>ULVF01074399.1_pt1 | contig 59810 bp, 51 predicted proteins | sample 1959201 | NCBI WGS metagenome assembly ULVF01 (sample SAMEA4835779, study PRJEB28245) | human gut metagenome | biome: gut microbiome; material: fecal sample | place: Denmark | collected 2008 | reverse complement strand
GTAGTCAGCTACTCTATTCAGTTGAGCTACGCGGCCATGTCCTTTTTGTTTGACGGGTGCAAAGGTATGGAGTTTGTACGAAACTTCCAAATATTTCTGCGATTTTTTTCAATAAAAATTATTCCATAAACCGGCTTCCAAATATCTGCCAGCCTAGTGTGAGGCCTAAATTCCAGTTGTTACTCGGTGAACTATAGTGATTTAGGTAGGCACATATGGAGCCGAAAGGAAGTCTGACTACCAGATCCAGTTCACCCATATATTCGAACTGTGAGAACACTTTTCCATAACGTGCTTTACCGCTTTCTTCCCGGATGGGAAAAATCGGTGCGAATCCATACATGCCTAGTCTTACCTGAAGCACGCTGTTGAACTGGTAAATCGGGCATACACCTGCTCCTACAAACTGATTGGCCCGGAATGCTTCGTTGTAGGTGATTCTACTGTGAGCCGTAGGTGCAAATTCTCCAGCCTGCATCATGGTAGCCCGGTAATTGTGGCTAAAGTTACGCGAAGAATAATAGGCCTTCAGGTAGGTTCCTAGCGAGAAATGAGGGTTGAGTGTATGATACTTTTCCAGTTCATAGGCTATTTGCAGCCATGATTGGATGTATTTATAGTTTTCCGTATAGGCGGGATCTTCGTTTCCTGGATAGTACCGTTCCACCCCAGTGTAAATGTGTGCGGCAAGTCTTTCACGCCGTCCGGAAGTGGCAAACTGCCGGCTGTTAAGTGTATTTCCGTCCAATGCAACCGAACCGCCAAATATGGTATATTTGCTGGCGTCGCGTACGTCTGAGCTAAAGTCAATGACGTTCGTCTGGAAGTATTGGTCTTCCAACTGGCCTACCCCGATACCGAATTCTGCTTTTTGCCTGCTCAGGAAAGGCATGGATACAAACAACTTGACAAACTCTTCTTTTTGTTTGTTGAAGATCGGAGTATTTCCTTTGCTCAACAGTTTTTCCTGCTTCAGGTAGTCGAAGGTAGATAAGGAAGCAACCAGACGATACGAAGTCGGCAACCGGGTTGGCAAGTCAATACGTCCGGATAGCTGCAAGTTGTTGTAGATTTGTCCCAGCTGTCCGTCCAATGAGAATTCCTTGGATAAATTGTTCAAGTTGTGGTAGGTGGCTCCTATATATACCTGATTGGCTCCGTTTGAGCCAACGTTTCCTCCTACTCTCAGAGAGAGGTCATCCTTCATACGTACTTTCAAATCCAAATTAAAATCGTTTTCGTAGGGATTATATACCGCATGAGGAATAATCTCAGAAATCATATTATCGGATGACATCAGGCGGAAATATCCTTTCCGAAGCTCTTCCAGAGAGAATGTGCCGTCTTCTTCGCTATGGAATTCCTTACGGATGTATTTTTTCTGCTGGTCGTTTGCTCCATGAATAATGATATTGCGGAAGCGGAATTCAGGCATTTTCTTTTTGAATGCCATGCGCTCTTTCTCCAGCAAGCGATAGTCCATACGGCGCGATATCCGGTTCTTGATGGAGTCCATCAGTTCCATGGTACGCTTATAGCCGATATCGTGGAGTTCGTCAAAGCGGTTGAAGTCCATCAGGTTTACATCGTCGTATTTGAAGGTCATCAGGATGCCTGTAGAATCGGGAACGGAGTAATCTGTTTTCTGCATGATCATGCTTTCCAGCTGTCCGATAATGTCTCCCTCCTGCGGTTTTCCAGGGTTGGAACTTACCACGCTACCGATAATGATGTCCGGATGAAAGTCTTCCGTCATCACATTAACAGGAAAATTGTTATATATTCCTCCGTCATACGCCAGTACGGAATCTATTTCAATGGGTTTGAACATGCCAGGGAAACTCATGGAAGCACGCACGGCATCTCCCAAATCACCTTCCTTGAAGATAATAGGACGTTTGTTATACACATCGGAAGCTACGCAGCGGAAAGGAATGAACAGATTATCAAAGTTCCCCCGGCAGAGCGCAGTAGCCTGTCCGAACAGTTCCACAAATGCCAGGTTCATCTGCAACGGGTCGACCACGCTGGAAGGCAGAAACTGTGTTTTTACTTTGTGAAGCGGGTTCTTCAATGATACACGGATATTGATAAACTCCGGTGTAGGCGGATTCCGTTTGAAATAGTAGATGTATTTTTCCTGTATCCCTCCGGAATACCATCGCTTGAAATCTTCCGATTTGATGAGCTTTTCCATGTCGTCCGGCGAATAGCCCATGGCATACAGCGAACCGATGATGGCGCCCATGGAAGTACCCGTGACATAGTCGATGGGAATGTTGTTTTCTTCCAGTGCACGGATAATGCCGATGTGTGTCAGACCTTTTGCTCCGCCCCCACTGAGTACCAGTCCCACTTTCTGAGCCGATACAGTGGAGAAAAACAGACAGAAAAAGATCACAAAAATGCGGTGTATATATATCATATATAAATAGGCTAAGTTGTTGTACCCCAAATATAGTGATAAAAATAGACTGGGCACGCGAAATCTCATTTTTTTTCCAACTTCGCAGATTATTTCAAAATCTTTTCAGAATTGTGTCAGACCTTTGTCACAAACAAAAGAAAAAAGGAACACTGAATTATGAAGAAGTTTGTATTTTGGGCAATGATGACACTAGGTGTAGTCGGCCTGCAGAGCTGTGATAAAGATGACGATAACCACGTACAAGTTTCGGCAAACCTGCAAGAAGCTTTTGATACCCGATACCCGAATGTATCGAGAGTGGACTGGGAACAAAAAGGTCAGTTCTATGAAGCTGAGTTTGCAGATAACGGGTATGAGAACAAAGCATGGTTTACTCCTGACGGTGTATGGGTGATGACGGAATATGACATTCCTTTTGCTCAATTACCGCAAGTTGTGCAAGATGCCTTTAAAACCGGTGCATACGCATCATGGAGAGTAGATGATGTGGACAAGATTGAGAAAACCGATGCCAGCGTGATTTACGTCATTGAAGTGGAATCGGGTGAGAAGGAATATGAACTTACCTATCTGGAAGATGGCACGCTGATTCGTGAAGAAGCAGAATGGGGAGAACATACTCCGGTAGCTCCCGGACAGACTTCGGAAGTGAAGGAACTGGTAAAGACAAAATACCCTCAGGCTGTGATTCTGGACATTGAAGAAGAAAAAGGGGGTATCAAAGTGGAAATCCGCGACGGCGGCCGTCAGAAAGAAGTGTACTACAAACTGGCTGATGGAGTTCTTTCCTGGATACATACTACATACGAGATAGAAGAGCGCGAATACAGTACCCTTCCCGAAGGCGTACGCCAAGCTTTGGCCGATTTGTCAGGAAGCGGAATGGAGGTCGACGATGTGGATTTCTTTGAAACAGAAACCGGAAATTACTACCGTATAGAAGTGGAAGACCGTGGGGCCGACAAGTACGTTTACGTAGCCGAAAATGGGGAGATGCTTCAGATGAAACTTAAAAATTATGCTTAAAAACATAAAATATTAGACTTTTCTGAACTTTTTAGGGAAATAAACCGTATATTTGCAACGGATTTCCCAGATTCACGTGGCCGGGCAGTCCTGCTGTTCCGGCCACAGAAGTAATGTTCCGGGCAGGAAATCACTGTAAGGACACAGTACCGGATAGTATTAACTAAAATCAAATTACATGCTTAAAAATGTAAAGTGGTTTTTTGTTGTATTAGTATTCAGTTCCTTCATTTCTCTGTCATTTGACAAGAGAAAGACTCCCACCGAGAAACTTCCGCTTGGGGCGCAGGCTCCGGAGTTAGTGCTCGGAAAAGAAAAGCAGCCGCTCAGCCTGCAAGCCGCAAAAGGCAATTACATTCTGCTGAGCTTTTGGGCCAGTTACGACGCCGCATCGCGTACACGCAATGCCAGACTGCACAATGTGGTTTCGGACGACGCCCGTGTTGAGATGATTTCCATTTCATTCGACCGCTACCAGTCGGTATTCAACGCTGCGGTTCGCCAGGACGGTATCAGCGATAACGTCTATCAGGAAATGGAAGGTGAAAATTCGGAGATATTCAAGTCGTACGACCTGAAGCACGGATTCATCAATTACCTGGTGAACGACCGTGGAGCCATTGTGGCAAAGAATGTAACTCCCTCCGAACTGGCATCGCTTCTGCATCAGGCAGAAAATTGATGCCCGCCCTTTGAAGAAGATGACTTTGGATACAACAAAAAGCAAAGAGATTTCAAATCAGACAGGTTCTGTACAGATTTGAAATCTCTTTTTTTATGCGGTCACGGCAGGACTCTGCCGTGATTTCTTTAGCATTTTATTTTCAGCTCATCCAGTATGCGGCGCATCTGCTCGTAAGTAGTGATGCGGGTAGGAACCAGCGGCAGGCGCAGACGGTTTTCAATCATTCCCATCATGCTCAGCATGGCTTTCACTCCGGCAGGGTTACCGTCGACAAACAGCAGTTTGAACAGTTCCGTAAACTGGTGATGGATGGTCAGCGCATTGTTGTAGTCGCCGGCCAGTGCCAGACGCGTCATGCGGCTGAATTCACGCGGAAAGGCATTTCCGATAACGGAGATAACGCCCACGGCTCCCAAGGTAATCAGCGGGAAGGTAATACCGTCGTCGCCCGAGATTACGTCGAAATTCTCCGGTTTGTTCTTGATGATATCGTCCATCTGTGTAATGTTGCCCGATGCTTCCTTGATAGCCACGATGTTCTTGAAGTCGCGTGCCAGACGCAAGGTTGTTTCGGCTGTCATGTTCACACCGGTACGTCCCGGCACATTGTAGAGTACTACCGGAAGATCAGTAGCTTCGGCAATAGCTTTATAGTGCTGGTAAATGCCTTCCTGTGAAGGTTTATTATAATAAGGAACGGCCACCAGTACGGCATCCACTCCTGTGAAATCTTCATTTTTCAGCGTGTTGAGCACCGTCTGCGTGCAGTTGCTGCTGATGCCCAGCAAAATTGGCACACGACCGTTGACGCGTTCTATCACCACTTTCTTGATTTGTCTTTTTTCTTCCTCAGTCAGTGTCGGTGTTTCCGCAGTGGTACCCAGTACACAGAGAAAATCCACCCCATTTTGTACCTGATATTCAACGAGTCGTACCAGCGCGTTATAATCCACGCTACCGTCGCTCTTGAAGGGAGTAATCAGAGCTACCCCCATTCCTTTCAGTCTTCTTACTATCATAAATGAAATATAATCACTTTAACAAGTGTACAAAAGTACGAATATTTTCAATTTAACCTATAGATTTAATCGTTTTTTTGCCTTTTATAAATAATTTGTAAAGGACTGGCACTTTATTCGCCGATCATTCCGAGAAACTCCTCTTCATTTACGATGCGGATGCCCAGTTTTTCTGCTTTTTCCAGTTTGCTGGGGCCCATATTCTCTCCGGCCAGGATGAAGCTCGTTTTCTTGGAGATGCTGCCCACGTTCTTTCCGCCATGCTTTTCGATAAGTGCCTTGTATTCGTCGCGTGAGTGGTGGGCAAATACGCCGCTGATGACGATGGACTGGCCTTGCAGCTTGTCGGTCTGTCCGGCTGTCTCTTCCTCACTGATGGCCATCTGCACTCCGGCTTCACGCAGGCGTTCGATGAGCTGGAGATTCTTCTCGCTGTGGAAATAACGCAGGATGCTCTGTGCAATCTTTTCGCCGATTTCGTCCACGTGAATCAAGTCGTCCAGCGTAGCCGATTTCAGGTCGTCGATGGAGCGGAACGCACGTGCCACTTTCTTGGCCACGGTTTCGCCCACAAAGCGGATGCCCAGCGCAAAGATGACACGCTCGTAAGGAACGGTCTTCGATTTCTCTACTCCCTGTATGATGTTCTCGGCCGATTTTTCTCCCATGCGGTTCAGGCGGCAGATGTCCGCAGCTTGCAGCGTGTAGAGGTCGGCCACGTCGTGAATCAGTCCCTCCTGATAGAACTGGTCGACGGTTTCCGGTCCCAGCCCTTCGATGTTCATGGCACGGCGGCTGATGAAATGCTCGATGCGGCCCTTTATCTGTGTAGGGCAACCGTCTTCGTTCGTGCAGTAATGTGCGGCTTCGTCCTCGTAGCGTACCAGTCGGCTGCCGCATTCCGGACAGTGTGTGATGAAAGTCACCTTCTCGCTTCCTTCCGGACGTGCGTCCTTGTCCACTCCCGTAATCTTCGGAATGATTTCGCCGCCCTTTTCCACGTACACCATATCGCCCAGATGCAGGTCGAGCGACTCGATGATGTCGGCATTGTGGAGAGAAGCACGTTTCACCACCGTACCCGAAAGCTGAACCGGTTCCAGATTGGCCACGGGAGTTACCGCTCCCGTACGTCCCACCTGATATGTCACCTTCAGCAGTTTGGTGCAAGCCTGTTCCGCCTGAAATTTATAAGCGATGGCCCAACGCGGCGACTTGGCCGTGAAGCCCAGGTTGCGCTGCTGGCGCTGTGAGTTTACCTTCAGCACAATGCCGTCGGTAGCTACCGGCAGGTTTTTGCGCTCCAAGTCCCAGTAGTTGATAAAGTCGAATACTTCTTCCAGCGTACGGGCCTTGCGCATGTGCGACGACACCTTGAAGCCCCAGCGTGCCGCTTCCTGCAAATTCTCATAATGCCCGTCGTGCGGCAGTTCCTCGCCCAACAGATAATATAGGTAGGCATCCAGCTTGCGCGAAGCCACTACTGCCGAGTTCTGCGACTTGAGCGTACCTGAAGCCGCATTGCGCGGATTGGCAAAAAGCGGTTCCTCACGCTGCTCACGTTCGCGGTTCAGTTCCTCGAACACCGTCCACGGCATCAGAATCTCACCCCGGATTTCAAACCGGCGGGGATAGCCTTCGCCCGACAGGCGCAGCGGAATGGAACGGATGGTCTTCACGTTGTCCGTCACGTCATCGCCCCGTACACCGTCGCCACGCGTCACCGCCTGCACCAGTCGTCCGTCTTCGTAAGTAAGAGAGATGGACGTACCGTCAAACTTCAGCTCGCAGCAGATTTCGAAGTCCTCGTTCAGTGCCTTCCGCACACGTTCGTAGAACTCCCGCACCTCTGTCTCGGAATACGTGTTGCCCAGTGAGAGCATGGGATACTTGTGTTCTACCTGGCGGAACTCCTTGTTCAGGTCGCTTCCCACGCGTACGCTCGGCGAGTTCTCGTCGTAGTGTTCGGGGTGTTTCGCCTCCAAATCCTGCAGCTCACGCATGAGCCGGTCGAATTCCTGGTCGCTGATGGTTGGTGCATTGAGAATGTAGTAGTTATGATTATGCGTGTGTAACTCTTCACGCAGCTGGTCGATTCTTTCTATTTCTGTCATGACATTAAAGCGTAATGTTTCATGCAAAAGTAGCAAAAATATTCGTACTTTTGCAAAAAACAATCGCAGACAAATGAGAATAGACATTATAACCGTATTGCCGGAAATGATTGAAGGATTCTTCAATTACTCCATCATGAGCCGTGCTCAGAAGAAAGGAATTGCCGAGATTCACATCCATAACCTGCGCGATTATGCGTACGACCGTTACCGTAAGGTGGACGATTATCCGTTCGGGGGATGTGCCGGCATGGTGATGAAGATTGAGCCGATTGACCGATGTATCTCTGCACTGAAGGCGGAACGTCATTACGACGAGGTGATTTTCACGACGCCCGACGGCGAGCAGTTCAACCAGAAGATGGCCAACACGCTGTCGCTGTCGCAGAACCTGATTATTCTGTGCGGACACTTTAAGGGCATCGACTACCGCATCCGCGAGCATTTCATCACGAAGGAAATCAGTATCGGCGACTATGTGCTGACGGGCGGCGAGCTGGCGGCAGCGGTGATTGCCGATTCGATTGTCCGCATCATTCCGGGAGTGATTTCCGATGAGCAGTCGGCTTTGTCCGATTCGTTCCAGGACAACCTGCTGGCTCCTCCGGTGTACACGCGTCCGGCAGAATACAACGGCTGGAAGGTGCCCGACATCTTGCTGTCCGGCCATGAAGCGAAGATTCGTGAATGGGAGTTCCAGCAGTCGCTTGAACGGACCCAGCGTTTGCGTCCGGATTTGCTGGAAGGGAAATAAATCATATCTTTTTTTGTCAGGCCTTTTGGGAAATGAAGTGCCAGTGGGCAATTTCATATCCCAAAAGGCTTGTATGCAGGTGGAGTTGGTTGCGGTAGAGGCTGCTCTTGCTCACATTTCTATATCAATAATTGTTTTTTCTGTAATCATTATGTGGGGGCGTCTTGAGATGTCTCCTGAGCTGCTTGTCATTGTCCGTTGGCATGTGTGAAGGTAATCGTACGAATTTTTAATCGTATAAAAATGTTTATAAATCAATTAGTGTAAAAAATATACTTAGTAATTAAATTATATTATTTATCTTCGTGCCTGAAATTGATACTCAATAAATTTAGTAGAAACAGACAATTTTATTATAGATTATGAAAAGGTCAACAATACAGGATACTATGTTTCCCGGTTGCCCCGTGAGGAATATCCTGGCAAGATTATGTGACAAATGGGCATTACTTGTTATGTATATTCTAGATAGGTCGGGAAAAGAAAGTATGCGTTTTATGGAGCTGAAACAACAAATGCCGGATATATCACAAAGGATGCTGACAATGACCCTTCGTACCTTGGAGGAAGACGGATATGTGATAAGAACCGTATTTCCGGAGATACCACCAAGAGTGGAATACACGCTTACAGAAAGAGCAAAATCGCTGAAGCCAATCCTTGATTCGTTGCTCCAATGGTCTGTCGATAACATGGATGAGATAATGCGTGACCGTAAAAAATCTATTTCTGTTGATGAATAATAGTTTTGATATTTAATGAGATTCTGAAAATGAAAGCTGCGCAAATCAAGAAATATTCAAATGAAATTAACGTCTCTATCAATGAAATTCCTATTCCGGAGCCAGAAGAGAATGAGATTCTTATGAAGGTTATGGCTGCTGCGGTAAATCCTTTGGAGATGCTTCAACTGACAGGGAATGTGAAACTGATACAGGATTACAAGATGCCTCTTACATTAGGAAATGAATGTGCCGGTGTAGTGGAAAAGTTAGGAAAGAACGTAAAAGGCTTCGGTGTGGGTGACCGGGTTTATACACGGCTCCCCATAAAGAAAGTCGGGGCTTTTGCCGAGTATGTGACCGTTGACCATGAAGCTTTGGCCAAAATGCCGTCGGGGTATGAGTTTACGACTGCTGCCGCAATACCATTGGCTGGTTTGACAGCTTATCAGGGACTTACGGAAGAGCTTGAAGTACAACCAGGAAAGACACTGCTGATTACTGGTGCATCTGGCAGCTTTGGACAAATAGCTGTACCCATAGCAAAATCAATGGGGCTTCGGGTGGTTGTGACAGAGAATACACGGTCCAGAGAGAAATTTATAAGAATGGGAGCCGACCAATATATAGATTATAAGAAAGAAAATTACTGGGAAGTCCTGACTGATATTGATTATGTCATTGACACTTTGGGGGCAAATGAATTTGAACATGAATTGTCTGTCTTAAAAAAAGGAGGACGATTACTCAGCCTAAGGACGGCTCCTAACGGGATGTTTGCGAAACGAAACGGTCTTTCATGGTTTAAGAGAATTTTGTTTACGCTTGCCGGCAACAAATTCGATTCAGCAGCTCGTAAACAAGGTAAAGAGTATCGTTTCATGTTTGTCCGGTCCGACGGGAAGCAGCTGAAACGAGTGACGGAGATTGTAGAAAAATACCATATCATGCCTGATATTGATTCAAGAAAATTCTCTCTGTTTCAAGTCAATGAAGCTCTTATGCTGATGGCTGATGGAAAATTAAACGGCAAGGTGGTTATTCAAATGTAATATCGGGCCAACGGTTGCCATTTCTGCGTGATATTATCTCTTGGTATGTAGAGTAAAATAGTATAAAAAACAACAATAAAAAGGAGAACAAGGTATGAATATTTATGAAATAAGCTTCAGCCCGACAGGCGGAACAAAGAAAGTGGCCGATTTTCTGGCAAATGAATTGAGTCGGGATATTACAAATGTTGACTTGTCAAACGGTAAGGAGGATTTTCATAGATTCTCATTGACAAAGGAGGATGTAGCCATAGTGGCTGTTCCATCGTATAGCGGACGTGTACCTTCTACTGCTGTAGAACGCATTTCGAAGATTCAGGGCAATGGAGCAAAAGCCATCATCGTGTGTGTATATGGAAACCGCGCCTATGAGGATACCTTGGTGGAACTTCAGGACCTTGTGCAACAGGCTGGATTTTCAGTCGTATCGGCAGTGGCAGCCATTGCAGAACATTCAATTGCTCATCGATACGCCACGAACAGACCAGACGAAAAAGACTACGAACAACTGAAAGGGTTTGCAGACAAGATTGGTGATAAACTGAAGCGAAATGATTTTACTACTCCTGCAATACCTGGCAATAGACCATACAGGAAGGCTGGAGAAGCAGGTGTCGTTCCGAAGCCTACAAAGGCGTGTACCCGATGCGGCCTGTGTGTTGTCAGATGCCCTGTCGGAGCCATCGACCCAAACAACCCGGCAAAAGTGAACAAGAAAGCCTGTATTTCATGTATGCGTTGCGTTTCCGTGTGTCCCCATCAGGCGAGAAAAGTGAACCGCTTGCTTCTTGCTGTCGTGAACATGATGCTGAAAAAGGCATGTACTGAACGAAAAGCATGTGAGCTGTATCTTTGATTTTAGATGTAAAGACGCTTATTCTCAAACAAAAGTCCGTTTCATTTAAAACGCCTTTACGTTTTAGGTAAAACGCACTTGCGTTTAAAAGAAAACGTCCTTGCGTTTTGTGACGAACGCAAGGACGTTTTTTTATGCCTGTTTTCGGGCCTTGAAAAGCCTTGTTTTCAGACTTCCAGTGCACCGATGATGTCGCGTACGGAACTGTATCCGTGACGGTCCAGATAATCGTTGATGCCTTCAGCCACTTTCACGGTGATGGCCGGATCAATGAAGTTGGCTGTACCAATCTGGATGGCAGTAGCACCTGCCAGCAGGAATTCCACGGCATCCTTCCAGTTCATGATACCACCCAGACCTACTACCGGAATGTTTACGGCTTTAGCTACTTGCCATACCATGCGCAGGGCGATGGGTTTCACGGCAGCACCACTCATACCTCCGGTCACGGTCGACAGGATGGGACGACGCTTTTCTGCATCGATGGCCATACCCAGCAGGGTGTTGATGAGCGACACGCTGTCGGCTCCGGCACCTTCTACGGCACGGGCAATCTCGGTGATGTCTGTCACGTTGGGCGACAGTTTTACAATCAATGTCTTTTTGTAGACTTTACGTACGGCACTCACCACTTCGGCAGCTCCGTGAGCCGTTACACCGAAAGCCATACCTCCCTGCTTCACGTTCGGGCAGGAAATGTTCAGCTCGATGGCCGGGATGTTTTCCAGTTCGTTGATGATGGAAGCCGTCTCCGCATAGTCTTCCACCTGTGAGCCGGACACGTTTACAATCATGTTCGTACGGATGTCCTTAATCTGCGGATAGATGTGGTCCACGAAATAATGCACGCCTTTGTTCTGCAATCCCACGGCATTGAGCATACCCATGGGTGTTTCGGCCATACGCGGGTAAGGGTTTCCTTCACGGTGGTGAAGTGTGGTTCCCTTCACGATGATACCTCCGATTTTCTCCAGGTCCACGAAGTCCTGAAACTCCAGTCCATATCCGAATGTACCCGATGCGGTCATGACCGGGTTCAACAAGTTCAATTTACCGATGTTTACGCTTAAATCTGCCATAATAGTTTCTTTATATTAAATACCGGACCTTCTTTACATACGCACACATGTCCCTCGTCTGTCTTTTCCACGCAGCAGAGGCAGGCTCCGACGCCGCAGGCCATGGTGTTTTCCAGTGACACCTCGCATTCGATGCCTTTTGCCTTGGCATACTTGGCCACTGCCATCATCATGGGTTTCGGGCCGCAGGTGTAAATCATGTCAAACTTCTGTGCTTTCAGTACGCTGTGCATGGTGACGTATCCCTTTTCGCCCATGCTGCCGTCTTCGGTGGTGGTGTACACGTCGCCGAGGGCTTCAAACTGTTCCAGCTGGAGCAGGTCGTTCTTCGAGCGGGCACCCAGCAGGAAGGTGGGTTTGCATCCTTGCTTCAGGAGCGCTTCGCCCAGGTAGAGCATGGGAGCCGTACCTACACCGCCGCCCACGAGCAGCACCTTGGTGTCGGCAGAAGCCGGCATGGTGAATCCGTTGCCCAGCGGGAGCACTACGTTTACTGTATCGCCTTTCTGTACGGTAGCCAGTTTACGGGTACCGTCGCCCACGAGCTGGACGAGGAACCATACTTCGTTTTTCTCTCTATCTACGTAGTTGATGGAAATGGGGCGACGCAGGAAGGTAGTCGGCGAACCGTCCACCCGGATTTCGGCAAACTGTCCCGGAAGCATTTCGGGCAAGGGAGCCTCTTGCGTCAGCTTGATGAGAACGTAGTTCGCGTGCAGGCGAGTGTTCTCGGTGACTGTCAAATCTAAGATGTATTTCTTCATATAAAAAAAGGTAAATTCGTTTCTTTCACGCAAAGATACGAATTTACCTTTTATATGCCTAACACCTTGGCGAGTGCTTTTGTCGTTCGGCGACTTATTTTTCGGGTTTGAACACCTCGTAGGTGCCGTTGTCGAAGAAAATACGTATTTCGGTAATCTTCGGATGCGGCTTTTCGATGTACTTAACTTCCTCTCTGATAATCTCTTTTGGCGGATAAACCACGGTAGGAACCTCGTTCTCCTTGCGAAAATCGGAGTGAGCCGGCTCTTCGGTCGTGTTTTTCGGATTCTCGAGCGGTTGTGAGAACAAGTCCATGCCTGTTACGGCGGGAGCACTTTCTTCCATTTCGCCTTCACCATAGAGCAGCCAGTTGATGTTGATGTACGGACATGCCTTATGGATGCGCATGACGACTTCTAGGCTGGGTTTGTTTCGCCCGCTGAAGATGTGCGACAGTGAAGAGGTGGAGATGCCTATCTTTTCGGCGAATTCGGCATTCGATAAACCCTCTTTTTGCATGACTTTTAGAATCCGGTCCTTCATATACAAATGGAAATGGCTTTGTTTGTTGATTACAAAAGTAATTCTTTAAATTTAGAAATGCAAATTTATAAATCTAAATTTACATTGTTACAAGTGTAAACTATATTATTCCAATTGTACATTTACGCTTCTATACAAGTGTAAATACATTTGTAATTAACTTTAGTTTAGTCGGTTATTTTGCTGGATATTAGTATATTATAATCGTATACATGTGTATATATGGGCAAAATAAGAGTTTATTCGCTCTTTCAGGTCGTTTTATTGAACAGATTTGTAGATATTATTTTAAAATATGCTGGTGTTCAGTCTGTTATGCTTCTTAAAGTTGCATGTTATATTTATTCGTTTACATTTAGATAAGTAACACTTTATTCTTGTAAATTGCATTGTATCAGTGTAATATCTCCCCTACCCGTTTGCTAAAATTTACATTTGTAGCTGATAAATAGGTAAAATACAAATGTAAATCATCCAATTCTACACAAATAAGCGATTACATTTGTATTTTGTACCTTCCACTTCTATCTGTAATTTACCGTTTGTAGGGAAACTTTGTGAGAATTGAAAATTTGACGTCCATTTGTATTCTCCTCCTGATTTTTCAATTCTCGTGAAAAACGAAAAAAGCGGCATACATCCGGTCCTTTTCAGATGTATACCGCTTGTACAGCGTATTGCTTTCCTCTTTTCAGAGATTCAGTTTCGGTTAATGAAGAATGAAATAAATCAAGTCGCGCAGCAATTCTCCATCGGGCGTGGAAGGATTGCCTATACCTTTCGACCGGGCGTCGCATTCGCGAATGGCATGGATGATTTGCATCACCTTTACGCCTGAATAGCGTCGCATGGCTGCCATGTATTCTTTCGCCTGCCACGGACTTTTCAAGCCTAACTGAGCCGCTATTCCCTGGTCTGATTTCTCAGGTGCATAATAGGCCAGCATCAGGTTCGAGAAGAAGTTGAACAGAATGGCCAGTGTCATTTGTAGCGGATTGTTCTTGGGATTCTCCTCGAAGTATTTGATGATTTTGTTGGCCTTCAGCACGTCCTTTTCCACCAGCGCACTCCGCAGCTCAAAGTTATTGTAATCTTTGCTGATACCGATGTTCCGCTCAATCTGTTCCGGTGTGATGCGGCGTGCGCCTTCCGGCAGTGTCAGGATAAGCTTCTCCAGTTCGCCGGCCATACGGTTCAGGTCGGCTCCTACAAACTCGGCCATCATTTCCGATGCCTTGGGCTCGATTTCCACTTTCTTGCGTTTCAGGTATGAGGAGATGAAACCGGGAATCTGACTGTCCTTAAGCTTTCGCGATTCGAACAGCACCCCGTTTTTCTCGATTTCAGCGGCCAGTTTTTTCCGGCGGTCAATGCTGCCGTGTTTGTAGCATACCACCAATATGGTCGATTTCTGGGGCTTCTGCAGGTAGAAAGCCAGCTCCTCGATGCGTTTCAGGCTCTGTGCTTCCTTTACCACTACCACCTGGTATTCCGACATCATCGGGTAACGCTTGGCAGCGTTGATGACGTTGGCCACATCCGTATCGGCCCCGTATGTGACGGTCAGGTTGAATTCCTTTTCCGTTTCACTGAGCACGGTATCGATGATGTAGTCGGCAATCCGGTCGATGTAGTAATCCTCTTCGCCCATGAGGAAATATACGGGCGCATAGATGCGGTTCTTCAGGTTGCGTACAATCTCTTCGTAAGTGACTTCCTTTGCCATTTTCGTCGGTTTACCAGTCAAATTTCAGGTGTTTCACGGTCTTCTTTTCATCGATGATCATGCGCAGGGCATCGATACCGATTTCTACGTGTTCATGCACGAAATTCTTGGTCACCATGCTGTCACTCTGTTCCGTTTTCACGCCTTCTGGAATCATGGGCTGGTCGGACACGAGCAGCAGGGCACCTGTAGGAATGTGGTTGGCAAATCCGGTGGTGAACAAAGTCGCCGTTTCCATATCCACAGCCATGGCACGAGTCTTCAGCAGGTATTTCTTGAACTCCTCGTCGTGTTCCCAGATGCGGCGGTTGGTGGTGTACACCGTTCCGGTCCAGTAGTCGCGTGAGTGGTCACGGATGGCCGAAGATACGGCACGCTGGAGCATAAAGGCCGGAAGAGCCGGCACTTCAGGCGGATAATAATCGTTCGATGTTCCTTCGCCACGGATGGCCGCGATAGGCAGAATCAGGTCGCCTATCTGGTTCTTCTTGTCGATACCTCCGCACTTGCCCAGAAACAGGCAGGCTTTCGGATGTACGGCACTGAGCAGGTCCATGATGATGGCCGCATTGGGACTTCCCATACCGAAGTTGATGATGGTCATGCCTTCTGCATGGGCCGAAATCATGTTGGCATCGCGTCCCAGAATGGGCACGTTGAACCGTTCGGCAAAGATTTCGACGTATTTATTGAAGTTTGTCAACAAGATGTACTCACCAAAGTCTTCCAGTTTCCGCTTGGTATAACGCGGGAGCCAGTTTGCTACGATTTCTTCTTTTGTTTTCATTAGCTCTCAGAATTTGTGTTGCCAAATAAAAGGTTATTGGGAAGATGATATTATCTTCCTTAAACGCAAATGTACAATAATAATGCAAACAGAAAAAAGAATTTGGGATTTTCTCTTACCGGAGACCTTCGGTTTTTGGAAAATAATTCAGCTTTTATGTACTTTTGAGAAAATGGAGTATCTTTGCTTTGTAATAGAAGAACGCTTATGTTTGCATTGAACCTTCCTGCTTTTGAGGCCAAGATTACCCAGCGAGAGGGAAAGAACGTGATATTTGACGTACTCCGTCGCCGGTATGTAGCGCTGACTCCGGAGGAGTGGGTACGCCAGCATTTTACGAATTTTCTGCTGAAGGAAAAGGGGTATCCGCAAGGACTGTTGGCCAATGAGATACAAATTAACCTGAACGGGACGAAGAAACGCTGTGATACGGTGCTCTACCGGCGCGACCTGACTCCGCAGATGATTGTGGAATACAAGGCTCCTTCGGTGGAGATTACGCAGGCTGTCTTTGACCAGATTACCCGTTACAACATGGTGCTGAAGGTGGATTACCTGGTGGTGAGCAACGGGCTTCGTCACTACTGCTGCCGCATCGACTATGCACGGAATACGTATTATTTTCTCCCGGACATTCCCCGTTATGCAGATTTGTAGAATTCAGCCCTTATCCGTTTCGTTTGTAAACAGATAAGGGCTGTTTCCTTTGGGAGGGATTTAGAGTACAATACTCATTTGCTTTCCGTGGTATTCAATTTCCTTGACGCTTTCTTTGATATTTCCCTCAGCGTCACTGTCAATTTTAATCAGTTTGATATGTTTGTGGGGATTCATGCCTTCATAGCTTCCTTTGCGGTCGCTGATATGAAAAGTCGATGCTGTATCGTTCCAGCTCAGGTCGTACGTGGCATATTTTCCTATTTCATAATTATAGTTTACTCCTTCATCTTCGTATAGCTGATAACTGCCATTGTTTCCGGTATAGATTCTGATTTCCAAGTCATTGTTCAGAGCCTTTGCGGTGCTTTGTGTGTGGCAGGCTAGCGGCAGGATGGAGCCGGCTTTTACGAATACAGGAATATGTTCGATGGATACGGGAGCCTTATACCAGCCTGTGCCCACTGTCCGATGGCTATAAAAGTCGTACCACCCTCCTTTTACTTTGGGCAGATAGACTCGCCAGCTGGATGGCCCTTTTTCTACTATCGGGGCAATGAGCAGTGATTTTCCGAACATATACTGGCAGTTCAGTGACAATGCGGTGGTATCGGTCGGGTAATCCATGAGCAGTGGGCGCATCATGGTGCTGTTCTTGAACGTAATTGCAGCGGCTTCGGAATAGATATAAGGCAGAAGCAGATAACGGTCTGCAAGGGATTTGCGTGCCAGTGCCGTTACTTTCTCTCCGTAATTCCAGAATTCCGTGTCGGTCATATAGCCGTGTACGCGCATCAAGGGAAGATAAACGGATGTTTGCAGCCATCTCAGGAAGCGTTCGTGAAAGTCGGGGTCTGTATATTGTGATTTCCCTGGGCGGAAAAATCCTCCGGCATCGTAGGTCCACCATGGCAGGCCGCATACCGAAATACCCAGTCCTCCGGCTATCTGACGTTTGAAAGTGTCCCAGTCGTTGCCGACATCACCCGACCAGGTGGCTACACCGTAGCGCTGTATGCCCGGAAAGGCGCTCCGGGTCAGAATCATGGTTCTCTTTCCGCTTTTATCTTCGCGGCGTATGCCTTCATATACGGTTTTGTTTACCATCAAGGGGTATGCATTGCGAAGCACTTCTCCCGGGAGTTGGGAATGGTTGATTCTGCGTCCTACGAGGTCGTCATTCTCGGGTTCGGTAGCATCCAGCCACCAGGCATCGATGCCGATAGGTGAAATCAGGCTGTCTCTGAAGTTTTGCCAGTAGAAACTGGCTGCTTCGGCATTGAAAAAGTCTACCCATGGAGTCTGAGGAATGTAATATCCTTTTTCGGCCATCTGTTTTCCTAAAACGGAATTCTGGTCTATTTTCGACCATACGGAGAGCATCAACCGCATGTCGAGGGCATGAAGGCTGTCGACCATTGCCTTGGGCGAAGGATAGCTGGTTTCGTCAAAGCGCATGGCATTCCATCCATATTTCTCCCAATACTGCCAGTCCTGCACAATCAGGTCGACGGGCAGGTTCTCCTTTCTGAACTTCCGGGCGGTTTCCAGCAACTGGGCTTGTGAGCTGAAGCGTTCTCGGCAGTGAATGTACCCCATGGCCCAAGAGGGTAGCATCGGAATGGTACCGCTCACATTTCGGAAAGCAGATATGATTTCATCCGGTGTGCCGGCAAAGAATGTATAGTCTATCCCGTTCGATACAGGAGAGCGGAAGGTGGTGGTATCATCTATTTTTCTGTAGAAGATTCTGGGATTGTCTTCCTTGTTCAGCTTTGCCTCGACAGAATGGATGCCTTTATCCAGTTCCACGATGACAGAGGCTGTGGGTGGAAGCCATAAATTGTCCATGTCTATCACTGTACGCTTGTCGATGGTCAAGTGATGGCGGCGGGCCATTACACTGCCCACATCCAGCAGCAAGGCATAGTGTCCTTTTGAATGTATGTTCAGCTGGCCTGTAAAGAAATTGTTTTCACGGGTCTCCTTCACTCCTCCTTTGGTGGAAGTCACGTTTACGGTCACCTTCTCTCCTTCCTTCAGGCTTCTTTTCAAGGAGATGCAATTGTCGGAAGGATTAAATTCAGTAAGTCCGTAATTGTTCCACAGAAGTCCGTATCCTTTATTGGATAGGACAAAAGGTATGGCAATCTGTGTGTTGACCTGTGTCAGCCGTCTGGACAAGCTTCTTACGTTGAGATAACCGTCCTGAAACTGTCCAAGGCCTATCTGGTATTCATCTTCCGGCGAGAAGAAAGACTGCTGTGCCACGTATGTTTTTTCCTGCTGCACGGATGAGGCTTTCAGGGAACAGGCTGTTTCGTGAGTAATTGCTTTGCCGTCGGCAGAAAAGAATCTCAGTTTCCCGTCGGAAACGGTTACCTCCATGCGGAGTTTTTCCAGGCTGATGACATAACAGCTGTCGTTTTTCCCGAGTTCATAACGTGGGTAGGACGAGACAGGAGTATAAATCAATTCTGGTGTGTGATGTGTAAATTCTCTTTGCTTTATGACCCTGACCGCATTTTCTGCCAGAGGGTATATGGAAAGAGTTTCTTTTTTGAGCGAAAAAGTAATCTTCCCCTTTTCCTGTTTCAGCAGCCGGACACCATCGGCATAGCTGGGAGCGCACAGGCAAAGGCATGATAATAGATAGAAAATCTTGTGCATGTTTTTTAGTATTAAATTAATGAAGTGCCAGGATAAACCAAAAAGGGATTCCTCTGACAGGAATCCCTTCTTCTACTGTCAGACGGAAGTCTGACGCTTATTTCATTTTTGTTTCCAGATGCTTTTCTGTTTCTACACCAGCCAGTTCCGGGTCAATCATGATACGGCCACAGTATTCGCATACGATGATTTTCTTGCGCATACGGATGTCGAGCTGTTTCTGAGGCGGAATCTTGTTGAAGCAACCGCCACAAGCGTCACGCTGCACGTAAGTAATACCCAGACCGTTGCGTGAGTTCTTACGGATGCGCTTGAAAGCCTGAAGCAGACGTGGTTCGATGGTAGCTTCCAGATTCTTGGCTTTTTCTCTCAGTTTTTCTTCCTCCTGCTTGGTTTCTGAGATGATTTCGTCCAGTTCGTTCTTCTTTACTTCCAGGTCTTTCTTTCTTTCTTCCAGCAACTGTTCGCTCTTTACGATTTCCTCTTCTTTCGACTTGATGCCGGCTGTATATTCACGGATACGCTTTTCGCAGAGTTCCACTTCCAGGCTCTGGAATTCGATTTCCTTAGTCAGTACGTCGTATTCACGGTTGTTACGTACGTTGTCCTGCTGACTCTTGTACTTTTCGATAGAAGCCTTGGCAGTTTCGATTTCGATTTTCTTGCTGGCTACGTTTGACTTCAGTTCTTCGATTTCAGCCTTGATTTTCTCGATACGTGTGCTCAGACCCGTTACTTCGTCTTCCAGGTCCTGCACTTCCAGCGGAAGCTCTCCTCTCAGTGTCTTGATTTTGTCAATCTCCGACAACATGGTTTGCAACTGGTAGAGTGCTTTCAGCTTTTCTTCCACACTCAATTCATTCGGATCTTTCTTTGCTTCTTTAGCCATAGTTTTCTACAAGTATTTTATGGGATTGGTATTGACACGCGTCAGCTGGGCGTCGAGTGTCGGAAACTTTTCCCGTATGATTGAATATAATAAATCTTTTGTATATTGTTCGCTTTCGTAGTGTCCTATCTCTGCAATGAGAATGTCGTTCTCGTAGCTGAAATAGTCGTGGTATTTCACTTCGCCTGTCAGGAACACGTCGGCATGGGCTCTTACGGCCTTGGGCAGCAGGAAGGCTCCTGCTCCTCCACAGAGGGCGACGGTCTGGATGAGGCGTCCTGTCATGCGCGAATGTTTTACACAGCCCACCTCGAACAGCTTCTTTATCCGGCGCAGGAAATCGGTTTCGGTTTCCGGTTCTTCCAGTTCACCTACGATGCCCGCTCCTGCCTGTGTCCATTCATTTTGCAAGGGATAGAAGTCGTAGGCCGGTTCCTCGTAAGGATGTGCTTCGACAAGGGCTTTTTGCACCTTCCCTTTCAGGAATGCTGGCAGCACGGTTTCAATCCGTACCTCATGCTCTTCGTGCAACTGGCCGATTTCTCCGCAGAAAGGATGTGTGCCCGGCTGTGCGCGGAAAGTGCCCTTTCCTTCCAGATTATAGCTGCAGGAATCGTAGTTGCCAATGCACCCGCATCCGGCTTCAAACAAGGTATTACGTACCTCGTCGGCCTGTGCCTGCGGTACGAAGGTAACCAGTTTCAGCAGCTGGTTTTCTTTCGGTTCCAGAATTCTTACGTTCTTCAGTCCGATTTTCTCGGCAATCTTGAAGTTGACGCCCTGCGGTGCGTTGTCCAGGTTGGTGTGCATCGAGAAAATCACGATGTCGTTCTTGATAGCCTTCAGGATGCAGCGTTCCACGTAGTCACGTCCGGTAATCGACTTGTAGCCCTTGAAGATGAGCGGATGGTGAGATACAATCAGGTTATATCCCAATGCGATGGCTTCATCTACCACGGCTTCGGTTACGTCCAGACACAACAAAGCCCCTGTAGCTTCCGCGTCTGTCAATCCGATTTGCAGTCCGGCATTGTCGAATCCGTCCTGTAAAGGCAGAGGCGCGAATATCTCAAGGGCATTCACAATTTCCTTAATTTTCATATTTCGCGAAAAATTTCATGCAAAGATAGGATTTTTCGCGCACATATCCATGCAGGAAGTATTCGTTTTTGTATTTTTTCATGAATATTCCTTCACTTGCGGGCATGAGAAAGCCCCGCTATACCCTTCCGGACGTAGCGAGGCTTCTCACTTATACACCTTTAAACAAAATGAATTTCTGTATTATTTACGAGCTTCTGCAATGTAAGCCAATGCTTCCTTGCATTTTTCTGTGACGTAAGTCCAGTCTTCAGCAGCTACCTTGTCTTTCGGGAACAACTTAGAACCCATACCTACGCAGAATACACCTGCCTTAATCCATGAAGTCAGGTTTTCCTGAGTCGGTTCTACTCCACCGGTTACCATCAGTTTAGACCATGGCATCGGAGCCAGCAAACCTTTTACCAGTTTCGGACCCAGTACGTCGCCCGGGAAAATCTTGCAGAGGTCGCAGCCCAGTTCCTGTGCGAAACCTACTTCTGATACGCTACCGCATCCCGGAGTGTAAGCCACCAGACGACGGTTGCAGACTTTTGCGATTTCAGGGTTGAACAACGGACCTACTACGAAGTTAGCACCCAGCTGGATGTACAGAGAAGCAGTAGCAGGATCTACGATAGAACCTACACCCATTGCCATTTCCGGACATTCTTTTGCTGCGAATTTCACTACTTCAGCAAATACTTCGTGTGCAAAGTCACCACGGTTGGTGAATTCAAATGCACGTACACCACCGTCATAGCAAGCCTTTACCACTTTCTTTGCTACTTCTGCATCCTTGTGATAGAATACAGGAACCATACCTGTTGAACCAATCTTGTTCAACACTGCAATTTTATCGAATTTAGCCATTTTTTCTAACCTTAAATGAAATGTTGTTTGTTTGAGTGATTATCTCTGTACGCGACCGCTAGCGTCACCACCAGCCAGTGCTTCTACTTCCTCTACAGATACCAGGTTAAAGTCGCCGTTGATAGTGTGCTTCAATGCTGAGGCTGCTACTGCGAATTCCAATGCTTCGCCCTGAGTAGCTTTGGTCAGCAAGCCGTGGATAATACCACCTGAGAATGAGTCACCACCACCTACACGGTCAATAATCGGGTCGATGTCGTAACGCTTAGAAGTATAGAATTCTTCACCGTTGTAAATCATAGCCTTCCAGCCGTTGTGGGTAGCAGAGAAAGATTCACGCAAAGTAGAAATTACATACTTGAATCCGAATTCCTTAGCCATGGCTGTGAAGATTCCCTTGTAGCCTTCTGCATCGGTCTTACCGCCTTCTACGTCAGCATCTGGTTTGAAGCCTAAGCAAAGTTCAGCATCTTCTTCGTTACCGATACAAACGTCTACATACTGCATCAACGGGCGCATGATAGACTGTGCTTTTTCTTTTGTCCACAGTTTTTTGCGGAAGTTCAAGTCAACAGAAACTGTTACTCCGTGACGTTTTGCAGCTTCACAAGCCAGTTTAGTCAGTTCAGCAGCCTTGTCAGAGATAGCCGGAGTGATACCAGACCAGTGGAACCAGTCAGCACCTTCCATGATAGCATCAAAGTCGAAGTCGCAAGGATCAGCTTCAGCGATGGCAGAGTGAGCACGGTCGTAGATAACCTTGCTAGGACGCATAGAAGCACCTGTTTCCAGATAGTAGATACCTACGCGGTCACCACCACGGGCGATGTAGTCAGTCTTTACACCGTATTTGCGCAATGCGTTTACAGCTGACTGTCCGATTTCGTGTTTCGGCAATTTGGTTACGAAGTATGCTTCATGACCATAGTTGGCACAGCTCACAGCTACGTTTGCTTCACCTCCACCGTAAACTACGTCAAAGCTGTCTGATTGAACAAAACGAGTATTGCCCGGTGTAGACAATCTCAACATGATTTCGCCTAAAGTAACAATTTTTCCCATTGCTAGATATTTTTATACTTATGTGATTAATAATGTAGTTCTTAACTCGTATCACAAAAACGATTCTTTCATCGGTTGCTTTTGAAATATCTATTTTGTGTACGCACACAAAGGTACGGTTTATTTTTTAAAAACCAAAATAAGTTATATATTTGTATCGAAAAAATTGATTTTTTACTGAATGCACAGATTGTACAATATAATAAGGTAAGAACGCATGGAGAAACAGCAAGATAGAATCCGAATCAAGGACATCGCCCAGATGGCCGGAGTATCGGTGGGAACAGTAGACCGTGTACTTCACTCCCGGAGCGGTGTGTCCGAATCCAGCCGCATTAAAGTGGAAGAAATATTGAAGAAGCTGAACTATCAGCCCAACATGTATGCCAGTGCGCTGGCTTCGAACAAGAAATACAGATTTGCCTATCTGCTTCCTTCGCACAATGAGGGAGACTATTGGAAAGATGTGGAGCGCGGCATGCAACAGGCCATCACCCGCTTTTCCGATTTCAATGTTTCTCTGTCGGATTATTATTATGACCAGTATGAGTCGGGCGCCTTTATAGAAAGTGGTATGCGCATTCTGGACGCACAGCCCGACGGAGTCATCCTTTCGCCTACCGTGGAAGAAGAAACGGAGCAGTTTGTCAACCTGCTGCGTGAAGCCGGCATTCCGTATGTGTTTATTGATTCGAATATTGCCCGACTGGAACCGCTGGCTTTCTACGGACAGCATGCCCAGCGGAGCGGATACTTTGCCGCCCGCATGTTGCGTCTGCTGGCAAAAGGCGAACCGGAGATTGTCCTCTTCCGTCAGATAAACGAAGGACGCTTGGGTTCGAACCAGCAGCTCCATCGTGAAGAGGGTTTCTATGAATATATGAAGGAGCACTGTCCGGAACTGAAAATGTGGGAACTGAACCTCTATGCCAAACAGCCGGGTGAAGATGCTTCGTTGCTGAATGATTTCTTTGCGGCGCATCCGAACGTGAAGTGCGGTATCACCTTCAACTCGAAGGCGTATATCATCGGTGAGTATATGCAGCGTCACGGACGTACGGATTTCCATCTTATGGGATACGACCTGCTGCGTCGCAACGTGGCGTGTCTGAAGGCCGGAAGCATTGACTTTGTCATAGCCCAGCAGCCTACCGTGCAGGGATACAACAGCATTGAATGTCTGTGCAACCACCTGATTCTGCGCAAGAAGGTGAAGGACTGCAACTACATGCCCATCAACCTGATTACGACGGAAAACATCGATTTCTATTTCGATGCACATGTCAACGAATAACCTGATTACATCGCTATTAATATGAAAACAACTTATTTGAGAATCAACCCGGCTGATAACGTGGCGGTGGCTATTTCTCCTCTTCATGCGGGAGAAACCATCGAGGCAGACGGACGGGTGATTACCCTGCGCACGGATGTGCCTGCCGGGCACAAGGTGACGCTGAAGAATTTCCAGGCCGGAGAGAATATCATTAAATACGGCTACCCTATCGGTCATGTTACCGTCGATGTGCCCGAAGGTACATGGGTGAGCGAGAAAGAAATCAAGACCAATCTGGCAGGACTGCTGGATTATACCTACCAGCCTGTGGAGGTGCACACGGACATTCCGGTGGAACACCGTACGTTCAAAGGTTATCGCCGTCGGAACGGAGACGTAGGCGTGCGTAACGAGATCTGGATTATCCCGACTGTGGGCTGTGTGAACGGTATCGTGAACCAGCTGGCCGAGGGCCTTCGCCGCGAGACGGACGGAGGAAAGGGAGTGGATGCCATTGTGGCTTTCCCGCATAACTACGGCTGCTCGCAGTTGGGCGAAGACCATGAGAATACGAAGAAGATTCTGCGCGACATGGTGCTGCATCCCAATGCCGGAGCCGTGTTGGTAGTAGGATTAGGATGTGAGAACAACCAGCCCGATGTGTTCCGTGAATTTGTCGGTGCGTATGATGAAGACCGTATCCGCTTCATGGTGGCACAGAAGGTAGACGATGAATACGAAGAAGGTATGCGCATCTTGCGTGAACTGTATGCCAAGTGCTGTCAGGACGAGCGTACCGATGTGCCCCTCTCCGAGTTACGCGTGGGACTGAAATGTGGTGGTTCCGATGGCTTCTCGGGCATTACGGCCAATCCGCTGCTGGGTATGTTCTCCGACTACCTGATTGCGCAGGGAGGAACTTCGGTACTGACTGAGGTACCCGAAATGTTCGGGGCAGAAACCATTCTGATGAACCGTTGCCGTACTACGGAACTGTTCAACCAGACGGTGAGCCTGATTAATGATTTCAAGGAATACTTCCTTTCACACGGAGAGCCTGTGGGTGAGAATCCTTCGCCGGGTAACAAGGCCGGAGGTATTTCTACACTGGAAGAAAAAGCATTGGGTTGCACACAGAAATGCGGAAAGAGTTACGTATCGGGTGTGATGGCTTACGGAGAACGCTTGCAGACAAAAGGCTTGAACCTGCTCTCGGCTCCGGGCAATGACCTTGTAGCTGCTACGGCCCTCGCCTCTTCCGGCTGCCACATCGTGCTGTTCACTACAGGACGCGGTACGCCATTCGGTACCTTCGTACCTACCATGAAGATTTCTACCAATTCCAACCTGGCGGCGCACAAGCCCGGATGGATTGACTTCAATGCCGGAGTCATCGTAGAAAACGAGCCGATGGAAATCACCTGCCGTCGTTTCATTGATTATGTGATTCAGGTGGCCAGCGGAGAACCCGTGAACAATGAGAAAAAGAATTACCGTGAGATTGCCATTTTCAAGAATGGTGTCACACTTTAAAGAAACCTCTGAAAACTAAAAGAGAACGCGCAAGGATATTTTCATATACCCTTGCGCGTTTCTTTTAGATAGAGAGTGTTTTTATTTCTTTTTGGTAGTGATGAGAATCACGCCATTCTTTCCTTTTTCGCCATATATTGCGGTAGCATCTGCGTCTTTCAATACAGTGATTGATTCAATACACTGAGGATCGAGCTTGTTCATTGTTTCGGTGGAGGCCTCCGTTTTGTCTATCAACACCATCGGCAATGCTTCCTCTTTTCCCTGACCGTCCTTTCCGTTCTGAAACATCTGGACGATTGCTGCCGGAACTTCGCTTTTCTGAGGAGCCGGAGTGACTCCATATCCCACTACTACGACGTCATTGTCGCTTGCCTTCGGCTTGTTGTTGGTTCCCTCCAGCATGAAAGTCACCGGGAGAGTAAATTTCACGCTGACCGGCTTTCCGTCCTGCATGCCCGGCTTCCATTTCGGCATGGTGCTGATTACGCGGATAGCTTCGGCATCCAGCCACGGGTCGACCGGACGGAGCACCTTGAAATCGCTCAGCGAACCGTCTTTCCTTACCACAAACTGCACGATGACACGCCCCTGCTTACCGGCTTCCTGTGCCTTTGCAGGATACCTGAGATTGCGTGCCATAAATTCCAGACCAGCACGCATACCGCCCGGATATTCCGGCATCTGCTCCACTACGCTAAACGTCTGGTCGTCCGACACCACAGCTTGCAGAGCAGGCGCTACCACCTTCACATCTTTCTTTGTGTCGCTTTCAGTCAAGACAATTGTCTGGTCGGCTTTCTTCAGACAGTCTTTGACCGACATAGTAACCGTACTCATACCGATGTAGGCCACCTGGATGCTTTGGTCGGTGCCGACTTCCAGCGTGAAATTACCGTTTTCGTCGGTAATGGTCCCGTTGGTCGTATTCGCCACAAGTACGGTTGCTGCAATGATGGGTGCTCCTTTTTCATCCACCACCTTCATCTTCAGTTTGGTCTTTTCGGCGGGGTTCGACACATTTTTATCGGCATACGTTTCCAAAACTGCCGATAAATCATTAACTTTGACACTTGAAATCTCATCGAGTGGTTGAGAGATTTCAGGACGGGCAAAAGCAGCTACGGTAACGGCTGCCAACGGAAGTACATAGAGGTACTTGGCACGTGCCCACGGATTGGATTTTTTTCGAATCATCATAGTGATACGTTTTTTAAGTGAACTGTGATTAAAGCTGTTGGCAATAGAGTAGAGCCTTGCGCCAACGGCTTTTTTTATTAATAGCATTTGATATTCTTTCGCATTGATGCCCTGACGGACTACTTCTTCGTCGGCTTCGTATTCGTGGATGTTCTGCAACTCCTGCTTGAGCAGCCAGATGGCCGGATTGAACCATTGCAGCCAGGCACAGGCTTCGGTCAGCAACAAGTCCCATGAGTGACGGTGATGGATGTGGGCCATTTCGTGCACCAGAATGTGATGTCCGCTTTCCTTCAGGTCTGTTTCCGAAATCACGATGTAGCGCATCCAGCTGAAAGGAGCCAGTTTGCGGCGGTGAACTACCAAGCATACACCGTTGTCTAACCTTTCACACCGGCTGTGACGAATGAGATAAAGCATGCGTCCCAGTGACCAGAGGTGACGGACGATGACAAAAAACAAGCCCGCAAAATAGACTAACACCAGCCCTTCCTGCCAGTGGAACGGACGACTTCCCTCTTCTACCACTACCGCTTCGCTATTCCATTGGTACATCAGCAGCAAGTCCTCCATCGACATCACTTGTGCATTTACCGGCGAAGCCTGTTCCACCGTCACCTTTACCAAAGGCAGCAGGCATGAGAGCAGCATTACTCCCAGCAAAGCCATCCGGTTGAAACGATGGAAAGTTTCCTTGCTGAGCAGCAGGCGATAGAACAGATAGAACATCGCCAGGCAGACAGCCGACTTGAGTATATAGACTAAAAAGGTTCCCATGACTTTTATGTGTGTTTACAGTTATTATTCCGTACAGACCAAGGTCTTTTCTAACTTCTGCTTATTTCTCGGCCGATAATTGCCGGATGGTTTTCAGTAGTTCGTCACGTTTCTGCTGGTTGGTGCCTATGGTGAGCTTTCGCACCACCCCCTGCTTATCGATCACTACCGTGGTGGGTGTCTGCTGTACGCCGAACATCTTCCACAACGCAGAATCGTTTGCTACCTGATGAAAGCGGAGTCCCTGACGCTCCACAATCGTCTGTATCTGTTCGGGAGTGTTCCAGGTGACGGCCAGGTAATTCACATCAGGGCAGGTATCCAGCCATTTGCTCAGCTCGGGCATCTCGCGGATGCAAGGGACGCACCCCGTGTACCAGAAGTTGAGCACCAGCGGCCGTCCCAGGGTATTGCGGTCAGTCCAGCGGGTACCGTCGGTAGCCTGTACGCTGAAAGGTTTGATGCGCTCCCCTTCCTTCATGGCCAGTTTAGAAGTGTGAGTAATCATTGACATAAACTTTACGTTTCCCTTCGCTTTTTCCAGCCAATAATCTGCATCCTTCACTTCGGACAGAGGAACGGCGTATTTCTTTGAATTCTCGCTTAGTTTGACGCCTGTCACCAGCATCATCATCCGTCCGTCTTCACTCTTCAGAACAGCCATCTTGAGTTTTGCCCCATTCAGTTCGGAGGGCGTCTCCATGAAGAAACAGCCGTCTATCAGCAGTTTCGGGTTCTTTTTACTTTCCGTCTGTCCCCAGGAAGGCAGCATCAGACCACATAACAGCCACGCCGCCAATAATATGCGTTTTCTCATAGCCGTCCCTCTTCTACTTTCTGTATCAGTTCCTTGAGTTCCTCCACCGAAATGTCTTCTTCTTTCACCAGCGAGGAAACAGCCCCTAAGAAAGAGTTGTTGAAATATTTGGAGATGACCCCACGCAGGGTTTTCCGTCGGAATTCCTCTTCCGACACTACGGCATGATACTGGTAGGTATTACCAAACGCTGTATGCGACAGGTAGCCTTTTTCTTCCAGTCCTCTTACGATGGTCGACAGGGTGTTGAAGTGCGGTCGTGGCTCTTCGTAGAGTTCCAGCAACTGCTTGACGAACATCGGACCTTTCTCCCAGAAAAATCCCATGATTTCTTCTTCTTTGGCAGTAAGTGTTTTCATATCCGTTTCAATTGGTTATTGCAAAGAACTAAAATTTTTAGTTCATAAACTAATATTTATAGTTAATATAACTAAAGAGGGTAGTTTTTATAGCGACTTTTCTATATGAATTAAAGGTGAGCCGCTAATCAAGAAAAGTTTGCTGGTTATTCTCCCTTGGATTCTGAAATATTACTGGTTCAGAATTGAGGAGGAAGATGCTTACGATGCCCGGGAGCATCGAACTTTGCAGATTTTCTACCACGTATTTTTTTCGCATGACCAGGAGGAATCTCCTTCTTATGTGGTGGCTTGGGTGCATGGTGATGCACCACGCAAGAGCTTCCGCCCAAACACAAGAGTAGAGTGAATAAGGCAATCAACAATTTTGTTCTCATAACTTTCAATGGTTTCTACAAAGTTAGAAAAAACACAGATATATTCTTCTGCAAACCTTTCCAATTGTAGAGAATAAAAGCATCCTCAGCTCTTTTCTAAAATGCAAGTGTCTTTGTTGTGAAACACAAAGCCGTTTGAATCAAAACGCAAGTACGTTCAAACTCAAACGCAAGTACATTCGAATTAAAACGTAAGTGTGTTTTTCACAGACATGCAAGTGTGAAAAAGATGCAAAAACAACAAGAAAAAGCGTGTTGAAAGATTTTAAACAAATCCTCCAAACAATAATAGGAGGAATGCCAAGGAAATGATATCTCTTTGATTTACAGAAACTAATCAGCTATAGAAGCATAAATGAACAGTGGAGAACTTGACAGGTTGACGGGTTGGCACCGGTTTTTCTAACTTTTTATATATAGGTGTGGAAAAATATAAATCTTGTATTTTTCCACACCTTGTGTATATATAGTTTAAAAAATACCTGCCAACCCCGACAACCCGTCAAGCACACGGCCGAAAACAGCCAATAAAAAACCTCCTTCACTTCATCTTTTTAGAAGCAAAGGAGGCTTTCAAATTTCTTTTATTCATTTAGAACGGCAGGTCGTCTTTCTCGTCTGTCATGGAGAAATCGGCCGGAGCTGCATTTACCGGAGGGAATGGAGCTTCTACCGGAGGCATCTGAGGAGTGGCTCCCACACGTTCCACCTTCCATGCACGGATACTGTTGAACCAGCGTCCTTGCCATTCGCGGGCGTCAATGTCGAACGATACGTTCAGCTCCTCGCCCACCTGAATATTAAACTGTTTGATTTTGTCGTCACCAAAGACATCAAAGCACATGCGACGCGGATACTGGTCGTGCGTTTCGATGACATATTCTTGTACCTTCCATTCGTTGCCGTTCCGTGATGTACCGCCTTTCGGTTCCAGAACCGCAATCACTCTTCCTGCTAATTCCATAAATAGTATTTTTAAATTCGGTGACGAAATTACGACTTTCCATAGAAGAAAACTAATTTTTAAGACCTTTTTTTGTGGGGCGTATGCAATCTTTTCGTAACTTTGGCAATTGGTTTAGGGCATCCGAGGATGCATTTAATAATAAAAACAGAACAAAAACAAATATAAAAACAGCTATGAAGTTTATCGTTTCAAGTACTGCTTTATTCAGTCATTTGCAGGCTATCAGCCGAGTAATCAACTCAAGAAATTCATTACCCATTCTGGACTGTTTCCTCTTCGAACTGAGAGACGGTACGCTCTTTATGACTGCTTCGGACAATGACACTACACTGTCTACTTCCATCGAAGTGAACGAATCGGACAGTGACGGCCGTTTCGCCGTTTCTTCCAAGACATTGCTCGAAGCATTGAAAGAGATTCCTGAGCAGCCGCTGAGTTTCCACATCGAACCCAGCAACATGGAAATTACCGTGGAATACCTGAATGGAAAATACAGTCTGATGGGACAGAATGCCGACGAATATCCGCAGGCACAGGCATTGGGCAGCAATGCCGTACAGGTGACCATGGGAGCAGAAATCTTGATGAACGGCGTAAACCGCAGCCTTTTTGCGACTGCCGACGACGAACTTCGTCCGGTGATGAACGGTATTTATTTTGACATCAGTACGGAAGACATTACACTGGTTGCTTCCGACGGTCATAAGCTAGTACGTTGCAAGACTTATGCTGCACGAGGAGCAGAAAAAGCTGCCTTCATCCTTCCGAAGAAGCCGGCCAACTTGCTGAAGAACCTGCTGCCGAAGGAACAGGGCGACGTACAGATTGGCTTTGACGACCGAAATGCCATGTTCACCCTCGAAAACTATCAGATGATTTGTCGTCTGATTGAGGGACGTTATCCGAACTATAATTCTGTCATTCCGCAGAACAACCCGCACCGTGCCATTATTGACCGTGCGCTCTTCATCAGTGCCCTGCGCCGTGTGTCTGTGTTCTCTTCACAGTCAAGCAGCCTGATTAAGCTGAGCTTGTCAGAAAACCAGATGAAGATTTCTGCTCAGGACATCGACTTCTCTACTTCGGCTGAAGAAACCATCGCTTGCCAATATGGCGGCAACCCGATGAGCATCGGTTTCAAGTCGTCGTTCCTGATTGACATTCTGAACAACATTTCTGCACAGAACATCATCATCGAACTGGCCGACCCGTCACGCGCAGGTGTCATCGTTCCTGAAGAACAGGAAGAAGACGAAGACCTGCTGATGCTGCTGATGCCGATGATGCTGAACGACTAATCCTTTTTTTGTTACACACAGACTCATGAAACTGAACTTGAAAAATCCGCTCGTGTTCTTCGATTTGGAGACCACGGGCACTAATATTAATACAGACCGTATTGTAGAAATCTGCTACTTGAAGGTTTATCCTAACGGCAACGAAGAGGCCAAGACCTTGCGCATCAATCCGGAAATGCACATCCCGGAGGCATCGACTGCCATTCATGGCATTCACGACGAGGATGTGGCCGACTGCCCTACTTTCAAGGAAGTGGCAAAAGACATTGCCCGCGACATTGAAGGGGCCGACATTGCCGGCTTTAACTCCAACCGCTTTGATGTGCCAGTACTGGTAGAGGAATTCCTCCGTGCAGGCATCGACATCGACCTGACCAAGCGGAAGTTTGTCGACGTGCAGGTGATTTACCACAAGCTGGAACAGCGCACGCTTTCGGCTGCCTACAAGTTCTACTGCGGAAAGAACTTGGAAGACGCGCATACGGCAGAAGCCGATACACGGGCTACCTACGAGGTGCTGAAGGCGCAGCTCGACCATTATCCTGACGTGCTCCAAAACGACATCAACTACCTGTCGGAATATTCCAGCTACAGCAAGAACGTGGACTTTGCCGGAAGAATCGTGTATGACGACAACGGGGTGGAAGTGTTCAACTTCGGAAAATACAAAGGTATTCCGGTGTCGGAAGTGCTCAAGAAAGATCTGGGCTACTATGGCTGGATTATGAACGGAGACTTCACACTGAACACGAAGAATGTATTGACAAAAATCCGCCTGCGCGAAACGGGGCTGGTCAAGTAAACGGAAGGTAGCATGAATACACTACAAGGCAAAAAAATTGTATTGGGTATCACGGGTAGTATTGCGGCCTACAAGGCAGCCGTGCTGACACGAGGACTGATTAAGAAAGGTGCGGAGGTGCAGATTGTCATCACGCCGGCAGGAAAGGAGTTCATCACTCCCATCACGCTTTCGGCGCTGACCAGCAAACCTGTCATCAGTGAGTTTTTCTCACAGCGTGACGGCACATGGCACAGCCACGTGGACTTGGGATTGTGGGCCGACGCCATGGTCATAGCCCCGGCTACGGCTTCCACCATCGGAAAGATGGCGCACGGGGTAGCCGACAACATGCTGGTGACGACCTACCTGTCGATGAAGGCTCCGGTGTTTGTGGCTCCGGCCATGGACCTGGATATGTTTGCTCATCCTTCTACCCAGCATAACCTCGACATTCTGCGCAGCTATGGCAATCATATTATCGAACCGGCTTCGGGCGAGCTGGCCAGCCACCTGGTAGGAAAAGGACGCATGGAAGAGCCTGAGAAAATCATAGAAGTGCTGGAAGCGTTCTTTGCCCGTCAGCAAGACCTGGCCGGACGGAAAATCGTCATTACCGCAGGTCCTACTTATGAGAAAATTGACCCGGTGCGCTTTATCGGCAATTACTCTTCCGGAAAGATGGGTTATGCCCTGGCCGAAGCGTGTGCTTCACGCGGAGCGGAAGTGGTATTGGTGAGCGGTCCGGTTACCCTGCAGACGGTTCATCCGAACATTCGTCGCATAGACGTGGAGAGTGCGGCCGAAATGCACCGTGCAGCTGCCGATGCCTTCAAGGATGCAGACGCAGGAATCTTGTGTGCAGCCGTAGCGGACTTCACGCCGGAGCAGGTGGCCGACCAGAAAATCAAACGGGAAAAGGACGACCTGGTGCTGCGGTTGAAACCGACTTGCGACATTGCAGCTTCTTTAGGAAAGGAAAAACGTCCGGACCAGCTGTTAGTGGGATTCGCGCTGGAGACTTGCGACGAGGTAAGCCATGCACAGGATAAGCTGGCACGCAAGAACTTTGACTTCATCGTGTTGAACTCGCTGAATGACAAAGGAGCCGGTTTCCGTTGCGACACCAACAAGATTACGATAATAGACCGCGCTGAAGCTGTTTCCTACCCGTTAAAGCGCAAGCAGGAAGTGGCCGAAGACATTGTGGATAAACTTTCCAGTCTGTTTCATTCCTAAACCGTTATGCTACAGTCTATCTTTATACAGAACTATGCCCTGATTGATAAGCTGGACATTGACTTTACGTCCGGCTTTTCGGTGATTACCGGTGAGACCGGTGCCGGAAAGTCCATTATCTTAGGGGCTATCGGACTCCTGTTGGGACAGCGTGCCGACGTGAAATCCATCAAGAAGGGGGCTTCCAAGTGTATCGTGGAGGCGACTTTCCGGATTGCCAACTACGGCATGGAACCGTTCTTTCAGGAGAATGACATCGAATTTGAACCGGACGAATGTATCCTTCGCCGTGAAGTGTCGGCCAACGGAAAAAGCCGTGCTTTCATCAACGATACGCCGGCTTCGCTGGCACAGATGAAAATGCTGGGCGAGAAACTGATTGACGTGCACAGCCAGCACCAGAACCTGTTGCTGAACAAGGAAGGTTTTCAGTTGAACATTCTGGACATACTGGCGCAAGACGAGCAGGCATTGTCGGCTTATCAGTCGGTATACCTTTCTTATAAGAAGGTGGCAAAGGAACTGGATGATTTCATCGCACAGGCTGAAAAGAGCCGTCAGGATGAAGATTATATCCGCTTTCAGCTGGAACAGTTGGAAGAAGCCGGACTGAAAGACGGAGAACAGACAGAACTGGAACAGGAAGCGGAGACCCTGAGCCATGCCGAAGACATCAAGGCCGGACTCTATAAAGCCAGCCAGCTGATTAACGGCGAGGAAGGCGGTACGGTTTCACTGACCAAGGAGTGCATGCAGACTCTTCAGGGCCTGACACAGGTATATGCGCCGGCTAAGGAATGGATGGAACGGCTGAACAGCTGCTACATTGAACTGAAAGATATTTCCCGCGAAATCGGCAATGCGGAGGAGGAAGTGGAATTCAATCCGGCACGTCTGGATTTTGTCAACGAACGGTTGAACCTGATTTATTCCTTGCAGCAGAAACACCGCGTGCAGTCGGTAGAAGAACTGATTGAACTGACGGAAAACTATCGCAGCCAGTTGAATGCCATCACTTCTTTTGACGACCGGATTGCAGAACTGGAGGGTGAAAAGAAGAAATTGTATGCCGAGGTGCTTCGTCAGGCCGAAAAGCTGACCGCGCTTCGCACACAGTCGGCACGGCACATTGAATCGCAGATGGAATCCCTGCTCATTCCACTGGGTATGCCTAACGTGCGTTTTGCCGTGGAACTGACTCCCAGAAAGGAACCCGACAGCAAAGGGATGGACAGCGTGACTTTCCTGTTCTCAGCCAATAAGAACGGAACTTTGCAGAACGTGGCTTCCATCGCTTCGGGAGGTGAAATTGCCCGCGTCATGCTTTCACTCAAGGCCATGATTGCCGGAGCCGTCAAACTGCCGACTATCATCTTCGATGAAATTGATACCGGTGTGTCAGGCTCCATTGCAGAGAAAATGGCACTGATTATGCAGGACATGGGACGCCAGAACCGTCAGGTAATCAGCATCACTCACCTGCCCCAGATTGCCGCACGTGGAATTGCGCACTACAAAGTGTACAAGGAAGATACCGACACCGGGACCAACAGTCATATCCGTCGCCTGACGGATGAAGAGCGGGTGCAGGAAATTGCCCACATGCTCAGCGGTGCCACCCTGACAGAGGCTGCCGTACAGAACGCCCGTGCCCTGTTAGGCTTTAAACAATAACAAGAAACAAACAAGACCATGATAGAAAAGAACGAAATGATTTTCGGCGTACGCGCCGTTATCGAGGCTATCCAGGCCGGAAAAGAAATTGACAAAGTATTAATCAAGAAAGACATCCAGAGCGACTTGTCGAAGGAGCTTTTCGCCGTGTTGAAAGATACGTTCATCCCCGTGCAGCGTGTACCGGTGGAACGCATCAACCGCATCACCAAGAAGAACCATCAGGGAGTGGTGGCCTTTATCTCGCCCATCACTTACCAGCGTGCAGAAGACATCGTGCCTTTCTTGTTTGAGCAGGGAAAGAACCCGCTGCTCATCTTGCTGGACGGCCTGACCGATGTGCGTAACTTCGGAGCCATTGCCCGTACGTGTGAATGTGCCGGTGTAGATGCCATCATCATTCCGTCAAAAAACAGTGTCAGTGTCAATGCAGATGCCATCAAGACCTCTGCCGGAGCCTTGCATACCATTCCGGTGTGCCGTGAAAACAACCTGACGAATACCATCAAATTCTTAAAAGACAGCGGATTCAAGATTGTCGCAGCCACAGAAAAAGGTGACTATGACTATACCAAGGCCGATTACCAGGGCCCTACGTGTATCATTATGGGTGCGGAAGATACCGGTGTACCCTACGATCATCTGGCACTTTGCGACGAATGGATCAAGATTCCGTTGTTCGGCAACATTGAGTCACTGAACGTGTCCGTGGCAGCAGGTATCCTCATCTATGAAGCTGTGAAACAAAGAGGATTCGGAGAAGAATAAAACAATAAAACATACATACTACCATGAAAATAGGAAAAATTACCCTCGTGCTGACATGCTGTGGGATGGCTTTTCAGACCTCAATGGCCCAGGAACTTCCTAAGTGGGCCAACAAAGCCAGAAAAGCTGTGTTCTCTGTCATCACGTACAATAAGGAGAATCAGATTCTCAATACCGGAAACGGATTCTACATTGATGAAAACGGTACGGCCGTATCCGACTATACCCTGTTTAAAGGAGCCGAACGTGCCGTAGTCGTGACTGCCGACGGAAAGGAACTTCCTGTGGAATACATTCTGGGAGCCAACGATATGTACGACGTAGTAAAGTTCAAGACAGCAGCTGATAAGAAGATTGTGGCCTTGCAACCGACATCCCGTCCGGGTGCAGTCAGTGAAACAGTGTACGTACTTCCCTACTCTACACAGAAAGCCGCTTCGGGTACACACGGTACCATTTCCAAAATCGATACCATCAGCAACAACTCTTTCTATTATACCCTGAACATGAAAACGGGCGAAAAGACCGTAAGCTGTCCGGTGATGAATGCAGAAGGAGAAGTAGTGGGATTGGTACAGAAGAACAGTGACAAGGAAAGTACATCAAGCTATGCCATCGGAATAGGCTATGCAAAGAGTCTGTCTATTACCGCACTCTCTGCCAATGACTTTACGTTGAATACCATCGGCATCAAGAAAGGATTGCCGGAAGACGAGTCTCAGGCACTGGTGTACCTTTACATGTCTTCTTCCAACCTGTCAAAAGAAGAATACCTGAACCTGCTGAACGAATTTATCCAGCAGTATCCGAAAAACAGTGAAGGTTATTCCCGCCGTGCCGTTTGTTACATAGGATACGGTGACGACGCACACTATGCACTGGCAGAAAAAGACCTGCAAACCATGGTGGAAGTGAATGAAAACAAGGGAGACGCATACTATAACCTTTCCAAGTTGTTGTATAATTATGTGCTTGGTCTCCAGGGAGCCAAACCGTATGGCGACTGGACCATGGAACGGGCACTGAAGGAAATCAATACGGCCTTGGAAAACGATAAGCAGGGACTGTACTACCAGCTGCAGGGAGATATTTATTTTGCCATGCAGAAATATCCGGAAGCATTTGCCAGCTACGAAGCAGTAAACCGCTCGCCGTTAGCTTCTGCCGCATCTTTCTATGCCGCTGCCAAGACCAAGGAACTGATTGAAGGTGCTTCAAAGAAGGAAGCCATTGCCCTGATGGACAGTGCCGTGGCTAAATACAATCCTCCCTATGGAAAAGAAGCTGCTCCTTATCTGTACGAACGTGCCCGCATGAAAGCGGAAGACAAACAGTTCCGCGAAGCAGTGGTAGACTACAATTTGTTCCACGACGCCATGATGGGCCAGGTATCGTCTGATTTCTATTTTATCCGTGAACAGACCGAAATGCAATGCCGTATGTACCAGCAGGCCATCAATGACATCAACAAGGCTATTGAGATGGAACCGAAGAACGTGGAATACTGGGTAGAAAAAGGAAGCGTACATTTGCGGGTAAACCAGCCGGAAGAAACGGTGAAAGCCTTGAACAAAGCCATTGAACTGGATGCCAAGAATGCGGCAGCCTATCGTATGCTGGGTTACTGCCAGGTACAGCAGGGAAAGAAGAAGGAAGGTATGGCTAACCTGGAAAAAGCAGTAGAACTAGGTGACACCGTAGCCAAGAACCTGATTGAGAAATATAAAAAATAACTGATTGATATGCAAAACAGAGTCTGTCACCTTTTTGGCATCCGTTACCCCATCATTCAAGGTGGAATGGTATGGTGTAGCGGATGGAAACTGGCTTCAGCCGTGAGCAACGCTGGTGGATTGGGGTTGTTGGGTGCCGGTTCTATGCACCCGGAGACCCTGCGTGAACACATCCGCAAGTGCAAGGCTGCCACCGACCAGCCTTTCGGAGTCAATGTGCCGCTGATGTATCCGGAGATTGAAACCCTTATGGAAATCATTCAGGAAGAAGGCGTGAAAATCGTATTTACGTCTGCGGGAAATCCCAAGACATGGACTTCCAAGCTGCAACAGGCGGGCATCAAGGTGGCTCACGTGGTATCTTCCAGCCGTTTCGCCATGAAATGTGAAGAAGCCGGAGTAGATGCCATTGTGGCAGAAGGCTTCGAAGCAGGCGGCCACAACGGACGAGAGGAAACTACGACTTTCTGTCTGATTCCGGCCGTCAAAAAGGTGTGCAGTGTGCCTCTTATTGCGGCAGGAGGAATTGTTTCGGGTGAAGGTATCTTAGCCGCCGAAGCGTTAGGCGCAGAAGGAGTACAGATGGGTACCCGCTTTGCTCTGGCGGAAGAGAGTTCGGCACATTTCAATTTCAAGGACCGCTGCCTGCGATTGAATGAAGGAGATACCCTCCTGACGCTCAAGCAGCTTTCTCCTACCCGTCTGATTAAAAATGATTTCTACAAGCAGATAGAGGAGGCGGAACAGAAAGGAGTCTCAGTAGATGAACTGAAGGCTTTGTTGGGAAAAGGCCGGGCCAAAAAGGGAATCTTCGAAGGCGACCTCTACGAAGGAGAACTGGAAATAGGACAAGCCGCATCCCAGCTTCGCCAGTTGCAGACGGTGGATGAGGTGATGAAAGAGCTGGTAGAAGACTACCGGACGGCGCTTCGCCAGATGCAGGACAAACAGAGTTGGTAAATTTTTGCATACCAAGCATCGTAAACCTTACTTACAGACTTTTAAAAGCTCAATAAATAATCCTAAAATGAAATGGCAAATGAAGGTGACAGTGTAAAATCATCTTCATTTGCCATTTTCATTATATACTTTCAATTTACTGATTCCATTTGTCATATTCCCGGAGAAACGCTTGAACATGGTTTCTACCCGGAAATGAAACACAGATGTGCTTTCTCGCAGAAAAGAATTTGCATCTACAAAAAATCAGCTTCTTTTACTTATTACGTTTCAGGAACAAAGAGTTCGTAATGGTAGCGGGCAGTTCCTCCTGATAGTGGGTTACCATAATCAGGGTTTTATCTTTCCGGGCGCAGAATGCTTCGATGACATCCTTCACCAACCGGCGGTTACGCATATCCAGTCCGTGCAACGGCTCGTCCAGAATCAGCAGTTCCGGGTCTTTGACAAACGCACGGGCCAGCAACACCATACGCTGCTCTCCGCTGGAGAGTTGCAGGAAGCTACGGTCTTTCAGGTCGGCAATGCCAAAGATATCCATCCACCACACGCACGTATCCACATCCTTCTCCTGTGTTTTACGATACAGGCCGATGGAATCATGCAATCCGCTGGCCACAATGTCAATACCCGGCAGATTCTTCAGATAAGCACGGTGCATTTCGGGGCTCACATAACCGATGTGTTTCTTGATTTCCCAGATACTCTCGCCACTTCCCCGTTTGCGACCGAACAAAGAAATATCGCAGGCATAGCTTTGTGGATTATCAGCACAAATCAAACTAAGCAAGGTAGATTTCCCTGCCCCGTTCTCGCCGCTGAGCGCCCATTTCTCACCGCATTTCACCGTCCAGTCGAGCTCTTTCAGAATCACTCGTTCACCGTAACGGATGCTTACCTTGTTTAAGTCTACGATGTGCTCCGTGTGGAACAGGTTATCGGCATACGGCAGGTCCAGTATCCGCTGCCGTTTCTCCTCAGACAGCACATGAGCAGGGTCTGGTTCACGGTGTGCCAGATATTCCTGCAAAGTGATTTTCGAACCACAATGACGGTCTTCCACCGGTATCACGTGCGTAATGAATGTCGGGATATCGTCTGTCTTCGACAAGACCAAAATCACCTGCAGGTTGGTCATTTCAGTCAGTTTTCCCAGCAATGTGTGCAGCAGTCCCCGAGTGCGCGCATCCAGTCCGATAAAAGGATTGTCCATAATCAGTACTCTCGGACCACTCAACAGGGTCTTGGTCAGCTGAAACTTGCGGAGCTCCCCGCTCGACAGCAGAATAATATGTTTGCTGAGCATCTCCTCAATGCCAAACAAATCGTACAGTGCTTTTCGTAATTGTTCGTCCTTGCAGGGAGGAAGCAAATCGGCCACGATAGGCGTATCGTCCAAATCTTGCGAATTCCAGCGCTGCTGGTAATAATAGTTCCCGTCGGCATCCCCGTACGAGTCACGGAACGTGATGTATTTGATGTTATCGCAAGCCATCTTCGATTCCGAAGGAGAGAAGTCGTATTTCACCTCATTCATCAGCAACGGATAGCGTCCGGTAATGGTGTCTACCAGCAGACTCTTTCCGCCGCCGTTCGGTCCTACGATGGCCACATGTTCTCCTGCTGCAATCTGCAAGTTCACAGGCTCTTTCATCCGGTACAACGGATGACGAGTCACTCCGTTCTCAATTGTAATTACATTCTGCATTGTCTTTCTCTGTTTTTATTTTGTTTCTTTAAGTAGTTGTTTTCTTGGTTTATTGATGCACAATCATGGCCGTACGGGGCGCTACCACCAGTTTGTTGTCTGTTAGCGTGCCCAGTCCCAGCACATTGTCTATGCGCCCGTCACGACAGGCTATCCAGTAACGTCCCTCAGGTACGTCAATCTGCACAGGTTCCGTACGGGCATTGAGTACCACAATCGTGTTCAGCCACGAATCGCCAGCCGGACTTCCCTTGATACGGAAAGCCACCACATTGCTGGCTGGTACCGGCAAGAACTCCAGGTGTTTGGCAATCAAATCTGCATCTCCCATACGGAAAGAAGGATGTGCCTTTCGCATGGCAATCAGACCCCTCACATAATCAAAGAAATCACGCTGCGAAGTCTTCCGTCCCCAGTTAATGGCATTGATTGCGTCCGGGCTCTTGTACGAATTGGCTACCCCCTGCTTGTCGCGTAGCACTTCGTCGCCTGCATACCAGAACGGAATGCCTTGTGATGTGAATACTGCCGTAGCGGCCAGTTTGGCCAAGGCGTTCATCTCTAATGCAGAAAGTCCCGGCAACGTCGCCTTCAGGCGGTCGGCCAGACAAAGGTCATCGTGACAGCTCACATAACTGATCATCTGCTCCGGTTGTGCAGCCCAGAAAGCCGGAACGGTGGATTCCTTGTCGCTGACCAGTTGCGGATGTGCGATTCCTCCCGCCAGTCCGAACTTCACGCCTGCAGCGTATCCCATGCGTCCGATGACAAAAGCTCCCTTGGCATCGTTTCCCCACGGGCCACGCAGGCTGTCGCGCATTTCATCGCAGAACATGCCAATGTGTGGCAACCGGGCCGCATGCTTCTTCATGGCCAGCAGACTATCCGGCAATTGCGGTTTCCCGGCCGCCCAGCCTTCTCCATACATGCATATTGTAGGGTCAATCTTGTCGAGTGCCTGGCGGATGGCATTCATGGTCTCGATGTCATGAATCCCCATCAGGTCAAAACGGAATCCGTCTATGTGATACTCTCTGGCCCAATAGCAGACCGACTCTATCATGAAACGCCGCATCATCGGTCGTTCGCTGGCCGTTTCATTGCCACAACCCGATGCGTTGGCCCATTTCCCTTCCTCGTCCGTGCGATAGAAATAACCTGGTACGGTCCGTTCAAAATTGCCTCCTTTCGTGATAACCGTGTGATTATACACCACGTCCATCACCACCCGGATACCTGCCCGGTGAAGCGCCATAACCATCTGTTTGAACTCGCGGATACGCACTTCGGGCTGATAAGGGTCGGTGGCATACGAACCTTCCGGCACGTTGTAGTTTTTCGGGTCATATCCCCAGTTGTACTGCGGTTTGTCGAGCTTGGTTTCGTCCACCGAAGAAAAGTCGAACGAAGGCAACAGCTGTACGTGTGTCACGCCCAACTCCTTCAAATGGTCAATACCCGTTTTCTCGCCCAGATAGGTATGCGTTCCTTCCTCCGTCAAAGCCAGGAACTTTCCTCTGTTCCGGATGCCGGAGATGGTATCGATAGAGAAATCACGATGGTGCAGTTCATAAATCACCATGTCGGAGAAACGTTTCAGCGGCGGACGCTTGTCTTCGTTCCAGCCTTTCGGATTCGTCTCCTTCCAGTCGATAACGGCTGCACGGTCGCCGTTCACTCCCACAGCCTTTGCCATGAGTCCGGGTGTATCTCCCTGCCACACGTCGTCTATCTTGACATTGAACGTATAGAACTTTCCTTTCAGGTCTTCGTCCACGCGAGCCTGCCACATACCGTCAGATTCCGGTTCCATTTTCACCATACGATAGGCAGAACCTCCCTGTCCTTTTTCATATAGCAGCACCCGCACTTCCTGAGCCGAAGGAGCCCAAAGCGAGAACCGGGTTGAAGCTGGCGTATAAGCCATTTCCACCCATTCCCCCTCGTACACCGGATATTCATCAAACGGCGTACTGACATGTTGCTGTGAAGAAGTACACCCGGTAGCCACAGCCACGGCCGACATTACTACAAGCTGTTTTAAATTCATGGTTATAATCTCCTATTTCTTTATGCGTCCCGGATTTTTGGCAATGAAATCCTTCCAACTGGAATAAGCTTTCGGCATTTCCGGACGTCCCATCTGCAAATAATGGCAATAAGCCGCTCCTAAAGCATCCGTCGCATCCATAAAAGGGCCCATTTCCGAGTCGGGTATATGCAGCATACGCTTCAGCATATCGGCCACCTGCTCCTTGCTGGCCTGCCCGTTGCCGGTAATGGCCATCTTGATTTTCAGCGGGGCATATTCCGTTACGGGAATATCACGCGTCAGTGCGGCCACGATGGCAACTCCCTGTGCACGTCCAAGCTTCAGCATGGACTGCACGTTCTTCCCGAAGAATGGAGCCTCGATGGCCAGCTCATCCGGGAGATACGATGAAATGATGCCCTGCACCCGTTCGTAGATGTGCTTCAGCTTCAGGTACGAATCGGTACATTTACGCAGGTCGATGACACCCAAGGTCATTACCTCCGGCTTGACACCTGTCACCTTCAGCACTCCGTATCCCATGATGTTCGTACCCGGGTCGATGCCGAGAATGATTTTTTCCTTGACCGGCTGTATCACCTTATCACCTCCATTAATGTGGGGAACCCGATAACCTTATCTTTGAACACTTTCATCATCTCCGCATTTAGTGTCGCCCCCTGCTTTACGTGCCAGCGGTGCAGTGCAGCACTGTCTTCCACTTCCCACTGCAGTGAAAAGCATTCACTGTCCTGCTCCTTATGGCTCAGGATACGCAGAATACGGGGATTCTTCAGCTCACCCAGATTTTCCACTTCAGGGATGTAATATTCATTCAGCCAAATCACAAAGTTACGGGCATCGCCCATCTCTACATGAAAAGTAGTATTATAAATCAGCATATATTTTCTGTTTTAGTTTGATGACAAAATTAAAAAATCCGGTGCATAGCCTGATCAGGAATACCGGCGCGGATAACGGAACAAGATACTCAGTATGGCTACCACTCCCAATGTCATAGGATAATACAGATAACCGATGATGTTGATAGGCGACAGACCGGAAAGCTCGGCCGCAATCAACAGCTGTGCTCCGTAAGGAATAATGCCCTGAATGACGCATGAGAACGTATCTAGAATGCTGGCACTCTTCCGCTTGTCTACCCGGAACTGCTCGGCAATGTCGTTGGCCAGCGGGCCTACGGTAATAATGGCAATCGTGTTGTTGGCCGTACAGATATTGGCCAGACTTACCAGGGCCGCAATACTCAGTTCAGCTCCGCGTTTACCCTTTACATGCTGTGTCAGGCGGTGCAGCACATAGTCCACTCCCCCGTTGAAACGTATCAGTTCCAGCATGCCTCCTGCCATCAGGGTTACGATAATCAGCTCTCCCATGCCCGTCATACCTTTTCCCATGGCACCGAACCATCCGAACACATCGAACGTGCCGTATGCCATGCCTACAATGCCCGTAGAAATCAGTCCCAGCAACAGCACCAGCAGAACGTTGACGCCCGCTACTGCGGTTCCCAGCACTATGATGTATGGAATCACTTTCATCCAGTCTACGTGAGGAATATCCTGTGCCACTTCGATATGGCTTCCGTAGATAATGTAATAGATGAATACGAGCAAGGCAGCCGGAAAGGCAATCAGAGAATTCACCCGGAATTTGTCGCGCATCACGCACCCTTGCGTACGGGTGGCTGCAATGGTCGTATCGGAAATAAAGGACAGGTTGTCGCCGAAAAAGGCACCGCCCACTACTACCGCCGTCATGAAAACCACGCTGACATCCGTCTTGGCCGCAATACCGGCAGCTACAGGAACCAGTGCGACAATGGTACCGACCGACGTACCGATAGAAAGGGAAATGAAGCATGATGCCAGAAAGATTCCCGCCAGCAGCAGATTGCCCGGAAGCAGCCGCAAGGTCAGGTTTACTGTCGCATCAATAGCCCCCATGGCCTGAGCCGACTGTGCAAAAGCCCCCGCCAAGATGAAAATCCAGATCATCAGCATGATGTTCTTATTGGCCGCCCCTGCGGAGTATTGCAACAAGCGGTCGTTCAAGCTCAGTCCTTTCGTCGTAGCCACGGCATAAATGGAAGACACCATGAAAGCTACGGTAATCGGAATTTTATAAAAATCATTGATGAGCAGGGAAGTCACCAGATACAGGCATAAAAATACCACCAGCGGACTCAGAGCCCACGCATTGGGTTTGTTCACAATAGGAGTCAGTTTCTGAAAATTCATTCTTTCGCTATTATTTTTTATTCAATCAGCAAAGATACGAATAAAATTAGATACATCGAGAATTGCAGCCGCAGAACCGTATTCTAAGGCTGGAAATTCATTTATCAGCTTCTGTCCCAAACGGAAGAAATTCTTGTCAAATAGTCTATTCTCTCAAAAAAATGACAAAGAATGAAAAGAAATCGGACAAGTTTTATTAATTTTGCGCACATTGTGTCAAACATTGTGCAATTTAAAATGGAAATACAAGACAGTTTTATACAACTTGTTGAAGAAAGCATCCGCGCCAACTGGGACCGTGATGCACTGACAGACTACAAAGGAGCTACGCTGCAATATAAAGACGTAGCCAGAAAAATAGAGAAAATGCATATCCTGTTCGAACATGCAGGAATCAAAAAAGGGGATAAAATCGCGCTGTGCGGGCGCAATAGTGCAAACTGGACGGCTACCTTCCTGGGCGTCGTTACTTACGGGGCAGTAGCTGTGCCCATCCTTCACGAATTCAAGGCCGACAACGTACACCACATTGTTAACCATTCGGAAGCACGCATGCTTTTCGTAGGCGATCAGGTGTGGGAGATGTTCAACGAAGCAGCCATGCCTAATCTGGAAGGTATCATCGAGCTGAAAAATTTCGACCTGGCGGTGTCACGCTCGGAGAAGCTGACGTATGCACGCGAACACCTGAACGAAGAATTCGGAAAGAAATATCCCTGCCGCTTCCGTGCCGAACAGGTTTCCTACCGTCGGGAAGAACCGGAAGAACTGGCTGTCATCAATTACACCTCGGGGACTACCGGTTACTCTAAAGGGGTGATGCTTCCCTACCGCAGTATTATTTCGAATATCGTACACATTGACCAGAAAGTGGGACTGAAAGCGGGCGACAGCATCGTGTCCATGCTTCCGCTGGGACATATCTTCGGACTGGTGTTCGACTTCCTTTACGGTATCACCAAAGGAGCGCATCTGTGGTTCCTCACCCGTATGCCGAGCCCGAAAATCATTGCAGAATCGTTTGCCGTAATCCGTCCGCGCGTCATTGCCTGCGTGCCGCTGATTGTGGAAAAGATTTTCAAGAAGAACATTCTCCCGAAGGTGGACAACAAGCTCGGAAAGCTGTTGCTGAACCTGCCTATCATCAGCGATAAAATCAAGGAACAGATTCGTCAGCAGGCCATGGAGGTGTTCGGCGGAAACTTTATTGAAATCGTAATCGGAGGGGCACCGTTCAACCCCGAAGTAGAAGCCTTTCTGCGTAAAATCAACTTCCCCTACACCATCGCATACGGTATGACCGAATGTGCGCCGCTTATCTGTCACAGCCGCTGGGATGAGATTCTGTACACTTCGTGCGGAAAGACCGTGGCTAACATGGAAACCAAGGTGATTTCGGAAGACCCTGAACGGATTCCGGGTGAACTGGTGTGCCGGGGTATGAATGTGATGCTGGGATATTACAAGAACGAAAGTGCCACTGCACAGACTATCGACAAGGACGGCTGGCTGCACACTGGCGACATGGCCATCAAGGATGCGGATGGAAACATCTTCATCAAGGGGCGTTGCAAGAACATGCTGCTTACCGCTTCCGGACAGAATATCTATCCGGAAGAAATTGAGGCTCGCTTGAACAACATGCCTTACGTGAACGAGTCACTGGTGATTCTGAAAGAGAACAAGCTTGTGGCGCTGGTTTATCCGGACAATGAAGACGCATTCTCGCATGGAATGAACAAGAAACAGCTGGAGGAAGCATTGGAACTGAACCGCATCGAACTGAACAAGGTGCTTCCGGCTTACTCGCAGATTACACAGATAAAACTCTATCCGGAGGAATTTGAAAAGACGGCTAAGAAGAGCATCAAGCGTTTCTTGTATCAGTAAAAAAACGGACATAAAAAAATGCCTTTGCGTTTGCTTGAAAACGCAAGGGCATTTCAGATAAAACGCAAGGACGTTTGAAGTAAAACGTCTTTGCGTTTTGTTTTAAACGTAAAAGCGTTTTATTTCAAACGTCCTTTCAACTTTTTTATCCCTTTTATCCCTCAATTTCACTCAGTTCCAGCCAGCGCATGGTCTTCTCGTCCAGCTCATCGTTGAGCAGAGGCAGACGCTTGGACTTCTCGGTCAGTTCGTCTACGCTGAGTGTACCGCTGCACAAGGCTTCTTCTATCTGTTTCTTTTCCTCCTCCAGTGCGGCAATCTCTTTTTCCAGCTGTTCGAATTCCTTCCGTTCCTTGAAGGTCATGCGGCGCTTGTCGTTCAGACGGACACGCTGCGTCTTTTCTTCCTTGGGTTTGGCTGCTTCCTTCTCGTGTTCTGCCTTGGCCAGCTTCCAGTCGCGGTAGTCAGAATAGTTGCCGGGGAAATCGCGGATGTCGCCCTGCCCTTTGAATACCAGCAGATGGTCTACTACCTTGTCCATGAAGTAGCGGTCGTGGCTCACCACGATGACGCATCCCTTAAAGTTCTGCAGGTATTCTTCCAGCACCTGCAGTGTCACGATGTCCAGGTCGTTGGTCGGCTCGTCCAGTACCAGGAAGTTCGGGTTCCGCATCAGTACCGTACAGAGGTACAACCGGCGTCGTTCTCCCCCGCTCAGCTTGTACACATAGCTGTGCTGCGTTTCGGGCGTGAAGAGGAAATGCTGCAGGAACTGTGAAGCCGTCAGCCGTTTGCCGTTGCCCAGCTCAATGACCTCGGCGATGTCCGTAATCACGTCAATCACCTTCATCTGCTCATTAAACTGAAGTCCCTCTTGCGAGTAGTAGCCGAAACGCACCGTTTCGCCGATGTCCAGCGTACCGCTGTCGGGTTTTTCCAGTCCCATCAGAATCTTGATGAAGGTGGATTTACCCGTACCGTTGTTGCCCACAATACCCATCTTCTCGTAGCGGGCAAAGATATAGGAGAAATCATCCAGAATCTTCAGGTCGCCGAAACGCTTGCACAAGTGGTCGGCCTCGAAAATCTTGGAACCGATGTACGAAGCCTTGACATCCAGTTTCACGTTCGCGTCGTACGTGCGCTGCTTGGCCACCTTTTCCAGTTCATAGAAGGCTTCTTCGCGGTAACGGGCCTTGTGTCCGCGTGCCTGCGGCATACGGCGCATCCATTCCAGTTCCGTGCGATACAGGTTGTTGGCACGGGCAATCTCCGCATTGGTCGCTTCAATGCGTTCCTGCCGTTTTTCTAAGTAGTAGCTGTAATTTCCTTTGTAGGAATACAACTGGCGGTTGTCTATTTCAATGATTTCCGAGCACACACGGTCCAGAAAATAGCGGTCGTGTGTCACCATGAGCAAGCTCAGGCTGCCACGGTTCAGGTACTCTTCCAGCCATTCCGTCATGTCCAGGTCGAGGTGGTTGGTCGGCTCGTCCAGAATCAGCAAATCCGGTTCGGTAATCAGGATATTGGCCAGTGCCACGCGCTTCAATTGCCCGCCGGACAGATGTCCGATTTTCTGGGAGAAGTCGCGTATTTTCAGTTGCGAAAGAATCTGCTTGGCACGTCGTTCATAGTCCCACGCCTTTTCGTGTTCCATTCGCACCAGCAGTTCGTCCATGCCAGGGTTGCCGGGTGTTTCCATGCACCGTTCATATTCCTTAATCAGCTCTACGGTAGAGTTGCCGTGATAAAAGCAGGCCTCGAGCACCGTCAGCTCTTCAGGATATTTCGGGCTCTGTTCCAGATAGCCCACGCGCAAATCGCGGCGGAAAGTGATTTTTCCTTCGTCGTAGCCTTCCTTACCGGCCAGGATATTCAGCAAGGTGGTTTTTCCCGAACCGTTCTTGGCTATCAGTCCGATGCGCTGTCCTTCTGCAATACCGAAAGATATGCCGTTAAAAAGGACCAAGTCGCCGAACGACTTGGTCAGGTTTTCTACTTGTAAATATGGAGTCATAATCTAATTCGTAGCTGCTAAAAATAGGATGCGGACAGGATTAGTCCATCACCGCTTCCACTTCGTTCTTTATCCGTTCGAATTCCGCTTTCAGGTCGCACGGCTGTCCGCTTTTTGCCTTGTCCCATATCAGGGAAATCGGGTTGACCATTACTTTTGAATCGCGGAAACGCAGTGCTGGAAATTCTTTCTGTCCGTCGATGACCGTCACCCATTCCATGCCGTCCATCTCGTTGACCAGTATCACGCCGAATGCCGTACCGAAGCTTTCCCACGCCTGACGCTGTTTGGGGTTAAAACGTCCGCTGTCGATTACTTTCTGCAAGTTTTCTAAGTCAGCTTCTGTACCGGTAAAGTCCTTGGTCAGTTGTTTTTTCACTGTAGAAACAGCCCAGTCATAATTTTCGTTTATCTGGTTGATTTCCAGGATACGGACTGGAATCACTTCCTTCACCGGCTTGTCGGATGCATTGCGTACCTTCAGGGAAGCTACGATAGTCTCGCCAGCCTTGGGACTCTCGCCCTTGGCCACGGTGAACGAGCACTCTACGGAGATTTCTCCCCGACCGGTCACCCAGATGTGGGTGGTGTACCACACGCCATTCTCCTGAAAGCTTTCGGAAGAATAGGCACAGTCCCATGAACCGACTTTCACCTTCTTGGCCCCGCGTACCTGATGCAGCTCGTCTTCCAGACATTCGTTGGCATAGGCTGACGAATTGCCCCGGTAGGCAGAAATACGGAAGTTTCCGGTCCATTTGTCTGGGTTGTAAAACAGAAAGCAGTCTTCCGAATCTTCAAACTCACACCAGTTGTCGGGATATTCCAGTGAAAACCAGGAACCCGGAGAAATGTACTTTTTCATAACGTTTTTTGTTTTTAGTATTAGAGATAAAGGTTTATTTCAGCGGAAGAATCTCAATCCAATAATCGTCCGGGTCATTGATGAAATACAGTCCCATCTGTTCGTTCTCGAAGCATACACAGCCCATTTCCTTGTGGAACTTGCGTACTTCATCGTAGTCGCCTGCCACGCGGAGACAAAGATGGCTTTCGTTTTCTCCCAGTTCGTAGGCTTCCGTATGGTCGCGCAGCCACGTCAGTTCCAGTGAGAAACCCGTGCATCCGTCGGTAAGGTACACCAGGATGAAAGAGCCGTCGGCTGCTTCTTTGCGGTGAGACTCATGCAGTCCGAGCGCCTTTTCGTAGAATTGGATACTTTTTTCAAGATTAGTTACGTTGATATTGAAGTGGTCAAATCTTCCTTTTATTTCCATTGTCTTTTTATTTTAAGTTGATATAGTGGTCTAAGTTCAATGTTTCGCCGCGACGGACAGGAGTAAGAACCTGAGTCCCTTCCGATGCGGCCAAAGGTGCAAAAGCCGAAGCCTTCTCAAAAGCTTCGTCGAAGTGCATCGGTACAAATATAGTCGTTTTTATCCGTTTCACAAATTGTAAAGGCCCTCGCATGTATTCCTTTCCTAAACGAGGGTCGACCGGAAACAGCACGATATCCATTTTTTCCTTGCAGACGGCAATGTCTTCCAGCTCACGAAGGAAGAAAGCTTCGTCACGTTTCCACTCCTCCTCCGGACTTTCATCCATCCAGTGCCAGTTGTTCAGGTCGCCGGCATGGAATACGGTAGCTCCTTCCGGGGTTTGGATTAAAAAAGAGATGCCTATGTCCGTCGAGCCGAAAGCCCGCACGGTGAGATATTCGTCACGATAGGTGTCTCCTTTCGCCAGTGTATGGAAATTTCCGTTTTCTTTGTCTTGGTCAGAAAGAGGAATGTCAGTCGAAAGCAGATAGACGATGTCAGGCCGAAGCGCTTTCCAGGAGAGTATCTGCCGGTTAAAGTGGTCGGCATGCGCATGGCTGGAAAACACATACAACCGTCCTTCACGTGAAAGAAGCTGTTCGTGGACGATGCCTTTGTCGGCCGACACGGAGTCTTCGAAATAGTCGAAAATAAGCGTGTAACCTTCCCCCAGCAGGGCGAAGCCACTATGATAAAGATAAATCAGTTTCATGAGATTGAGGTCTTATTTGGCCGCAATGGGCTGCACATACGCGCGGGTAGCCTTGTCTATCTCTAGGAACATGTAGTTCACTTTGCCCGAATGAATCAGGTCCTTGTGCTCGTTGTAAATGCGGGTAGCATATTCCTTGGATTTCTCGAACATGAATTTTGACACGCTTTCCTGCGATTTTCCCGCCATTGTGGAGTCGAGTTTCTCTTCCGGGAAGAAGTCATCCAGGTTCACGTCGCCAATCATGGATGTTTCTAGGAAATGAATCTCCTGGTGCAAACGGTCGGTGTAATAACCCACAAACATGTGGCCCGGTACGCGTACCAGAATCGGATTGATGTTGATGGCTTTCAGCAAGGATGCAAACAGTACGCTTCCGTCCACACAGTTAATCTGTGCCGACTGCAGGGCATCGTCAAAAGTACGTACGCGCTGAGTAAAGACCACGTTGGACGACAGGCTGCTGTTGCTGATGGAGCTGTATTTGAACCCTCTTTTCTGCAAGACATACCACAAGGCATACACCTGCTTGTCTACGACTTTCGGGTCCTTGCTTTGGTATCCCCAGAAACGGTTGACAATGCGTGAATCCAGTGCCTCACGCAGCACCTGGCTGATGTTAGGGTTGTCTTCGTTGACATAGGCCGCAAAAAAATCGCCCGTGTCGTGAAATTTCATTTTACTGTCGATGTAGCCTAACAGACATTCGTTGATGCTGCGTACGGAATACGTATGTACCGCCGAATATGTCCGGTTGTTATTTACCTTTGCCTGTATGGACACGGTAACAGGCATGGCCTGGGTATTTTCCAGCAGAGCTTGATAATTCCATATCACATCCGGGAAAACCAGGTATTCCTTTCCTGATTCCGGCAGAATGAATTCAGAAACCGAATGAGCGAAGAAAGGAGTCTCTGCTAATTCTATGTGAAGTTTGCTGTTTGCATGCGGACTGCGTATCTTAATGCCGATACACGATTTGGGGTTTCCCAGATAAGTACTGTCGGCCGGCACAATCAGCTGTGCATCGGTCGTAGCCGTAGACAGGATGGTGACCGGAAAGATATTTCCTCCTAGTTCGTCGGTAATTTCCAGTCCGGACGAGAAAGGCTCGTATCTGTAAATATATAAAACCGAAGCCGTTACTGTCAGAATGGCCAGTATGAAAGTGGCCAGCTTCCATTTGTTCTCTCCCCAAATTGTACGCATGTTCAGTTGCATTGTCACAAAATTTCCTGTTAAACAAATTGGGAGCAGACCACAAAGACATTTCCCTTACGGCCTGCTTCCTTTACGGTTATCTTACCGCAATACTTTCAATTTCTACCAGCACTCCTTTCGGTAAAGCTTTGACAGCTACCGCAGAACGGGCAGGATAATCGCCTTCAAAATACTTGGCATATACGGCATTCATTTCACCGAACAGTGCCATATCTGCCAGGAACACAGTGGTTTTTACCACATTGGCAGTTGTCAGTCCGGCTTCTGCAAGTACATTCTTGATATTTTCGAATACCTGAGTAGTCTGTTCAGTGATTCCACCTTCTACCACTTCGCCTGTAGCCGGATTTACCGGAATCTGGCCCGACAAGAATACCATGCCGTTTACTTCTACTGCCTGGCTATAAGGACCGATGGCAGCAGGAGCCTTTTCTGTAAAAATTACTTTTTTCATAAGCGTTAATGTGTCAATTAAATTGTATTTTCAACGCTAATTTAGTACAATTCTTTTAATCCGGGGACAGAAACTGTAAAAAAAGTCCGCATTTATTCGTGTTTATAACAAAAAACACTTACTTTTGTACTCGCAATAATGCAAAAAGGTAGTTGGAAACGTGTTTCGTATCCAATCCGAATTCAATAAAAAACAATCAAAAATCATTGATAATTCAAATGTGTGAAAGAGGAAAGAGACCTCTGAACGGTTTGTCATGCTTCACACACCCAATATTAATAATTCATTTAACCTATTTATGTACAATATCATTCAATTAAACGACAAAAATTTGTCTGAATTGCAGCAGATTGCCAAAGAGTTGGGTCTGAAAAAAGTCGATTCACTGAAAAAAGAAGAACTGGTGTATCGCATTCTGGATGAACAGGCAATTGTCGGTGCTACAAAAAAAGTGGCCGCACAGCAAAACAACGAAGAACGCAAGGAAGGACAGCCACGTAAGCGCTCGCGCATCAGTATAAAGAAAGAAGGGGATAAGGTTTACACGGCAACCAAAGACAAGGCACAGAAGCTGGAGGCCAATACTCCTGCCCTTCCTGCACCAACTCCTTTGTTCAAGGAAATTCCTGCGTCACCGGAAAAAACGGAAATCGTTGCACCGGTTGCAGAGAAAACAGCTCAGCCGGAAGTTATTGCTGCTCCTGCCACTGAAGAAAAACCCAAAGCCAAGCGTGGACGTAAGCCGGGTTCCAAAAATAAATCTACTCTGGCAAAAGAAGCGCAGGAAGCCGCTGAAAGTACACCAGCTGAAGTTACTGCCAAACCGGCTCCGCTTCCTATCGATGATGACGACATGGAACTTCCACCGCTCGATTTGAATAATAACGATTTTATTCCTATCGAAGACCTCCCGTCTGAAAAATTCGAGATACCTTCTGAATTGCTGGGTAAATTTGAGGCTACCAAAATGGAGGTGCCTGTAATGCCGGCTAAAGAACCTAAACAGAAAAATCAGCAGCGTCAGGCTCGTCAGAATAATCGCAACAACCGTCCTAATAACAACAATAATAACAGTAATCAGGGAAAGGACAACAACCCGCAGCCCGCTGCCAACCAGAATGCACCAGAGCAGCAGCCATCTTCTCCTTCTACTGAAATTCCTGCCAATAATACTCCGGCACCGGCTCCCAAACCGGTAGAAAAAGTCTACGATTTTGATGATATTCTTCAAGGTACCGGCGTACTGGAAATCATGCCCGACGGATATGGATTCCTCCGCTCTTCAGATTATAACTATCTTTCTTCACCCGATGACATTTATGTGTCACAGTCGCAAATCAAGCTGCTTGGTTTGAAAACCGGTGACGTGGTAGAAGGTACTATCCGTCCGCCTAAAGAAGGTGAAAAATATTTCCCGCTGGTAAAGGTTTCTAAAATTAACGGACTCGATCCGGCTTTGGTGCGCGACCGCATTCCGTTCGATCACCTTACTCCGCTCTTCCCCGATGAAAAATTCAAATTGTGCAAAGGATATAATGACAACTTGTCGGCTCGTGTAGTTGATTTGTTTGCTCCTATCGGAAAAGGACAGCGTGCACTGATTGTAGCACAGCCTAAAACTGGTAAGACTATCTTGATGAAAGATATTGCCAATGCCATTGCGGCCAATCATCCGGAAGTGTATATGATTATGCTGCTCATCGATGAACGTCCGGAAGAAGTAACCGATATGGCTCGCAGTGTGAAAGCTGAAGTAATTGCTTCTACTTTCGACGAACCGGCAGAACGTCATGTGAAGATAGCCGGCATTGTGCTGGAAAAAGCAAAACGCATGGTAGAATGCGGACACGATGTCGTAATCTTCCTCGATTCTATCACTCGTCTGGCTCGTGCATACAATACGGTTTCTCCGGCATCTGGTAAGGTACTTTCCGGTGGTGTGGATGCCAATGCGTTGCACAAACCCAAACGCTTCTTCGGTGCGGCACGTAATATCGAAGGTGGAGGCTCACTGACAATCGTGGCTACTGCATTGATTGATACGGGTTCTAAGATGGACGAAGTTATCTTCGAAGAATTCAAGGGAACAGGTAACATGGAGTTGCAGCTGGATCGCAACCTGAGCAACAAGCGTATCTTCCCGGCCGTAAACATCGTGGCTTCAAGTACTCGTCGCGACGACTTGCTGCTTGACAAGACTACACTTGACCGCATGTGGATTCTCCGCAAATACCTGTCGGACATGAATCCTATCGAAGCAATGGATTTCGTGAAAGACCGTCTGGAGAAGACAAAAGACAACGAAGAGTTCCTGATGAGTATGAATTCTTAAAAGAATATAGCATTTACATAAAAAAAGCAGGGAGAAAATCCATGAGTGGGGTTCCTTCCTGCTTTTTTTATGATTCATTTTTGGGAGATAAAAAAGAGGGTTGTCGGATAAGCAACTTTTTAGTATGTCTACGGATGAACAAATATAAAAAATAAAGGCTAATACCCTTAATTATCAGAATATTAGCCTTAAATACTGAGGAGCGGCAAGCGGGACTCGAACCCGTGACCCTCAGCTTGGGAAGCTGATGCTCTACCAACTGAGCTACTGCCGCGACTTTGGTGATGCAAATATAGAATTTATTTTTTAGAATCGTCCGTTTTCTCTGATTTTTTTCGTGCGGAAAATAGAAAAATTCCTTTCTCCAGCTATTCCCAGAGCTTATATAATCCGGTTTCTCCCCAATAGTGATGTACGGAGGTGGCAATACAGTTTTTATAGCGGAAGAAAAATGAACTCGAAACTTCTGCACCTTTCACATGACAGACTGGTGTTTGCAGTGAAGCTGCTTCTTCCGAAGGAACAATGTCAAAGTAACGGTACTCATATCCTTTCAGACATAAGTCGCGATAATGTGTCTGACGGTATCCGCTGCACGGACGGTTGTCTTTCACGATGACTGAATAAGGCAGAATTCCCGCCATTTCGTAGGCTGTACCTCCGGGACGTGCGGTTAGTGTCTGTCCCAACAAGGCCATTCCTCCTCCTTCTGCCAGCAGTTTTCCTCCTTTCTCTACGTATTCGCGTAACTGTTCCATCAGACGTTTCCGGCGATGCAGCTGACGGGCAAACAATTCCGGATAACCTCCGGGAAGATATACGATATCCGCTTCGGGAAGTTCACTGCCATATACCGGACTGAAACGTGTGATGTCTCCTTTCGTCTGGTCTATGCTCTGGCGATACAAGAAAGGAAAAGCCGGATCGGAAGCCAGGGCAATTCGCTGTTTGCGCTTGCCGGTCCACATATCCGTTTCTGTTTCGGAAATGTAAGGAAGCGAATAGGTACAAGGGAAAATACGGGTGGAAAGGTTCAGCAGTTTGTCAATGTCTACATGCTGTGCCAGTTGTTCCGCCACTTGATTGAGAAGCAGGTCAAGGCTCTTCCTTGCAGGAAGTGTCAGTGCCTGATGACGAGGTGGAAGGCCTGTTTCCTCCAGATAAGGGAGATAGCCTAAGCATTCCACCCCGGCCTCGGCACAGGTTTCGCGCAGGAAACCGTATTGTGCAGCCGAAGTGACCTGATTGAAAATCACTCCGGCTATTTTCAGTTCTGTATTGAAGTGTTTGAAGCCATACAGCATGGCAGCGATGGAGTAGCCTGCATTGCGTGCACTCACCACTATCACCACAGGTATCTTCATCAGTCGGGCCATTTCGGCGCTGCTTCCCTGCGTTTTCCGGAATCCGTCGAACAAACCTGCCCGTCCTTCTACCACGCACACGTCGGCCTTCTCTCCATAACGATTGTAGACGGTTTGCAGGTGACTGCGTGAGCTCAGCCAGGTGTCTAGACTTACCGGTTCACGGTCGGCAGCCAGCGCATGATAGCGAAGATCTGCCAGTTCAGGTCCGCATTTGAAAGACTGCACACGCAGGTTGCGTTGACGCAACGCACGCATTAGTCCCAAGGCAACGAGGGTCTGCCCGCTTCCGGGCATCATGGCTCCGACAAGAAACTGTGGCTTCATCTGCTTATGACAATCCTTCTATTTCTCCGTTCACAATGTCAATGTGCAATGCCTGCGGTTCTTTCGGCAATCCCGGCATACGCATCATTTCGCCAGCCACTACTACCAGCATTTCTGCACCCGCATTGATAACGATGTCGCGCACGGCAAAGTTGAAGCCGGAAGCCACTCCGTAGAGTTTCGGGTCGGTAGAGAATGAATACTGTGTCTTGGCAATGCAGACAGGGAAGTTGGTGTATCCCAGGTCTTTTATCATCTGAATCTTCTTGCGGGCAGCCGGGCCGAACAGCACTTGTTTGGCACCATACAGTTCGCACGCAATCTTGGTAACTTTCTCTTCCACTGAGTCAGTTTCGTCGTAAGTGAAGGTCAACGGCTGTGACGGGTTGTTTTCGATGGTGTTTACTACCAGATTAGCCAGTTCGATGGCACCGTCTCCACCTTCCATAAACGCGTTGTTGATGGCAAAGCCCACGCCCATTTCTTCACAGTGCTGACGTACGAAGTCAAGTTCCTCATCGGTATCGTTAGCATAACGGTTGAAAGCTACGACTACAGTCTGTCCAAATGACTGGAGGTTTTCGATGTGCTTGTCGAGGTTTTTCACACCTTCCTTCAGGCCGTCCATGTTCGGTTCTTTGATTTTGTCTACATCTACCCCACCATGCATCTTCAATCCCTGAGCTGTAGCCACGATGATGGTCAGTTTCGGCTGAAGTCCGGCTTTGCGGCATTTGATGTTGTAGAACTTCTCAGCACCCAGGTCGGCACCGAATCCGGCTTCTGTCACTACATAGTCACCGAAGGTCATTGCCAGTTTGGTAGCCAGTACCGAGTTACATCCGTGTGCGATGTTGGCAAACGGACCACCGTGAACGAAGGCCGGTGTATGTTCCGTAGTCTGTACCAGGTTAGGCGACAAGGCATCTTTCAGCAATACCGTAATCGCTCCGGCTACTCCTAAGTCTTTCACGGTGAAAGGCTTGTTGTCGATGGTGAATCCTAACAGAATGTTTTCGATGCGGCGACGCAAATCGTTTTCATCTCTTGCCAGACAGAGGATAGCCATGATTTCCGATGCCGGTGTGATGTCGAATCCCGATTCACGAGTGATACCGTTGGTCTTTCCGCCCAGTCCGGTCACGATGTAGCGCAAGCCACGGTCGTTCACGTCGAGCACACGGTTCCAGAGCACTTCTTTCATGGCAAAACCATTGTCTTTGTTCTGGTACATATAGTTGTCGAGTAAGGCCGTAATCATGTTGTGAGCCGAAGTGATGGCATGGAAGTCACCTGTAAAGTGCAGGTTGATTTTGTCCATCGGGAGCACCTGTGCATAACCACCTCCGGCAGCTCCACCCTTCATACCGAAGCAAGGACCGAGTGACGGTTCGCGCAAGGCACAGAAGGCTTTCTTTCCGATTTTGTTCAGTCCCAGTGCCAGACCGATGGATACGGTAGTCTTTCCGATACCGGCTTTGGTCGGCGTGATGGCCGTTACCAGAATCAGGTTACTCTTTTTCACCTTTTCTTCATCGATCAATGTTTCGGGAACTTTGGCAATGTAGCGTCCGTAGTTAGAGATTTCTTCTACGGGAATACCATACTCGCGGGCAATCTGCTTGATTTTTGTCAGCTCGATACTGCGAGCTATTTCAATATCTGATTTCATAGGTTCAATTTTTTTATTGTGGCGCAAAGATACAAAGAAATTCTTTAACTTTGTCGTACTACATGTAAACCCTATAATTTATAATAGATATGAATAACTTCGCTTTTTACAGCCCTACCGAATTCGTATTCGGAAAAGGAACGGAGAGCCAGACCGCCGAGCTGGTGAAGAAATATAAAGGTACGAAAGTGATGATTGTATACGGAGGAGGTTCCGTAGTGCGCAGCGGACTACTCGATAAAGTAAAAAAATACCTCAATGAAGCAGGCATTGCTCATGTGGAACTGGGAGGTATCCAACCCAACCCCACCGATCCGAAAGTGTACGAAGGTATTGAGCTGGGACGTCGCGAAGGAATCGACTTTCTGCTTCCGGTGGGAGGCGGTTCGGTTATCGATACAGCCAAAGCCATTGCAATGGGTATCCCTTACGAAGGCGATTTCTGGGATTTCTATATAAATAAGGTAGTGCCTGAAAAAGCCATTCCACTAGGTGTTGTCCTGACTATTCCTGCGGCTGGAAGTGAAGGCTCCGGTAATACGGTCATCACGAAACTGGACGGACTGAAGAAACTGAGTGTCCGCACGCACGGATTGTTGCGTCCTACGTTTGCTGTGATGAACCCGGAACTGACCTATACCCTGCCCGCCTGGCAGACAGCTTGTGGGGTGACCGACATGATGGCGCACATCATGGAACGTTATTTCACCAATACAGAAGATCAGGAGGTGCCCGACCGTATGTGTGAAGGAACACTCAAGGCCATTATCACGGAAGCCCTTCGGGTAATGAAGGAGCCGGAAAATTACGGAGCCCGTGCCAACCTGATGTGGGCCGGTACCATCGCACACAACGGTACGTGCGGCGTGGGAGCAGTAGAGGACTGGGCTTCTCACTTTATGGAACACGAAGTGAGTGCCGTATACGACGTGACGCACGGAGCCGGACTAGCTGTTATTTTCCCTGCCTGGTTAACCTACATGGCCAGCCATAACGTGGGTAAGGTAGCACAATATGCTCATCGTGTGTGGGACGTGCCGGAATCGGACGACAAGAAGACTATGGCGCTGGAAGGTGTAGCCCGTCTGAAATCTTTCTTCCACGACATCGGTATGCCTGTCACCTTCAAGGAACTGGGTATTGAGTATCCAGACATCGACCTGCTGGTAAAAAAACTGCATGAAAACAAGGGTGAGTACGTGGGTAATTATGTCCGTCTGGATGCACAGGCTACCCGTGAAATCTATGAACTGGCCAACCAATAAGCACTATCATTATGGAATATACGAACCAAGACGTGCGCCGGCAGGATCGTCTGCTTGATGAAGCACGTGCATTTGAAATATTAAAGGAAGGTGAATTCGGTATCCTGTCCATGCGGACTGAAGAGGGAGACGGTGCATACGGTATTCCAGTCAACTATGTGTGGGACCGTGGCAACTCCATTTATATCCATTGTGCGCCGGTGGGGCGTAAATTGTGTTGTATTGATGCCTGCCCTAACGTGTCTTTCTGTGTCACCGGTCGCAGTAAGGTCATTCCCGATAAGTTTACGACGGGATATGAAAGCATCGTACTGCAATGCACGGCACATCATAGCTTGCACGAAGCCGAGCGGATGTCTGCCCTCTCCCTGCTGATTTCGAAATACTGTCCGGAGCATAAGATGCAGGGCATCGAATATGCCAACAAGTCTTTCCATCGCACGGAGATTATCCGTCTGGATATTCAGAAAGTCAGTGGAAAATGCAAAAATATGGGATTCTAATCCTATTTTATAGTATTTTTCAGAGACTTTAAACGCTTAACAAAACGCCTTTACGTTTGATTCGGAACGCAAAGGCGTTTTGTTTTAAATGTACTTGCGTTTTACTTAAAATACACTTGTGTTTTGGGCCAAACACAAAGGCTTTTTTTGGGTCTCCAAAAATGGACGGATAATCCCGTTTTTA
>ULVF01029115.1_pt1 | contig 69858 bp, 64 predicted proteins | sample 1959201 | NCBI WGS metagenome assembly ULVF01 (sample SAMEA4835779, study PRJEB28245) | human gut metagenome | biome: gut microbiome; material: fecal sample | place: Denmark | collected 2008 | reverse complement strand
CGCAAACTCTGCCGCTTCACGTCCAGCTCCGGCTGCCGGACAACCGCTGCAGCGCCTGCGCCAAAAAATTAAAGAAGTTTACGACGATGATGATGACGAAGACGAAAACGCCCCCGGTTTCTTCAATATCAGCCTGCTGGACGAAGAAGAAGCCGAAAACGGCGTTCTCCCCGCAGGAACTGTTCCCGACCCGGCCCGCAACGAGTCGGAAACACTGCGCATTACCCGCGAACAGCAACTGGCCGGAAAGCTGGACGCCATTCTCAGCTCCTCAATGGCCGCAAGAGAAGCCGGGCTGTCCCCCCGCGCTTCCCGCACCGATGCCAGGCTGGCAAATTCGGCAGAATATGATGTGAAAAAAATCCGCCGTCAAACCTTAAAAGAGAAAATATCCGAACCGCTCGGACTGAAAGGTCATCTCCCTGAAAAAGAGCTTGGCCAAGCGCTTCGCGGTTTGAAAAATGCCGCCGAAACGCTGGAACCCTCTCTGCACTCAGCCGCATCCCAAGCGCCGCTTTCGGCCGCACCGCTGGCTTCTTTGCAGCGCGAAGCATCAGATATCCTGAACGGCCTTCCCGCCGAAACCGCTCCGGAATTGGCGAAAGAAGACGATGAAAAAGCGCTCGCCAGACTGATACTGGAAAAATCGGGACGCGGCGCCCCGCGAAAAAAATTATCCGAAATTGCCAAAGGGTTGAAGCCATTTAAAAAAAATGAAAATACGGCTGACAACAGCAAAGAAAATAGCTGATTCCGCCACGCCCCGGAAGCACTTATTAAACAAACCTGATTGACACTTATAAATCTTTGTGATATTCTGGACAGTGTTGATAACCTCATAAAACCAAAGGCCAAACTATGGAAAACCAATATTATACGTTAATTGAAAAACAGGACTTTTTCGAAATCATCGAAAACAAGTTCGGCGAACTGGCGGTATTTATTGACGCCCGCAAAGGCGAACCGGTCAATCCGCAGCTGGAATATGACGGCAAAACCACAGCTTTGCTCAAACGCGACGGCAGGCTCGCGGTCAAGCTTGAAGGCATAAACGCCGAAACCGGCGCCGTTCTGGCTGAATCCGAATTTGTTATGATTGTAGAACTCTCCGGCGAAACAGTCGAACGCACCTACGGCGTTCCGGTTGAAACGGTTGAGGAATTTTCATTCAAAGGCCGCCAGACCCGTGCCGACGAACTGGAACGCATTAAAAGCAAACAGGAAATCATTGAAGCGTTTGGCGCCGTTAAAATCTGGAAAAGCGGAGAAAAATAGATGATAGGAATAGTATTGGTAACCCATGGCCGGCTGGCTGACGAATTTCTGTCTGCCATGCAGCACATTGTCGGTCCTCAGAATCAGATTGCCACCGCCTGCATCGGCCCCAATGACGATATGAACGAACGGCGCAACGACATCTTAAACAAAGTTCAGGCGGTTGACAGCGGCGACGGGGTCATTGTTTTGACCGATATGTTTGGCGGTACGCCGTCCAACCTTGCCATTTCGATTATGGACCGTGCCAACATTGAAGTTATCGCCGGCATAAATCTGCCGATGCTCGTCAAACTCAATACGCTGAGAAAAGAAAAAGGGCTGAAGGAGGCCGTTACCGGCGCCAAAGAAGCCGGCATCAAATATATAACTATCGCATCTGAACTGCTGGGAAAATAAAATGAGCGACACCATTTCTGTAGAACTTGAAATCATTAACGAACGCGGATTGCATGCCCGTGCCGCCGCCAGTTTCGTCAAAACGATTGACGGGCTGAACGCCGACGTGCAGGTTGAACGTCTGGGACAGGTTGTAGACGGCAATTCGATTATGGGGCTGATGATGCTTGCCGCCGCCAAAGGCACCAAAATTAAGGTTTCCGCCGCCGGAACAGACGCCGAAACCGCCATCGCCAACATTACCCAACTTGTCAACGGCAGATTCGGCGAAGATAGATGACGCAAACGCCCGACACCCTTGCCGATACTCTTGCTGCGCTTTCTCCCGCTCAGCCAACGCCCTCCGCAGTTTCTCTCTCAACCTCCCGGAAAAGAGGCCGCAGCCCTGCCGCATCCCCAGCCGCGGCAGCCAAAGCACCGGCACCGCGCAACAAGACCATCACGTTGACAGAACCGGAAATCTCCGAATATTCTTCCCGTGCCATATCCCTGAAAGGCAAAGCTGCCCTGCGCGACATCATTGACAAAACGATTTGGCAGGACACTTTTGAAGCTCTTAAATTTCTCCCCGCCAACTTTGCCGATTTGGTGGTCGTCGACCCGCCGTACAACCTGACCAAAAAATTCGGCACCAAAGAATTTAAGTCCATGGACTGGAACGACTACAAGCGCTGGATGGACAAGTGGCTCGCGGAAGTCTTTATCTCGCTGAAACCCAACGGCAGCCTGTACATTTGCTCGGACTGGAACACGTCTATCGCCGTTCCCGAAATCGCCGGCAAATATTTTCTTCTGAAAAACCGCATCACTTGGGAACGGGAAAAAGGCCGCAGTTCAGGCAATAACTGGAAAAACTGTATTGAAGACGTCTGGTTTTTCACCAAATCTTCCGAATACACTTTCAATCTGGATGCCGTTAAGCTGAAGCGCCCGGTTCTCGCCCCGTACAAAGACGGCAACGGCATTCCCAAAGACTGGCAGGAAGACGAAGAAATTGAAGGGGGAAAATACCGGCTGACTGCGCCGTCCAATCTGTGGACGGACATTTCCATCCCGTTCTGGTCTATGGCCGAAAACACGCCCCATCCCACCCAAAAGCCGGAAAAGCTGATAGCCAAGCTGATTTTGGCCTCCAGCAACGAAGGCGATGTCGTTTTTGACCCTTTCCTCGGCTCCGGTACCACTTCGGTAACCGCCGCCAAGCTCGGCCGTCATTATGTCGGCATTGAACGCGAAAAAGAATACGTAGCCCTTGCCGAAAAGAGGCTTGAAATGGCACAAACAGACAAGACCATTCAGGGATACGAAAACGGCGTATTCAAACTTCGCCACGCCTGATTTGTCCGCCAAAAAAGCCATCTCTGCCGCCAATTTTCCTGCTCCGCCGGGGATTAACCGCCGGATTTTGCCCGGTACAGGCCAAAAACTTTTCACAAAACGAAAAAAATTGTTGCAAATACATATAACCTGATATATGTTATCAACGAATTTAATAGATATTAAGTTCAGGGCGTCAGAATCCCTTAAGCAGTCAGTCCGCAGCAGGACAAAATAAATATGCCACGTTCGGACGGATGTCGACGAATAAGAGCTTCTCAAATAAGTCGAGCCGTCAATTGCTTACGGTTTCTGAACATCCGCCCGCCTTTGCGGGCTTTTTATTTTCCCTCTATTCTTTCCGCTCATCGCCAATATATCCGTTTTTTGAAGTGCGTTTATCTGCCTGCATTCTTTCTGACCACTCCTCGTCTGGTTCTATTGCCCTACTGTCCGCCCCTACAGCCCGTTCCCATCTGTTCCTATCGTCCTACTGCCCGCCCCCTTTAGCAGCTGCCCGTCTGCTACTCACGGGTCATCCTCTCCCAACGATACAAACTCCCTCAAACGGTACAAACTCCCTCAAACGGTACAAACTCTCCCAAACGGCACCACCTCCCCCAAACGCCTGATACATTTATTCTGCCCCCAACATTCGCTAAAAACAAAAATTGCTATTGAGTTTTAATCCGCACCGCTCTATATAATATATCTGTGCAATATGTATTTCTGATATGTTGCCGCACCGAACCGCCATATGCGATTCTCCAACCAACAACAGGGAAATGACAACAGATGAAACCAATGAAAAATATTATGTTCTGGCTTGTTGCCTTCATACTTTTGAGTGTGATTATGAACGGCTTCTCTCCAAGTGCTCGGCAGAACGCCGCCGCGCCGATTGCTTTTTCGGAATTTATGGACAAAGCCGAAAACAACCATATTGACGCGGTAACGATTGTCGGCAACGACATTTACGGCACCTACGACAACGGTAACAAATTCCGCACTTACGCTCCCTTTGACCCGAGCATGGTCGAAACGTTGCGCAAACTCGGCGTCAAAATTGAAGCCAAGCCGATAGACACGTCCGAAAGCACATTCTGGGGCATTGTCATTTCTTGGTTCCCGATGCTTCTGCTGATTGGCGTCTGGATTTTCTTTATGCGCCAGGCCAGTTCCGGCAACAACAAAGCCATGAGTTTCGGCAAATCCCGCGCAAAATTGATAGAAAACACCAAACGCGTTACGTTTGCCGACGTTGCCGGAGCAGACGAAAGCAAGCAGGAACTTGAAGAAATTATTGATTTTCTGAAAGACCCGCAGAAATTTCAGCGTCTCGGCGGCAAAATTCCGAAGGGCGTCCTGCTCGTCGGCCCTCCGGGAACCGGCAAAACCCTCTTGGCAAAAGCCGTAGCCGGCGAAGCCAATGTCCCGTTTTTCTCTATTTCCGGTTCGGACTTTGTCGAAATGTTTGTCGGCGTCGGTGCGTCGCGTGTGCGTGATATGTTCGCTCAGGCCAAGAAAAACGCCCCCTGCCTGCTGTTTATTGATGAAATAGATGCCGTGGGCCGCCATCGCGGCGCCGGCCTGGGCGGCGGCAACGACGAACGCGAACAGACTCTAAACCAGCTTCTGGTGGAAATGGACGGGTTTGATGCCAACGAAAACGTTATTCTGATTGCGGCGACCAACCGCCCCGATGTTTTGGATCCGGCCCTGTTGCGTCCCGGACGTTTTGACCGTCAGGTAACTGTCAGCAATCCGGACGTCAAAGGACGAGAGGAAATTCTGAAAGTCCACACCCGCAAGGTTCCGCTCTCCAAAGACGTCAACCTCAGCGTCGTCGCCCGCGGCACACCCGGATTTTCCGGAGCTGATTTGGCCAATCTGGTTAATGAAGCGGCTCTCCTTGCCGCCCGTAAAAACAAACTCAAGGTCAGCTCTGCCGACTTTGACGCAGCCAAGGACAAAGTCTTGATGGGCAACGAGCGGAAATCCATGGCGATGGACGAAAAAGAAAAGCAGCTGACCGCTTATCACGAAGCCGGACACGCCATCTGTTCTCTGAACGTCAAAGACACCGACCCCATTCACAAAGCGACGATTATTCCGCGCGGCCGGGCACTCGGAATGGTTCAGCAGCTGCCGGAAAAGGACAAATACTCCTATACCCGCGCTCAAATGTTGTCCCGTTTGGCAATATTGATGGGCGGACGCGTTGCCGAAGAAATCAAATTCGGTTACGATGCGGTTACTTCGGGTGCGTCTTCCGATATTAATGCTGCCACGGATTTAGCGCGTGCCATGGTAACAGAATGGGGAATGAGCGACGCGCTGGGGCCGATTCGCTATTCCGAAAATTCCAACGAAGTCTTCCTCGGACGCTCCGTTACGCAAAACCAGAATATGAGCGAAGAAACTGCCCGTCTGGTCGACGCGGAAATCAAGCGTCTGGTTACCGGCGGCTACGAAGAGGCGAAAAAAATTCTCCAACAGCACCAAAAAGATTGGGAAACGCTTGCCCAGGCGCTGATGGAGTATGAAACGCTGACCGGAGAGGAAATCCAGGATGTCCTGGCCGGAAAGCAAATTGATAAAAATAAAGACGCTCCGGTATCGGAAGAAAAACGTACCAAAGCGTCTGTACCGGAACTGTAAACCAATGTTCCAGGCAGCTGACCGCCAAGCAGCCGGCTCCTCAATCACCTGGTTCTGTATTAAACAGCCTGCCTTCCGGCAGGCTGTTTTTTATTGCCGCTATGCTCCATTACTATCGGCACAGCCGTCCTGCAAAACGGTTCAACATCCCTGCAAAAACGGCCTCCTGCTTGATTAATACCCTTTCCAATTATCGCCCGTTCAAATTTCCGTTGCACGATATTATCAAAATTCTCCTCCCCAAAAACATCTCCGTAAAAGACATCGCCGTTCCGTGAATCATTCCCACAAAAGAAAAGCCCCCAACCTAGTTGATGGTACTAAAAAAAAGAGCCGCATACCGCAGCTCCTTTTTTTATTCCGGATATTCCGTCCTTTGACTCAACGTCAGAAATGCAGAATATCATAACAATGCGCATCCCACATATTAAGATGCATTTTTCCGCGTTCATCAAAAAACAGACACCGTCTGCCTTCCGACAAATTCGCCTTCTTGAAGCATCTGCCGCGAGCAGGCGCCCCACAGCGCTCGCAAAGCATCCAGCCTCCGCTCTCATAACGGATAAGATGGAAACGCTCATTGAGAGGCATAAAGCCGCGCACATTTTCGTGCACCACCATGCCGTTCGCATCAGCCACCTTCAGCCTATGACCTTTAACGAGCTGAAAGTCTGCATTAACTTCAAGTTCTTCCGCTGAAGAAACATAAAAGCCGCCAACTGAAACACTATGCTGCGCTTCAAAAGAAACCAGTTTCCAGTCCGGCGTATAGACATAAGCCGTCCCGTCCGTCATGAAAATTCTGTTAAAACGGGTACCTACCGAAACCTTGTCCACTCCGGACATCAGCGGATATTTTCCGTTTGCGGAAGAATACAATTTTCCGTCACGCAAATGCATTCCGTTGAATACGTTGTTTCTCACTTTGCTGTTTGCAGACGCCGCATGGGCAGTCGTTGAACTAAAATTTTTCATATTAAAAAATTTATATGTGAATAATAATTTACCTATCTCTAAAAAACTTACCTAACATACCACATCTTTCCGCCCAGCGCAAGTGTTTTTTGTCAATTTTTTCAAAAAAAACACCTCAACGCCATTGCCACGCAATTATCCCTGTCTAATTCCGCTGCACGCTGTCTTCTTTCTGCAGCCTGAACTGATATAATGCGGCAATCGCAATATACGGCAAAAACATTTCTCCCGATTCTTCCACCAGCTGGCAAAGGGCATACGTTTCATCAGCCAGAGGAACGCCGCCGTGCGCTTTTTTCCAATTCGACGGAAAACGGTCAACAATCTTGGAGCAAACGCCGACCGTGCACAAAACGGCAATCGACCACGTTACCGGATTAAGCTTGAAAAACGAACCTACCAGATGCTTGGAATATTTAACTGCCAGATATGCAACCGCTCCGGCAACAACCAGCAAGACCAATCCGAAAATAATCTTTTCGCTCAACGGATTATTCGGATTAAGAAAAAATCTCGATTTAAACGGAGTCGTATCCGTTCTGGACAGATGGTGCTGTATCCCTTCCTCACGCAACAGAGCACAAATTGCCAAAAACAAAAGAATACCCCATGTTCTAATCCTGTCCTTGTAATCATCACAAACAACAAGCAACATTCCGATAAGCAAAACATATCCTATATGGGTAATATTCTCAATCAGTTCCCCTTCAACCGTTACTTTCAGCACATTTTCGGGAAATCCATAATAAACAGTACCCATAAAAGACAACCACAAAATCAAAAAAGCCGCAGGTACAAAAAACGGCGACATAAATATCTTTTTCATCAAAAAAGTCCTTCAATTCATTAAAATTGCATAAAGTATAGATACCTTGCCGTTCCCTCGCAACAAAAACAAAAAATTCCTAACAACAAAACCGTATGCTACAGAATGTTTATTTCTTTCAAACCGCAAGTTTCCGCGCTTTAAAGCCGTTCCTTAATGATATCCGATAAATGTCGCCAAAACGTTTCGCCTTTTGCAACCGCAGACATTCAACAACGGACCTGCGCAACAGATAAAATCCCTCCCGCATTTTTCATCATTCCCAAACGATTGTTGCGCCTTTTTCCAAAATCCCCGCAATTCGCTTCAAAACACTCTGCTCCACAAAGTCGCCTTTGCGAACCCAAACTGCGCTTTTAACATTGTCCAAAACATAAAAAGGCGATATCCGCCGATACCCTTTCAGCATCACCGCCACGCTGTCCGCAATGCTGATTTTTTCTCCCGGCAAATCAGCTGTTTCACCCTCATATACGCAATCGACGACAATCTGCGGTTTCAGCTTCTCCTTTCCCGTCATAAACAAATAATATACTGCGGCTCCGCCGGCAACGTAAATGTCAGTTTCTTCCTCGGCCAGCGCCTTTTGCCCGCTGATAACGCGGTGCGCCGCCAAATCCGAAACTTCATATTCCGGATTAGAGGTCAGCACCAGCATTTTACAGCCGTCAATTGTCCGCCCGGGAAAACTTTCGTACGTTATCCTGCCGCAAACGACGGTCTGCCCGGACACGACATCAAGAAAATGTTTCGTATCGCTGGGAACATTCCACGGTATATTATCGCCAATGCCGATTAAATCGTCCCCGGCATGCCGGCACCACATCGCTACCACCGTCATTTCAAAAACTCCTTTACCGGCGCATAAGATCTCCGGTGTTCGGGCGTAACGCCAAACCGTTTCAATCCCTCAATATGCGCTTTCGTACCGTAACCGGCATTTTTCTCAAAGCCGTATCCCGGATACTGCGTTGCCATCTGTTCCATCAGCCGGTCGCGATAAACTTTGGCTAAAATGGAAGCCGCGGCAATGGAATAAGACTTCGCATCCCCTTTTACCACCGCCCGCACCGCACAACCAAAATCTTTCGGCGTTCTGTTCCCGTCAACCAACACCGTATCCGCAACAATATCGGCCGCCGCCATTGCCCGTTTCATTGCCAGAAACGACGCATTTAAGATATTGATTTCATCAATTTCCCGTGCCGATGCCTGCCCGATTCCCAGCCGCACCGTTCCCTTTTTTGCTTCTTCTTGCAGCAGGCCATATAACATTTCTCTTTTCTTTTTGGAAAGCTTTTTGGAGTCATTCAGATTTTCTAACAGCCGGATGTCAACTTTCCGGTTCAAAAAAACAGCACACCCTGCAACCACCGGTCCGACCCACGGGCCGCGCCCGGCTTCATCAACGCCGGCAACAACCCCGCCGGCCTCATCTTCAAGTAAAAAATCAGGCATACCGCCTCTCCTTCGTCCGAAACGATATCCTATCCAGCACCCCGCTTCGCTCTCGTCAGAAACGGTATTATGCTGGTATATCGCTCCTTATAACCAAAACGATAATACCCTATTGCCTTTATAACTCAACAATTTTTTAATTTTTAAGCACTTTTACGCCCTCATACTCTGCTTCAATTATACCGCCGACGACAACTGCGACATTCGGATAACCCGCCTCTTCAAACTTCTCGGCAACCTCCGAAGCAACGCCGCCCGACGTACAGAGAATATTAACCAGCTTGTCGCCGCCGGGATTATATTCCGCCATAAACTTGTCCGGATCTACTTTATCCGCTTTTATGACAATATGCGGCAAAGCCAAACGCTCATGCGCATATTCGTCCGCCCCGCGCACATCAAGAATAATCGAATCTTTGTCCAGGCTTTCCGGTTTTACAAAACGCATCGGCTCCTCCTTCTTTGTCTTCCATAAACATAAGCCTGTTATGCAGCGGTTAAACCTCTATTTTAGTTTAAAAAGCAAAAACGGCTGCAATTGCAGCCGTCTCCCTCTCTCATCTTTTCCGCCGTTCCTCACAAGCGCCCCTTCCGGTACATTCCGTTCCCGGAAACGCGCCCTCTGCCAAAAGCCGCCCTTTTCTCAAAGCGCTGACTTTTATCCAGACGCCGGCTTTTACCTACACGCAGCTCTTTTGCCTAAAGCGCCAGAACTTTATACTCGATTCCGCTCTCGTCAGCACCGAGAACTTCGATTTTTATCGTGCCGATGTTTACGTTTTTGTCATACATCGGAAATTTATACGTTTTGTTTTCTTCCAAAGGCATACCGTTATTCGGCACTACCGTTTTATATTTAAAGACCATCTTGTAGTCTTCAATACCTGCATAACGGACTTCAAAGCTTGAAAGCATATCTTCCTCGCCCGAGCGGCTCTTAAGCTCGTTTTGGAATTTCAAATCTTCCGGCTCCAGCTGAAAAGCAGTTTCCAGCAAAGCCAGCCGGTCATTGTAAATTCTTCCTACGCGCGGATAAATGTTTCCGTTTCCGTCCAACAGAACGATATCGCCAAAGCGATTCGGCTCGACCATCCGGTAAATATGCTCGTTAATTTCAACCTCACCGATGATTTTATATACCTGCTCGTCCGAAAACTGTACCGGAACCGTATAGGAAACCAGCGCCCCTTTCTTCGTCGGCCGAACAATCTCATCGGAATAAACTTCCTTTTCAAACACTTTGGAAGAAACGACGATTCCGCCCGGAACGGCATGGCGTACCACGCCTGCTTCATAATCGCTGACGGTTTCTGTTTCCTTCTCTACGCTGGAAAACTCGTCCGTATCGTAATAGCGGATATTGTAAGTATAGAAAAAATCATTAAACGTATTGCGTTTCCCGAGAGTATAGTCGCCTTTCATATAGTATGAACACGAAGCTACTGCCAATGCTGCCAGACCGATAAATATTTTTTTCATAATATAATCTCTTGTTAACGTTTTCCTCACTAATATTTATGCATCTTGAAATACAACTTGTAAACAAAAAAAATATTTTTGAGGCAAACCTATGCATAACCCTGGCAAAAGCTGCAAACTGATAAAATTCTCCCCTCTAGCGTCCCTCCCCGAAGCCGAAGCGGAATTTCTGGAAGAAACCTTTGACGTCGTTGCCGTCAATTATACCGACGACGGTCTTGAAGAATACGTCGGCTACGCGCCGCTGGATTTCGATGCCGAAGATTTCCGCCGCCGGGTTGCCGCACACGGCCTGAAATTGCCGCTGTTTTGCGAAGAAACGCTGGAAAGCAAAAACTGGCTGAAAGAAAACGTCATAAAATTTGCCCCGTTTGAAATCGGTGCATTTATGGTTTACGGCATTCATGAAGCAGCCTGCCCGCCCACAGAAAAAATTCCGGTGCAGGTCTATGCCGCCACCGCTTTCGGGTCCGAACACCAGACGACAAAAATGTGCCTGTCGCTCATCAGCCGGCTGTATGAGGACTTTCCCACACCCAAAAAAATTCTCGATATGGGAACCGGCTCCGGCATTCTTTCCGTTGCCGCTGCCCAAATCTGGCATCAGACGCCGCAGATTATTGCCGCCGATATTGACGCTGAGGCAGTCGATGTCGCCGCCAGCAATGCCGTAACCAACGGTGTGGAAAAAAACATCGCTGCAATCTTAAGCGACGGATATGCCAACCCGGCCATTGCCGCCGCCGCACCGTACGACCTGATTTTTGCCAACATCCTCGCCAACCCGCTGCGGGAAATGTCTGCCGCGGCATACGCAAATCTCCGCCCCGGCGGCTGTTACTTAATTTCGGGATTTATTGACAATCAGGAAAACGATATTATAGAACATCATCTGCAGACCGATTTCAAATTGCTGCAAACCTGCCGGATAGAAAACTGGCGCGCCGCCCTCCTGCAAAAATAACATCGGCAAATCGGCGGTTTCTCCGCTGCAGAAACACCCGCTCGGAGCATCCGCCACCCCTAACTAACGGAGTTAATGCAATGGACATTAAAAGCATTCAAAAAGAACTGAAAGCGCAAAAACTCTCCGGAAGGATATTTACGCTCGGCAACCTGTTTATCGGCGAAGACATTCTTCCTGAAGAAAACCGGATATGCGAATTGACCGGCTTCACCGGTTCCTATGCTCTTCTGTTTGTAACGCCTGCCAAAGCATACCTGTTTGTTGACGGACGCTACGAACTCCAAGCCAAAAAGGAAATAAATCCCCGCCGGATTGAAATCGTTAAGCTGTCAGAAATAAGCTTTTGTTCATGGCTGAAAAACAATTTCGCCAAGTCCTCCGCCCGCATTGCCTACAACCCTTGGATAATCAGCCTGAGCACGCTCAACGGGCTGAAGAAGCTGCTGCCCGCCGCCGAATTTATCCCTGCCGCCGATGCCGGCAGGCTGTTAAGCCCCAAGCCGGTAAAAGTCTTCACGCATCAGAAAAAATTTACCGGACAGGTTTCCAAAGACAAACTGGCGCAATTCGCCGCCCATATTAAAAAATGCGGGCTTGACGCTTTTCTCGTTACTTCGGCCGCCAGTACATCATGGCTGTTAAACTTGCGCTCCAACGCTTTACCGTACACGCCGGTTTTTCGCGCCTATGTTCTGGTTGAAAAGAACGGTGCATACAAAGTCTTTGCCGAAAATACCGATTACGAAACCGCGCTGCCGTTCGCAAAGCTTGCCGAAATTCTGCCCCGTTATGCCAAACTCGGCGCCGACTTCTGCTCAACGCCCGCCGCCATCGCCGGTTTTGCACCGCAGCTTGCCGACACGGCCGATGCCGTTGCCGCCATGAAAGCCGTCAAAAACCCGACAGAACTGAAAGGAATGCGCAATGCCCATCTGCGCGACGGCGTTGCCCTGACCAAATTCCTGTTCTGGCTTTCCAAGAATTACAAAGGAAAAACCGAAACCGAGGTTGCCGAAAAACTGCTGGCATTCCGCAAAAAAGAACTGAATTTCTATTCAGAGAGTTTTGCCGCCATCGCCGGATTCGGCGCCAACGCCGCCGTTGTCCATTATCACGCCGACGAAAAAAGCGCCGCAGTCCTCAAAAAAAACGCCGTCCTGCTTTTAGACAGCGGCGGACAGTATTATGACGGCACCACCGACGTAACCCGCACCATCGCCCTTGGCGAACCGTCCGCGGATATGACAGAAAAAAACACCCTCGTCTTAAAAGCGCACATCGCCCTGGCCTCCGCCGTCTTTCCGCAGCAGACTTCCGGCAGCGAGCTGGATTTGATTGCCCGCCAGCCGCTGCTGAAACAAGGACTGGATTATGAACACGGCACCGGACATGGCGTCGGTTTCTTCTCCGACGTCCACGAAGGCCCGGCAAGAATTTCCGTCCACGCAAAAAACAGTGCGCCGCTCGCTGCCGGTATGGTAACATCGATTGAACCCGGATACTACAAGGAAAACGCTTTCGGTATCCGGATTGAAAACCTTTACACCGTCAAACCGGCCAAAAATCCGAAATATCTCCATTTTGAAGTTTTAACCCTGGCTCCTATTGATAAAAAGCTGATTAACAAATATATGTTGACGACGGAAGAACTGACGTGGCTCAACCGCTATCACCGCCAGGTTTTCCTGAGCCTGAAGAAATATCTGACGCGCCAGGAACTGGAATGGCTGCGCGAAGCCTGCGCTCCGCTCTGATACGACGGCGCCGTCCCTGTTCGGGCACAAGCGCGCACTCCCCCTGCACAGATACAGCCGCACGCCCCGCTCTGATACGAAGCCGCAAAACCGCATCCAATCTTGATTCGCGCCGCCCGTTGACCGTTTACTCCCGTCCCTGTTTGCACAAGAGGTAAATATGCATCTGACCGCCGGATTGTACATCATCCTGTTTTCTTTATCGGCATTAACGGCCGCCTCCCGTCCTGCTGCCGGAAGCTCCGGTTTCCCCCCTTCCCCGCTTGCCGCTGTTTTTCCTGCCGGAAACTCCGGCACTTCCCCGTTCCCGGCCGACACTGCCCCGAACCTGCAAAACCTCTACCAAAACCCGGAAGGAAAAAGACTTCCCGAGGCAATCATTTTTTATAATTCGGCCAATCCCTGTTTTGGCTGCCAACAAGCCATAAACATGGCCGTCCGTGTCCTCAGAAAAAATTATCGCGGCCGGATGCACGCCTACCTTATAGATGCAGCCAAACACCCCGAATTCATCAGTACCTTCAAACTGCGCGGGCCGCTCAGCCTTGTCCTCGTCCGCATCTCTGACGGCGCCTCATTCGGATATGCAAAAATAAGCGGTCTGCAAAGCGAAACCGGCGATGCAGATGCTTTCACCACCCTCATAACGGAAAAAGTCGGCAATTTTTTAAACCTCCTGCCGGAAAATTAGGAATTTGCTAAGTATCTGTCTTATATGCTGACAAATATATTTACACCGTACCGCTTTTTATGCTATACTCATAAAAAAGCAAGGAGAGAGTTATGAATAAAATTCTAAACTGGTTTAAATTCTGGGAAACAAAAGAACAGCCGTATGTCAAACCGCAGAAATTCGTGGATTTGAAACGGACAAACTCCATTGTCAGCTTTATTCATCCGGGGCACCCCCTGTATGACAACATCGCTGCCAAAGAAGAAAACCGGCTCCGCATTCTGGCTCCGAACGAAACCGCTTACAGCGAAAACAGCCTGACGCACAATTTTGCGGCCATCGTCATATACAACGGCCTAAACTATCTTATCATCAATTCGCTTAAACATTTTAAGGAACAAAGCATCGGCGGCCTGCTCCAGTTTGATGAAAACATCTATAACGTCATTCCTTTTTTTGAAGACGAAGAAGAATACCAAACTGCCAGCGACTACACTTTCCGCGAAACGTATGAATATGACCACCCCGTTGAAAGTTACGCTTTCCTTGCCGAACAAAACGGAAAAAGCGTCAAAATAACGCTTGACCATGGCAAAAAGCCGGTAAACGTCAAAATGATAGACGAAAAGCGCAGCCTTTTCACCGCCAAACTCACGGCAGAGCAGGTTGAACTTATTGATTATGTCGTCATGCCGGCATTAAATGCCTATACGGAAATCCTGAACAAACGCAAATCCCGCGCCTCATAGAACTCCGCAGCTGCTTTTCGCCGGCAGTCGCTGCCTGCAAAATTCCATCTCTCCGCAACGGCAGCCCCCGGATTTTATCCTTTCGCCTCCGTATCCCTAAGATGCCGCAGTCTGTTTTGAGGCTTCCTGTTGCAAAAAAATAAACGGCAGTTTTACACCTGCCGTTTATTTCACACCTGCCGTTTATCTGCATTCTCCGCCTGCGCATCAAACCACAAACGGCACGCAAGTTCCGTCCGGAGCCTCAATGCGGTTTCCTTCCGGCGTTAAAAAGCTTCCGATTCCGCTGCGGGAAAAATGCAGCCACCCGTTTTCGAAAAAACGCACGATAATATGCTCGTTGCGTTCCGAACTTCCGAACAAAATGCACGGAACATCCTGCTCCGTCTCATACAGCTGCAAATCAAACACATTTGTTTCCAAAATCGTGCCGTCAGCAGCCACAAGCTTCCATTCTGTTCCAAACTGCCGGAAAGACATGCCGTTTTTAAACATAATTATGTCCGAAAGGCCTTCGTCGCACAACTGCAAACGTTCATCGTACAAATCGATTTCTCCGCCGGAAAGCCTCTTCACCCAAAGACAGCCGGATTTATGCCATACCGGCCGAAAAGCCGCATCTGACAAAACAAATCCCCCGTTAGGAAGATAAAGGTATCGCCCCCGCCGCGTCAATTCAGCCTTTATATTGCCGAATACCGCGTCGCGGTGCTGCAAAACTGACATATCCCCGTCGCTCAAAGCAAAAACCAGGCTGCCCGTACCGCTGCCCTGATAAATCTTCAAGTCTTCGGTACACACCTTTGCAAAAACCTGCCAACGTTTGGAAAAAAGCCTGACAGAAATCTGTCGTTCAAAACACAGGCCCAAAACCTGGTAAACGTTCCACTCCTGTCCCTGCACACGCAAAGCCAGCCAGCTGCTGCCGGCGATTTCAGCCTTGTCTGCCGTTGCAATAACAGTTCCCTGCGGCGTTTCAAACGTCCAATTCTGTCCCTTTCGCTTTTTTTTGAGAACAAACCCGTTTTTAAAAACAAAAACATCGTCCAGAAAATCGTCCGCTTTGTGGCCAGAGCGGTCATAAAGCGTTACGCCGTTTTCCCCCAGCAGGGCAAAACTACCGTCATCAAACCGACGCGCGCCGAAACAGACGCCGTAACTCTCCTGGCTTTCCCCGCGCACAACAACTCTGGGCGTTAGAAAACCTGTAACAAATTTTGGTTCCATACAAATTGAATTTATGATAAATAATAAAAATAATTGTTTGCATACACACACTAAATTAACTGCATAATCTTATAAAATCCGCACCAGTATAGAACAAAGTTCATGCTTGTCAAATGTTATCGTCCCTTTAAAAAAGCCATCGGAAAATTATATAATCCATACGACCAAAGGAGAAAACGCATGGGAAAAATCATAACCTATATCATCTATTTTCTGGTTGCCGTTGCCATTTATGTTCTGATAAGAGCAGCCTTTACCGGCAGCATTAATTCCAACACCACCATCGGCGAAGCCGCCACGGAAGTCAAAGACGGCAGCGTCCAAACTTTAAAGGAGATAAAAAATGATGCTTCTTCTGCTATTGACAATCTGAAAAACAAAGCCGAAACACCCAAGCAGCCGTAAGGCTTTGCCGCTTCGGCCGACCGGGCTGCCGTTTTTTCGTATTCCGGTTCAGACCAAAAAAGGGAGCGGTTCCATACCGCTCCCTGCTTTTTCTCTGTCAGTTTACATTAAGCATCACACTTAAACTGCATAACCAAACTGCCGACAAGCCGGCAAAACTCAACCAACTGTATCAGATGCAAAATCCGAACCGCCGGATAAACCGTTTCGTTTAACCAAACCGCCCGGCTAAGCATCTCACCCACCGCTGGCTAAGCCGCAATACGCATATCGCAGCCGCTTAAGCTGCAACACGCACAATACTGCAGATTAAGCCGCAGCAGCCTCGCTGCTGTTAGCGGCAGCCTCTGCTGCAGCCTTTTCAGCCTTAACGCGTTCAATGTCTTTCAGGCCTTTGGCATTGACATCTCTGTCAACCAATTCGATAACAGCCATCGGCGCACAGTCGCCGTATCTGTAACCAGCCTTCAAAACGCGCGTATAACCGCCGTTGCGTTCTTTATAGCGTTCAGCCAAAACAGAAAAAAGCTTCGCTACGACATCTTTGTCGCGCAGGAAAGACAATGCCAGACGGCGGGAATTCAAATCGCCCTTCTTCGCATAGGTAATCATGCTTTCGGCAAAAGTTCTCAGTTCTTTTGCTCTCGGCAGCGTAATCGTTATCTGTTCATGCGTCAATAAAGCGTTTGTCAGATTGGCAAACAAAGCTCTTCTCTGGCTCTTCGGCATATTAAACCGTCTGTGTGCATCACCGTGTCTCATTATGGATTCCTTTCTTTTTTCTGTGCCCCGGAGCCCGGAGCGGATAAAAACAATTCCGCACCACCTTCATGAATGCGAAAAACCTCTGAAAAAACCATTCGCCGCCGCCGCACAAAGCAGCTTACCGGCAAAAAAGCGGGCAAAATCCCCGATTCTCTCAAAAATCTTGTCCGCTTATACCTTATTATTTCTCATTTGTAAAGTATTTTCTTCAGTACGCTTCCGGCGCGCACGTTCACCGAAAAAACTCCACCGTCCAAAACCATTCAAAGCAAACGTCCCTTCAAAGCGAACATTCCTCCCCCCCTTTAAAGCGAACATCCCTTCAAACAAACGCCCCTTTAAAAGCGTCCCCTGTTTTCCAAGGCTTTTTTGAACACGGCCGCATTTAATTCCTTACCGCTCTCATCAACTTTTTCGCCGTCATCAACGCCTTTAAGCGAATAGCCGTCCTTGCCGACTTTTAACGCCGTATCTTCCAGAATTCCCTCTTCGTCAACTGACTTGACGCTCATCTTCATATTGCCGTTGCGGGAAATCTTAGCCGAAGCCGTTGAATAAACGCCTTCGCCGCCATCTCTCTCGTCAAGTGACGCTTTGGCATGAACCGTACCGTTCAGCCCAACTCTCGTGCTTCCTTTCAGAACGCCCAATTCTTCGCTCTCCATTTGCATGGACATTCTGTTGCCGTTAACGTTCATCGTCATCTGCAAATCTCTGTCCGTAATCTGAGCTTTCACGCGGCCGGCAGCCTGTTCAACGCGAAAAACGGCATCGTCGCCGCGGAATTCCCCGGCAACGTTCCCTGTCCGCTCGTCTTTCTGCACATACGCCGCCATATTGCCGTCGGCATCATAAAGAACCGTACTGCTGCGCGTTTCGCCCTGAGAGTTTTGTACCCGGCTGCCGTCCCTGCCGAAAATTTCCGTATTAAGGGGCTTGCCGTCAAAACCGCCGCTCAGCTCAAACCTGTTGCCGTCAATCATATAATTGAGTTTGTCGCCGTCAGATTTCAAAGTTGCCTTGACATCTTTCAACTGGTCAACGCCATACCCGGCAAAAACTTTTCCAACTGCTTCATTCATGTTATCCGGACACTGCGCTTTCAGTTCCGCCCGCAAACGCGCCGTTTCCTGAATACGCGCCGCCACATCTTTTGCCTCGTTCCACCCGATGGTTCTTTCCCCGGTTCGGACGGCTTCCTGTCCCTGCACGTTGCCGGCAGCCGCCCAAGCCGCCCCCATCATAACAACCGTTTCTGTATTGACGACACTCATAACCGTTCTCCTGTCTTTTTCTGTTCATTATATTATATCACAAATATTCCGCCCTTGCAACAACTATCAGCCGTATTTCGGCTCCGGCTGCAGCATTCGGCTCCGGCAGTTTCGCCTTCCGCGGCACAGGCCGCCCCGGCGCAATCAGCCGTTATCCTTTTCCCTTTCTTCCCTCTCGCCGCGGCACAACTCGCCAAACTCCGCCAGCTTACGGCCGTACATTTCGGCGTTTTCGCCTTTCAGCCCCTGCGGTTTGCGCGCAATCGTATATTGCGGTAACAGCCTCTTTGCTTCCGCAACCCCGCACGCCCACTTATCCGGCCTGATACGGATTTTCTTGCCTTGCCCTGCCGAAACTTTCGGCGTAATTTCTCCGCTTTCTGCGTCTTCAAACTCCGTCAGCGCCAGCCGCAGGTTGGTAAGCCCGCCCGGTATCAGGAATTCGATAAATTCGCCGCTCTCAATATAATTGCGCAGTTCAAATATCGCATCATCCCCCTGCCACTCGACAATCGAACCGGCAAACAGCCATTCGCCGAGCGTTCGCGTATATTCGTAATTCTGGCTGATATTGGTAATCTTGCCGTCATGAAAACCGAGGCAGTAGCCGCGATTCTGCAAAGTCATAAGCTCCGGCATATACTTTTCGCAAGACCACCCGTCCGGATTCGCATAATAGTCGTCAATTGCCTGCCGATAGGCACGAGCCACCACGCCGGCATAATATTCGGTTTTGTTGCGCCCTTCCACTTTCAGCGAGTCCATCCCGATTCCAAGCAGATCATTCAATCGCGGCATCAGGCACATATCCTTCGAATTCAGCAGATAGCTGCCATGTTCGTCCTCCACCACTTCATAATACTCGCCGGGACGAAAATCCTCCTCCAGCAGATATTCAAAATTGTCTTTGTTCTCGTCGTTGATGACCAGCTCGCGCACCGTCCCGTCTTTCATACGGATATGCAGTTTGTAATGCCAGCGGCAACAATGCGCGCATTTTCCTTTGTTTGCGCTCCGGTCTGCCATAAAGTTGGAAATCAGGCACCGCCCCGAATACGACATACACATTGCCCCGTGCATAAAACATTCCAATTCAATATCAGGACACTGCCTGCGGATTTCCGCCATTTCCTTAAACGTAACCTCGCGCCCCAAAACGCAGAGTTTCGCCCCCATCGCCTGCCAGAACCTGACCGTCTGCGCCGAACAGATATTCGCCTGCGTGGAAACGAAACGGTTCAGCTCCGGCGCATTTTCCTTGAGATAATAAAACACGCCCGGGTCCGCCACCAATACGCCGTCCGGTTTCAGGCGTTTCAGCGTATCCACAAACTGCGGCAGCTTCTCTGCTTCTTCATTATGAATATATAGGTTCAGCGTCAGATAAATCTTTTTGCCCCGTTCATGAACAATGCGGATTCCTTCTTCCAGTTCCTCCAGCGAAAACTTTGACTGCGTCCTGAGGCTCATATCCGGCGTACCCGCATAAACGGCGTCCGCCCCGTACAACAGTGCCGTCTTGAGTTTTACCAGCGACCCCGCCGGCAGCAGCAGCTCGGATTTATGTTTTTTCATCTTATTTTCCCAAACTTCATTCTCTCGGCATTTCATATCGCTCATCCCGCCTCCCGATGCCTTTTTCTCCCAACATTTTATATTGCCCATTCCATCTTCCGACACTTCTTCCTCCCAACATCTCATATTGTCTGCCCCTCCGTCCGGCATTTCTTTCTTCCGGCATCTTTCATCGACTGTTCCGCTCATTTCTAGATTCCTTATTTAATTTCCAAAGTCTTTGGCGTTACTTTTAACGCCCCGAGCGGCGTGGAGTCAATCCTTATTTCCAGCACATACGGCAAATCGGCCGCGGCATCAACGCCTATCCAAAGCCAAATCGGTTTCTCAGCGCTGACATCCCATAAAATATTGTCATTATTGTCTTTCAGATTTTCAATATAAATTGAACACTTATATGCATTTTCGGTTCGCCCCGGAAGCTCAAAATAGCGGCTTTCCGTTCCTCCGTCCCGGGCAATGACCCGGTAATGTTTTTTGCCGTCATAAACTTCGCGCACCGTCGCACAGCTTTTTGTCCGGCGAAAACTGCCGATAAGCCCGGCAAATACCGTCTGCAAATCCGCCGCATCCGCACTTTGCGGCACGCCGGTTATGGCAACCGTATTCTGCTTTTTGTCTTTGGTGGAAATCCTTTTATACGCTTTCCCTGCCGCATCATAAAATATCTTTTTGGTGCGGATATGGTTGCGCGACTTTGTATATGTCTGATACAGCTCGGCAGCAACATCACCTCCGTTCCCTTTTTCCGCCGCACTCCGAACGACCTTGCCCCGGCTGCCGTAGCGGGCGGTAAAAGGATATAAGGCATCAAACAGGTTCGCCGTTCTGACTTCCGCGCTGATATCGTATTTTCCTTCCTTTTGCTCATAGTCCAACTTTACTTCTGCCGCGTCAAACACGCCGATTTGAACCTGCATTTCCTGCGTAAACCCTGCCGCCTCGGCCGTTTCCACCCCAAACGTCCCCATTCCGGCAAACAGCAACGCAATGCCGCAAATGCCCTTTCGCCAATTTTTCTTTTTTTCGCCCAAAACTTTAGCCTTTCTTAAATTTTTTCTTTTAAATTCATCTGCATAAGAACCGGGTACAAACGCTGCAAGCGCTCCAAAACGGCACAACGCGCCGCCGGCCAGCCCGGTACAATACCGTATCTTAAAAAATAAGGGGTTAAATAATGACTAAAAAAGTAATGGTTTTAATGGGCGGCTTTTCCGCTGAGCGCGAAGTCAGCCTCCAAAGCGGCGCCGGCATCGCCGAAGCGCTCCGCCGCAAAGGCTACGAAGTAACGACGCACGACCTCTCCGACACGCGCCAGCTGCTTGCCGAACTCGGACGCAGCAAGCCGGACGTTGTATTCAACGCGCTGCACGGCAACTGGGGCGAAGACGGAACCGTCCCCGCGCTGCTGGACTTGCTCCAAATCCCCTATACCCACTCCGGCATGCAGGCTTCCTGTGTCGGTATGAACAAATACCTCTGCCGTCTGATTGCCGAAAAAGCCGGTTTAAAAACCGCTTACGGACGCAAACTGACTGCCCGGGAATTCATCACCCAGGGCTCGCCGGTTGCCCGCCCGTTTGTCGTCAAACCCGTATCCGACGGTTCTTCGGTCGGCGTTTTTATCGTCAACAACCCCGAAGACGTTTTCAAAATCCGTTACAATGATCCGGAAACCGAAATTCTGGTTGAAAAGTACATTCCGGGACAAGAGCTTACCGTTATGTGTTATCACGGCAAAGCCCATGTCGTTACCGAATTGAAAGCCAATGGCGGTTTTTATGATTATGAACACAAATACACCGCCGGCGAAACAATCCATGTTCTGCCCGCTGCCATCCCCGAAGATGTGGCGCAAACCTGCCTTTCCTATGCCGAAACCATGCACCGCCGCCTGAATTGCAAAACCGTTTCGCGCACCGACTTGCGCTACAATCCCGAAGACGGCGTCGTCTTTCTGGAAATCAACACCCACCCCGGGATGACCGCACTGTCGCTGGTTCCCGAACAGGCGAAATACATCGGCATTTCTTATGAAGACCTCTGTCAAAACCTCGTGGAAGAAGCCTCATGCAGACCTCTGAAATAATCGTCATCGCCGGTCCGACCGCATCCGGAAAATCCGGTCTTGCCCTGGCATTGGCAGAACGGTTGGACGGTGTCGTCATCAATGCCGATTCGATGCAGGTATATCGCGATATTCCCATTCTCGCCGCCGCACCGTCCGCATCTGACTGCTCTCGTGTCCCGCACCGGCTCTACGGCATATACGATGCCTCGGTTCACGGCAATGTTGTCGATTGGCTGGAACTGTGCAAAGCCGAAATCGCCACCGCCCGCGCCCGAAATAAAACGCCGGTGATTGTTGGCGGAACCGGAATGTATATTGAAGCACTGACCGAAGGCGTTACCCCGATTCCCGAAACGCCGGGCGCCATACGCAGCCAAATTGCGCTCCTCCAAAAGGAACAGGGGCTCGCCGCCGTTTATGATTTGGTAGCGAAAAACGACCCGGAAACAGCCGCCCGCCTCAGTCCGAACGACGCCACGCGTCTCCGCCGCGCTGCCGAAATCTGGCTTCACACCGGCAAGCCCTTGTCCTACTGGCACACCGTTCCGCTCATAAAAAATTTCGCGCCGCAAGATTTTTTCCGCATTTACATCAAGCCGCCGCGCGACATTCTTGATGCCAGGGCGCGGATTCGTTTTGACCTGATGATGCAGCAAGGAGCCCTGAAGGAAGTACAGGAGCTCGCCGCACGCAATCTTCCCGATTCGCTGCCCGCCATGCGCGCGCTCGGCGTCCAGGAATTAAAAGCCTTTCTTAACGGCCAGACATCGCTTGAAGAAGCCGTCGAACTGGCCAAGCTGCATACCCGCCAATATGCCAAACGCCAGTCTACATGGTTCAACAACCGTTTCTCGCCCGACCTTGTTTTTCCCGGTTGTTTCAAAACGTCCGCCCCGACCGGCGGATTTCCGACGAACGATGCCGAATCTGACAAGTTTGCATCGGACAGTTCCTCCGGCAGCAACCTTGAACTAAACGGTTCGGCTGGTAACAAACCTGCACCGGGCAGTTCCGCCGGCAGCAACAGATTTGTAGCGGAAGGCATCACCCACAGATTCGCAGCAGACAGCTCCGTCAGCAAAAATTTTGTTGACGAGGTTGTTGATAATTTAAAAAAGCGCTATAAAATGCTTGCAAAATAAGCGTTTTATCCTTAAAAGATAAAGAAATATGTAATTATAACGGGGGCACAAGTATGTTTTTTCAAAATTTGTTAGGTTTATTTTCCGCCGATATGGCCATCGACCTCGGTACGGCGAACACGCTGGTACACGTTAAGGGCAAAGGGATTGTCCTCAATGAGCCGTCCGTCGTCGCCGTCAAAGACTTTAACGGCAAAAAAGAAGTCTGGGCCGTCGGCGCCAAGGCCAAACAGATGCTTGGGCGCACCCCCGGCGACATCAGGGCTATCCGCCCGCTGCGCGACGGCGTTATTGCCGACTTTGAAGCGGCCGAAGCGATGATTAAATACTTTATTGAAGAAGTCAACCACCGCAGACGCCTGCTTAGTCCGACCATTATCATCTGCGTCCCCTCCGGCGCAACCGAAGTGGAAGAAAGGGCAATCAAGGAATCAGCCGTCAACGCCGGTGCCAAACGCGTCTGGCTGATATACGAACCTATGGCTGCCGCAATCGGTGCGGGGCTGCCCGTCAACGACCCGACCGGCTCCATGGTGGTTGATATCGGCGGCGGTACGACCGAAGTTGCCGTGCTTTCGCTGGGCGGCATCGTATACTCGCGTTCCGTTCGCGTCGGCGGTGACAAGATGGACAGTGCCATTATCTCTTACATTCGCCGTAACCTGAACCTGCTGGTCGGTGAAGGCAGTGCCGAGCGCATCAAAAAGGAAATCGGCTCCGCCTGCGTTCCTGCCAAAGGCGATGGCAAAACCATGGAAATCAAAGGCCGAGACCTCGTCAACGGCGTTCCGAAGGAAATTGTCATTACCGAACGCCAAATTGCCGAAAGCCTGGCCGAACCGGTTATGGCGATTGTCGAGGCGGTTAAAATCGCGCTTGAAAACACAGCGCCGGAACTGGCAGCAGACATTGTCGACAAAGGAATTATGATGACCGGAGGCGGCTCTATCTTGGCCAATTTGGACACGGTCATCCGTAACGCAACCGGGCTCCCCGTTTCGCTTGCGGAAGACCCGCTGACCTGCGTCGTCAGAGGTACGGGAAAAGCTCTCGACAACTTTGAAGAATTTCGCGGCGTCCTCTACGAATAATGTGCTGGCAGCCCTGCGAATAAGCGCGGCGCTTTCCGCAGCATTGCCGCCGCTGCCTGCAAAGGGGCGCCGTCAGTATACTGCATACGGTACCACCGCAACAGTGGCGCCTGCTGCTAAAATACCGTAGCCGATTGCTGCACCTATAACTCGCGCCGCAACTTTGAGGATTAGACATGAAACGCCAAAAAGTGCTGTTCTTAAAAGAGAACTATGTTTTACGGGTACTCAAAAGCTTTATGGTAGCAGGGCTGTTTGTTATAGCCCTGCTCTTGATTTTGGTACACAAAATCGACTTAGGCCTAATTTCCGGCGTTTCCAAAGGCGTTTTTTTCATCTCTGCCCCGCTCATCCACACTGCCGTCCTCCCCGCCGAAGGTCTAAGCTACGCTTATAAAAAAACCGCCGAAATCATCAGCGTTTATGAAGAAAATGAACGCCTGAGAGAAGAAAACGGCGAACTCTTCCTTTTAAAAGACCGTATGAAAGCCCTGCAGGCGGAAAACGCCATCTTAAAAAAGCTCCTGCACCATATTGATGTTCCCAATACCCGGAGTTACACCGCCCGCGTCATCGCCGAAAACGGCAACGCCTTTGCCAATTCGCTGATAATCTATCTCGGCAACGCTTATCCCTACATCAAAAGCGGCTATGCCGTCGTCAACGCAGCCGGCCTCATCGGGCGTATTGATATTGTCAGCGGGCGTTATGCGCGCGTTACGCTTATCACCGACATCAACTCCAAAATTCCGGTCGTTTCGCAAAAAAGCCGCGACCGCGGCATTCTCGCCGGCAATAACGGCAGAGAGCTTTCTCTGATATTTACCCCGCTTCTGGCCGAACTGCACAAAGGCGACCTGCTGGTTACATCCGGTATCGGCGGCGGCCTCCCGCCCGATATTCCCGTCGCCCGCATTAAAAGAGCCGGTGTTGACAACATTACCGCCGTTCCGTTATTTACGCCGTCTGACATTGAAGTCGTCAAGATTATTGCTTATGACGTTCTCCCCGCCCCCGAAACTGCAAAGGAACTCGAATAATGGCGGCAATAAAAAATTTCTTCGCCGGCATTGGCGTATATGCCGTCCCTGTTTTAAGCATCATGGCAATGGTGTTGGTATTTTACATTCCCCGTTTTACGGAATTTTGGAATTACCTGCGGCTCGCTCCTTTTTACGCCGGAATTTATTTTTGGATTAGCCAGCGCCCGGACGCCTTCAACGGCATTTCGGCATTCGTCTTGGGTATTTTTGCCGACGTTGTCAGCGCAGCCCCGCTCGGTGTCAACGTTATGGCTTTTTTGGTTTTGTACTTTCTCGCCTCCCGCTTTTCCGCCAGTTTCAACATAAAAAAGTTCTCTTATTCCTGGATGCTGTTTGCCGTAGCCGCTTTCGCCGCCATGCTGTTCAAAGCACTCATCATCAGCGCTTTCTACCGGGCATTCGTCCCTCTTAATTTTCTCGTATTCGAATATCTGCTGACCGTTACGCTTTATCCGATTCTCGCCCGTTTCTACATCTGGGCGGAAGGACGGTACATCCATCTGGAGGAGCGGTATGAGAAAATCTAACGACAAGCTGAGGATTTTGCTCAAACGGTCGCTGGTTATGTTCAGCGTCAATATTTTTCTGCTCTTTGTCCTCGTCGGCCGCCTGTATTATCTGCAGGTTTATCAAGGGGAAAAATACGCGCTTCTGGCCGACAGCAACCGCTTTTCTACCCGTCTGCTGGTTCCGCCGCGCGGCAGCATAAATGACCGCAACGGCATAGAACTTGCCACAAATATCCAAAACTTTCAGGCCATGCTGATTGCCGAACAGGTACGCGGCAGCATTGACACCCTGTTGCAGGAAATTTCGCCGATTCTCTCGCTGTCGCCCGAAGATGTCGCCCGTATCCGCAAAGATATCGCGCGGCACCGCCGCTTTGCCCCGGTCAAAATCAAAGACAACCTGAGCTGGGAAGAAGTTGCAGCCCTGATGCTGGACAACCACCGCTGGCCGGGGCTTGTCATCGACCAGGGTCTGGTGCGCAGTTATCCGTTCCGCGAATATACCGCCCATCCGCTCGGCTATGTCGGTTCCGTTTCCGAAAGAGACCTTAAAAATTCAGATGCTCCCCTGTTGCAGGTTCCCGGTTTCAAAATTGGCAAATCCGGATTTGAAAAAACGTATGACGAAAGCCTGCGCGGCACCGAAGGTTCCCTGAAATACGAAGTCAACGCCTACGGCCGCATTATGCGCGAAATTGAAAAAATCGACGGAACCAAAGGCAAAGATTTGGATTTGACTATTGACATCCGCCTCCAGCAGGCCGCTTACGACGCTTTCGGCGACGAAGCGGGCGCCGCTGTCGTCCTTGACGTACATACCGGCGAAATCCTCGCATTCGTTTCCGCCCCCGGCTTTGACCCCAATCTTTTCGTCGACGGCATCTCCGTCAAAAACTGGAACAATCTGCTCTATGACGAAAAAACGCCACTGACCGACAAAGCAATTTCAGGGCAGTATTCCCCCGGTTCGACATTTAAAATCGTCGTAGCCCTTGCCGCGCTCGAGGCCGGCGTGATTGACGACAAAACCAGCTTTTTCTGCTCCGGCAGAATGAAGCTCGGCAACCATTTGTTCCACTGTTGGAAACACTACGGACACGGACGGCAGACACTCGTCGAAGCTATAAAAAATTCCTGCGATATTTTCTTTTACGAAACGGCGCTAAAACTCGGCATCGAAAAAATCGCCGCCATGAGCCGGCGCCTCGGCCTTGGCACCGTTTATGACCTGGGGCTGGAAAACCAGAAAGCCGGTGTCATTCCCGACCGCGACTGGAAACGCGCCAAATTCAACGCGCCGTGGCAGCAGGGAGAAACCGTCATCGCCGGCATCGGTCAGGGCTATGTCCTCGTAACGCCGCTCCAGCTGGCAACTATGCTGGCTCGCGTTGTCAATGGCGGCTATGCCGTCACCCCGACATTCGTCAAAACGGAAAATGCCCCCGCTCCGCAATCGCTGAACCTTAATCCGGCTGACATAGAACTGGTAAAAAAAGGCATGTTTGAAGTTGTCAACGGCGTCGGCGGAACCGCAACACGCGCCAAAATCAACTTCAACGGCATAAAAATCGGTGGCAAAACCGGAACCACGCAGGTACGCCGCATCAGCCTCAAAGAACGTGCCGAAGGCATAAAAAAAGACGAAGACCTGCCCTGGAAATACCGCAACCACGCCTGGTTTATGGCATACGCCCCGCATGACAAACCCAAGTATGCGGTTGCCGTCATCGTCGAACACGGCCGTTCGGGCGCAGGCGTTGCCGCCCCCATCGCCTCCAAAATCCTTGAAGAAGCCCTCAGGCTGGACATCAGATAACCGCGTCGGAGAAAAATATGGCAATTATACTCAACCAAAATCAGGAACTAACGCTCAAAGAACGCTTTTTTAACCTGAATTTTATTTTCATCCTCATCATTGCCCTTCTGGCTGCCATAGGCTGCATTACCCTTTATTCCGCCGCCGGAGGCAAAATGACACCGTGGGCACTCAATCAGGGAATCCGCTTCGGCATGGGATTGGGCGTTATGATTGTCGCCGCACTGATTCGTCCCGAATTCTACTATAAAATCGCCACTCCTTTTTATCTGTTCACGCTCTTTCTGCTTCTTGTCGTTGATGTCGCCGGACATACCGGCATGGGCGCCCAGCGCTGGATAAACCTCGGTTTCTTCAAGCTTCAGCCTTCCGAATTGATGAAACTGGCCATCGTTTTGCAGCTCGCCCGCTACTTCAGCAATACGCCGTACGAAGAAATCCGCACCCTGCGCGGCATAGTCATTCCGGCCGTTACTGTTGCCGTCCCCGTCGCATTTATTATGATTCAACCGGATTTGGGCACATCGCTGATGGTCTTGTTCTGTGCCGCCGCCCTGTTTTATCTCGCCGGTGTCCAGTGGTGGAAATTCGCCGCCGTCATCGCCGCCGTCGCTGCTGCAGCCCCCGTGCTTTGGCATTTTCTGCACGACTACCAGAAAAATAGAATTTTGACGTTCCTGGACCCTGAACGCGACCCGCAGGGAGCCGGCTACCATATTATTCAGGCCAAAATTGCCCTCGGCTCCGGCAGCGTCTGGGGCAAAGGTTTTCTTTCCGGCACCCAGAGCCACCTGAATTTCCTCCCCGAAAAACACACCGACTTTATCTTTACCACATTCTCGGAAGAATTCGGCATGATGGGCGGCGCCTTTATTCTGTTTCTCAACCTGATTCTGATTAGCTACGGCTATTGGTTCGCTTTCCGCATCCATAACTCAAACTACTTTGGCAAAATGGTCATTCTTGGTTTAAATACCAACTATTTCCTGTATGTCTTCATCAATGTCGCCATGGTTATCGGCCTGCTTCCAGTCGTCGGAATTCCCTTGCCGCTGATTAGCTACGGCGGCACCGTCATCATCTCGGTAATGGCAAGCTTCGGCATCATGCTGTCATTTTACGCCAACCGCGACCGCGAATTAAAAAAATAACCCTCTGCACCAGCCGCTAACCTCTTGAAACCGGACATTTTCGGCATATATGTGCTTGCATCTTAAAACTCAACAAAAGGAGAATATGCCATGCAAACCATAAAAACGCCCCGGCCATGGGAAAAACTCATCAGCCTGTTTGCTGTTGCGGCAACGCTTGCAGGGTGCGCCAGTTCGCAAAAATACAACGCCCGCCTCAACGGCGAACTGGGAAAGACCTCACAACAGCTGATAAGCGCTTTCGGGCAACCGTCAAAAGTACGCAAATTGGCCAACGGCGATGAAATAATCTCTTATGTCAGTATCAACTATCAGGTTATCCCCGACCCCAATTATTACTTCAATACCGGATTTATGACCGAAAACGAATTGTTTGACCCGTTTACATACGGTGATGACGAAATCCCCGTCGGAGATTTTATGGGAGAAACAATTACCGATTTTTGCAAAACCGATTTCTATCTGACAAACAACGTCGTAACGTCATGGCAATGGCGGGGAAATGCCTGTGACGCGTTGTAACGGCGCCTTTCCCCAACTCTCCGCTGCAAATATCAGGAACGCCGGCTTTCCCTTTCCGCCCGCCGCAAAGCTATAAGCCGCACTAAATCGTCATCACTGTGAAATGCCGCAGCCTCTTTTGCCGATGCACAGCTAAACGTCTGATTCTGATGTTGGTATTTCTCACAAAGGATACGCTCTGTTTTCCGGCATTGTTCAAAATGGTTCTTCAAGCTTTGCGCCAAACTGTCGCGCCCGACGTTTTCCTGCCGGATGTCTACCGTTTCAAACTTTTTCTCCTGCACGGGGGAAATGTTAATTCCCTGTTTTTTCAATAATTCCCCGAACTGTTTCATCGTTTCCGGAGACAAATGACGGAGAGCCGCCTGCTGCGGCTGTTGGCGCAGATAATCCGCCATGCGCTTTTGCACATTTTTATCCGCCAGTTTTGCCGTCATCCGCCGCAATTCGTTTTCCATACCCGAAAGTTTCATTCCCGCCGCGGCTTTTTCCGTTTCCGTACCGCTGCGCAGCATCCTGCGGCGTTCCCTGTCAATACATTTGGCCAAATGCAGAATATATTTCTCCGTCTGGCTGTTTTTCCAATCTGTCTCGATAGCTTTCCGGTCGCTTTCGCGCAGCTCGCGCCACTTCGCTGCCTGTTCGGCGTTAAGCGGCCTGCCGCCGGCTTCTTTAAGCAGGAGCATACGCTGTTCCCGGTTCGCCGCCATAATAGCCGCCGTTTCCGCCGCATATCCGAGAGCCAGCAGGGTAACTGTATAATCCATAAGTTCCCGCGTTTCCTTCTCTTCCTGATTCAGCTTCTGTTCCTCTTCTTCCACAAAGCCGCGAACGTTTTCGTTGCCGTTTAAGACTTCCGTCGGAATAATGTCGCGATACCGGCTTTTAATCCATTCCGGAATATCCCGCCATATTTTATAATGGTTCTCGTGGCGCGAAAGAATGGTGGTTACGACATCGTCAGGCGCATTTTCAGCTGTTGCCCGCCGATAATCGTCAGGATAATTCGCATATAAAAATCTTTTAAAATCATTCGAACAATCTGCCATGACACGCCTCTTTCCAGCCGGTTTGCGCATTTCATAATAAATTATTATAACACAGATTTTCTTTTACCGCAATAAAAAAATCCCTGCTCCGTTTTATGCCTCCCCAAGCCTTCTGCAACTTTCCCCGCAACCGCAAAACGCCGTAAAAAAATCCCCGCCGGCAACGCCGCACGGGGAAACAGTCTTCAAACAACGCTTTGCCCGAAACACGCCTTGCCCGGAACACTCTTTGCCGATATACGGCAGCATTCCCCGGACAAAACTATGTCGTTTCATTCAGCCGCTCGTCTGCATCGCGCCGGCAGTACTTGTTCATATAAAGGACAAACCGGAAAACCAGCGCCACGCCGGATAGCAGAACGCCAAAACACAAATACCCTCCGGCTTTTTCCATACCGAAAGCAAACATCAGCAGCCCAAGTGCCAGAAAAAACAGCATCAGATACAAAAGCTTGGCATCAAACGAGCTCCGCAAAATGAAACTCAGAACCAGAGCCTCTGCCATTCCGACACTGGCACCAAACAGGCAAACCAAGGCAGCAACATGCCCAACCCAGAAAGATACGGCGCACAACACTCCGCAAAGCGCAACAAGAACATACAGGTATTGCGCCTTTCGCACATTTGAATTTTTCATAAATTAATAATATTAAAAACAACACTATATCTAAATAACTTAAAAACTGTCCAAACTTATCAAAAAGTATTTTGAAATTCAAGCCTAAAATAAAAAATTATTTTTTCTCAGGCTGATGCTCTGCTGCCGGTTTCAACCAAAAAATTCCCCGCCTCAAACCGGTTTTCAGCCGCCGCAGCCTGCTCTGTCTCCGCCTCCGGTTTTCCTGCAATAAAGATTTCCAGCTATTTTGCACTTCGGCATAACCGTAAGTAACGCCTTTCCGGTTTTCCTGCAATGAAGATTTTCAATTATTTCGTACCGTAAAGAAACCATCTGAGCTTTGCTTTTGCCAAGGACATAGCCGCTCTGGTCGGCGCACTGGCGCTTAACTCGTTAAGCATCATAAAATCGTGAATAGTTCCGTTAAACCTGGCCGAAAAAGTTTTTACGCCCGCACTGTCAAGCTTGCGCGCATAAGCCTCTCCTTCATCGCGCAAAACGTCATTCTCGCCGGTAATGACCAACGCCGGAGGCAAATCGCGCAATTCGTCAACCGTTGCCATTAACGGAGACGCTTCTTTGCTTTTACGTTTCTCCTTATCCGGCAGATATTGTTCCCAAAACCACTCCATTGCCTGTTTTGTCAGCCACGGCCCATCGGCAAACTGCCGATAGGTTTCCGTATCAAAATCCGCGTTGGTTACCGGATAAAGCAGCAGCTGGAAATCTATCGTCGGCGTAAATCCGTTTTCCTTTGCCATCAGCGTCATAACCGCAGCCATATTCCCGCCGACACTGTCTCCGGCTACCGCCAGATGCGAAGTGTCCAGGCCGTATTTATCGCCATGCGATGCAATATATTCCAACGCTTTGAATAAATCTTCTACGACTTCGGGAAACTGCCCTTCCGGTGCCGGCGTATAAATCGGAAAGACAACCGCCGCCGGAATATCTGCCGCCAGCTCTGCCACCAACCGGCGATGGGTTATATTATCGCCCATAACCCAGCCGCCTCCGTGAATATAGTAAATAACGCCGAGTTCTCCGGTAACACCCTTGGGTTTTGTAATTTCCAACCGCATCATACGTCCGCCGCCGACCTCAATTTCTGCCTCTTTGCGCTCAACATCGGGTTCCTCGGTTTTCGCCTCCTGCACGCCGCGCAAAACCCCGCGCGCCTCTTCCGGCGTCAATTCATATAGTGGCTTGCCGCCGGCTTCGTTTATCTTTTCAACAAAATCCCGTACCTGATTAAATAAATTTACTTTTGCCATATCCTTTTCCTCCTCTGCCGAAAAAATAGGACATAAATTTTCGTTTTCAAGTCACGGAAACTTCGTTTTCAACCCTAAATGAAAATATAAAACCGGCAGCCGATACAAAACCGGCTATAAATGCCATACCGGCATAATGTAAAACGCCACAACTGCATAACATAAATATGAAACCCGATGCAGGCGCAAATGCAAGAAATGGTGTCAGCGGCGGGACTCGAACCCACTACCCACAGTTTAGGAAACTATATACACTTCTGATATAAATACGATGCAATAAATTGAATTAAAATATTTTTATTTTCAAAAGAGAACCTTGTGTTTTTGTTCGTGCCTTATGGGTGCCTTATTATGTTTCTACCTAATAATCGTTTTTTTAATGAAAGTAAATGTAACACAAATTATAAAATCGCAATAAAATTCTTTTTTTGGTATGAATCTTTAAAGTTTGTTGATTTTTATTCCTGACAATTCATAATATCACAAAGAAATGGAGTAAAGATGTCTTTTAACTATACAAATTTAATAACAAACCTTTTAGAAAACCCAAATGAACGAGAATGGTTTGAATTTAAAACAAATAACCCATTAAAAGAAGATATGGGAAAATATATATCTGCATTGTCTAATAGTGCCTGTCTTTGTAATAAAAAATGTGCATATCTGGTGTGGGGTATTTCAGATAGTAAAGATATTGTAGGAACTACATTTAATCCGCTAATAGCCAAACAAGGCAATCAGGATTTAGAAAATTGGCTTCAACAAATGCTCCGCCCAACAGTAAATTTTAAATTTGAAGAAGTTGAATATAATGAGAAGAGATTAGTTGTTCTAACTATTCCGTGTGCAATAGCGGAACCTGTAAAATTTCAAAATGTTGCATATATAAGAATCGGTAGTCATAATCAAAAACTCAGTGATTTTCCTGATAGAGAAAGATGTATGTGGAATATTTTGTCAAATAAAGATTTTGAAGATGGAATAGCGATAGATTCTTTGTCTTATGAAGAGGTTTTGGAAGCTTTAGACTTTACAAAGTATTATGAACTTCTAAAACTCCCTCTACCCGAAGAAAAGAAGTATTTCTTGGATACCCTTATTAGTGAAAAATTTGTTTTGAAAAATGACGATTCTTCCTTTGCTATTACTAATCTTGGGGCTTTATTGATAGCTCATAATCTTCAAAAGTTTCCTACTGTTGCCAGAAAAGCTGTGCGTATTATTCAATATAAAGGCAGAGATAGAACGGAAACGATTTCTGAGGTACAAGGACGCAAGGGATATGTTTCTGGTTTTTCAGGAATGATAAAGCACATAGCTGCCATTTTACCAAGAAATGAAGTTATTGAACAAGCTATACGGCAAGACGTTCCGTTGTATCCAGATATTGCAATCAGAGAGTTAGTTGCAAATGCTCTGGTCCATCAAGATTTAACCATTTCTGGAACGGGACCTACTATTGAGATATTTTCAGATAGAATAGAAATAACAAATCCGGGTATCCCGTTAATTGAACCAATTAGGTTTATTGATGAACCTCCTCAAACTAGAAATGAAAAAGTATGTGCTTTTATGAGAAGGGTTGGTATTTGTGAGGAACGAGGAAGTGGAATAGATAAAGTTATCAAATATGTAGAAATGTATCAGCTTCCTGCACCTGATTTTAAGATAAAAACCAATCATACTGTGGCATTTTTATATGCTCCTATACCTTTTAAGGAAATGGGAAGAGAAGATAGAGTTAGAGCTTGCTACCAACATGCGAGCTTAATGTATATTGCCAACCAAAGAATGACCAATACATCTTTACGAGAAAGATTTGGTTTATCAGACAAAAGCTATACAACAGCCTCAAAAATTATTGCAGATACTATGCAAGATAAATTGATAAAACAAGTAGAGCAAGCGAGTGCATCTAAGAGGGATGTAAAATATATTCCATTTTGGGGCTAATGTATGTCATTCAAAATAGTTAAAAACTTATGTACAAACAATATCTCATTGATTTAAGTAGATAATTGTGTGTCATCGTTATTTGTTAGATAAACAAATTTGTATGTCATTAAAAACCGTTACAGCGAGCAATCAATCTAATAATACATTGAAAAAAAACAAAAAATGTGTGTCATCGTTATTTGCTGAACATTATTTTTCTATAATAAAATAATTATAATAACAGCTTTATATGTGTATAAACTATTTTTAATATTCGTTATATGGCTTCTAAATATTAACATAACCACTATTAAAGGTTTTATTAAAGGGATTCTATATGTTTTATTTTGTAAAAGAATTGGATGAATGCGGCAATAAAATTGATTACTCTAATTACACTGAGGAACAATTAAAAGAACTTGTTGAACCACTAAGAAGGTGGAACAGAGAAACAATAGAAAGACCTCGTATAATATGGTCTAGGGCAGACATTATAGCCCCAGTTTTGGAAGAAGATAATACATGGACAATTTATTATAATTACAAATCTGGTTATGATGAGGAAGATGATGAAGAAATGTATTTTGACCATGAAGATATGGTAGAAGATGAAGAATTTGTATTAAATGGCTGGGTTGTTATTAATCCTAAACACGAAGAAATAAAATTAAGTCGTGTAAACTATTCTGAAAAAGTTCCCGATTTTGATATATATGGCGAAATTAATGATAACGGTAATTTGTGTTTTAGTCTTTGTGCTGAATATGTAGAAAACATAAAAAAACACTCTGCTCATAAATTAAGAGAAGCAATAATAAACAATTACAGAGCTATAAAAGTTTTAGAAGATTGCAAAGATGCTTATCGTAGTACAGGTGGTTTTTGTGATAGTGACTTTGAATTTTCAAAATCTAAAATTATTTTTTCAGTATCTTCAGAGGAAACCCCTGTTGACCCCTATAAATTCCTATTCCATTTTGATTTAGATAAAAGTAATAGCGAAGATAAAATATTATCTTGCGGCGAATTGCAAGAGATAGATATAAAAGGGCTACCTTTCGCTTTATCTGATGCAGTGGTATGTTTCACAGGCATTAGAGACAATGATTTAGAAAATATTATAAAATCAAAAGGAGGTAAAATAGTTTCTTCTGTTACAAAAGCTTGTAATTATCTAATTTATAGTTCTGACGATTCTGTTAAATACAGACAAGCAAAAGAACGAAATATTTTTACAGAACTTTATTCCACGGCTAAAAAGCGTTTCAGCAAATAATATCCTTTATAATAAACGAATGTTAAAGAAGGTACATTCTTTAACATTTTCTTTGAAAGAGGCAGAAAATATAGAGGTATGAAAATGCTCTCCAAAGCTCGTGCGGCAAAATGTTAAACTTTATGTGAATTTGCAGAAAAGTTTAACATTTACAGGTCAACATTCAAATTGTATTCATTATCTATCAAATGATATGGCAAACCGAATTTTTGGCATTGCTGCAAAATTTCTTCATTGTCCTTAATGGCATTTTCCTGCGTAAAATCGCTGTCATCAATTCTTTGCTCTATTGTACTTGCATAGCGTTCTATGTCATCAAAGTGTTTTGAAATATATTTTTTGCTCATCACAAGGCAAATATATTTAATTTCCAAAAGATAATCGTTAGTAAAATCTTGTTGCCAATCAAATGGAATATAGCAACCTTCAATAATCAAATTCTGTTTGTTTTCTATGGCTGTTTTAATCATTTCTCTGACAATTGGCCATAAATAAACCGTCAGTTTATCATCAGCAGTAACGGTCAAATCGGTTTGACCACTACGAATTAGCCCCATCTTAAGCAAATCCATTGATAAAACAGGATATTGATGTTTTTCCAACAACTTCTGTGCCAACAATGTTTTTCCAGTATGAGATGCACCTGTGATTAAAATTATCATATTACCTCACTTGTTAAAGTAAGGATAAAGCAAGGTTGGTTAAGGAAAACATAAATTTATTAGAAAAATTTATAGTTTTGGTTTTCTCAGCTCTCTCAAAATTTTTCTTACTTCTTCAGTCGGAATGTATCTTTTATCATCTTTATAGTTAAATTTGTGGCTGAAAACTTTACCACGATAGATATAGGCAATGTGGATGGAGCTGTCTCCATGCGATATTCGGTAATGGATTAAAGGAAAATCTTTATAAACAAAGCCATTGTCCCAGAGTTTCATGAGGTTGCCGAGAGTTATTTTATCAATAGCATAGCCGTAATAAGGACATCCGAAGGAATTGATGACAAATCCTGTCAGCACAAAATTGGCACAAGGTCTATTTTTCAACCTATGCCGATTGTTATAAATCCATTCGCAATGACTTAAAAACCAAACTTTATCTAGTGCTTTCATCTTAAATCTTTGTATTCTCAACAGCATTAGACAGCATCTTTTCATTATAATTGAAATAGTGCTGTGTTGTTCCGATGTTTCTATGGTTGGCAAGCTTTTGAACCAGGCAGATATTAACACCTGCATTAACTAACTTGCTTACAAACAAATGTCTTCCCAAATGGCTTGCTCCTTTAATCCCAAATTTACTATAAATGGAACTGAATAAACGGCTGATGCTTACTCGGTTATAAGGTTTATTCAATTTCTGAGAGGTAAACAAATATGTGTCAGGGGTTAATTTCTCGCCTAGTTTTCCCTGCAAATATTTCAAATAGTCCGCCAGCTCTTTCTTCATCTGGCTATTTAAGAAGTAAGAGCAGCTATGTTTGCCCTTGTTCTTGTCATAGTTCAGATTGATAACATCCTTTGGCTTTAATTGTTCGGTATAGCAATCTTTAACCTGCAAATAAGCAAAGTTTATGGAGCGAAGCCCATTAAGGCTGTAAAGGAACATCATCCTTATCTGCTCGGCGTGTTTCATAGTGCTTACATAAGCCAAAATGTCTTTAATCTTCTTATCATCCACAAATTCCGAGTTAGTCATCTTATTTTCCTTTCACAACCGCCTGATAAAATACTTTGTAACTCAACCCTTGGGTCAAAACCCCGATGCCGCCCTGACATTGCCAGCCGTCCCGAAGATACACGTTCACATATTCCACCAGCTTGTCTATGCTTTCGCTGCAAATAACATCATATTCCATAACGGCCTCTAGTATTCATCTGCATACATTATGGTTAAAACTTTGTTGGTGAGCTTTGGATTTGATACATTCGGTGAGAGATACAAAAACTTACGGTCATAATTATCAATCTTCCAAAAGACCTTTTTCCCCTTATAGTCAAATGCTCCAAAGTCATGTTCATTATAAGGGTCATTATTCTCATCAAACTTATCAAAAGTCCTTACTTGGGTTATGATTGCTTGGATGTCTTCAGATGTATTAGAACGGATACCTTGAGTTAAAACCAATGTGCCTTTAGATAGATGCTTACGGAAGTCATCATTTTGTATGGCAATTTCTGAAATATTACGCATTGGCTGACTCCTTCAACATTTCTAAAAACCTTTTATCATCAAAGGCAGGATTAGCTTTTGCGATGTCATAAGCAGTTTCACCTTTGTTGTTTTTTATTGTAAGGTCTGTCAATAGCAGTAAATTCCAAGCAATTACCATTCTCATTGAAATTTGCGGATGTGAAAGCATTGCCATTAGAGGGGTGTTGCCAACATTATCTTGAGCATTAACATCTGCTCCCTTTTCAATCAGAATATAGGGACAGGTAAAAGAGCTACGATGGCATACCATTATGTGAAGAGCTGTTTGACCTTGCTTATTTTTAAGGTTTAGTTTGGGATTGTATTGTAAAAATTTCTCTATAATCTCCGGGTCGCAATGTTCTTTACAAACCCACATAAAAGGTGTCCATCCATAATGATTGTATGGAAGGTTAATATTTACACCTTGGTTTAATAACTCTTCAACTGTGGAAAAATCATCTTTATATAACGCTTTCATCAGCGTTTGCACCAGTTCTTGATGCGATATTTTAGTCGTCATTTTAATCTCCTTTTAGTCCGCTTAAAAGTGGGACAAGTTGGTTATAAATTCACTTTTCGTTGATGATTTAAACATGCCAGGCTTCTCAAGTCAAGCACTTTTTTTAACATTTTTTCGTGTTAATGCATTGATTCATCATCATTTATTTTAAATTCAACGGGTTAGAAAATGCAAAAAATCAATAAATATCCTTATAATGCATAAGGACTTAAAATGAAGGTATTGATGGAAACGATAACCAGCCGTAGGGGATATAAAAACTTTGCCGATGAGGCGGAATTAGATAACTTTCTGGCACAGAACCATAACAAAATCACCGGTTATCAGATTTTACAGGAAGATGATGATGCTGTTATTCGTAACGATTTACAGGATTTTGCCGAAGACTGTAAAAGTTTAATGATGAAGATTTATCAGTACTGGCTTAATAATCTTCATCAAAACAAAAAATATGGAAAACTAACCCTTGCAACCCAAAGTTTGCTCAATGCCATGGCCTATATTGAAGGGTGCTTGAAATAAAAATGATGCTTTTAAGAAAATTAGCCCTTATTATAAAACGGCATCGTTATCTAAAAGTAAATTGGCAATATCGGCCTCTATACGCTCCAAAGCTAGCATTAATGCGGTTTTGCCTTGGCAATTAATCCAATTAACATCACAGCCCTTGTCAATCAGCATTTGCAGTACGGTCAATTTTGTTTCATCGTCCATATTTTCGTTCAGAATCACAGACATAATGGCGTTATAGCCGAAAATATCCGTTCGGTTGATTTCGCTGCCCTGTGTAAGCAAATATTCCAAAGGTTCTTTATCGGAGCAAAAGTAACAGGCAACTAGGAATAAACTGGCACGGCGACGATTTATCGGCATATTGATATTAAAATTTTCCGTTTTGAGCAATTTCTTTAATGAGTTAACATCATCAATATTAAGTTCATCCTCAGTTTCATAAGTAGGTTGGGGATTATCCGGGATGTTCTTTATTCTCTCCTCAAGGAGTTTCATTTTTTCTTTCATTTCTTCAAATTCCGAAATAGGAATGAATTTAGAATAAATTGGATTTTCGGAGTTATAATTTGTAGTCATAGCAATTTCCTTTACATCAATTTGTTGATTACAAAGATATTTATTGGGATAAATTGCCGTTTTTTAGGTTTTACAAATTACCAAATTTCATTTATTTGCTAATAAATACAAATGTAGTTGATAGCTATGTTTCTATAATAAATTGATTTGTTGACCGGTGTAGTGATTGAGTTCATTGCATCGGTTTTGATTTGCCGTCACACCGCACCCAATTTCCTTCAGTTCTTTAATTTGTTAAGCTAAATCACCTCCATAGCTTGCTTTACAAACCACTGCTATTGTAAGAGATAGAAAGGAATCTATTGTAAACTTCGTCTATTATAATAGCTATTTTATTTTCTATTATAATACTATTATAGGCGTTAAAAACAACTCTCAACAACTTACAAATCAAGGGTTTGCACATAATGAGGAGGAAATATAACTTTCCACTCAGGGAAATAACCATTTCCAAGTAAGGAAATATAGGTTTCCATGACGGGAAATATAAATTTCCATTTTGGAATAAGTGGAAATATAGCTTTCCTTTGGCATAAAAAGTGGAAATATAGATTTCCACCACCGATTTTGTTCAAATCTGAATCTGATGATTTTCTCCAATAAATACTTTTGAACAAATTAATTTACTAAGGAGAAACTATGAGCAAGAGTAAAGCTACATTATCTATAACTGAACGTTTATTATTGGATTTCATCAAATTCAAAACAAACCACAACTTCAAATTCTTCATGAATAATGAAAAAATAGCTCTGGCATTGGATTTAACCCCAAATTCAGTCAAGGTAATGGTCAATAAATTGGTTCGTAAGGGGTATTTAATCAAAGAGCATGACAATCACGACCGACGAGTTATAAGCCTCTCCGGCAAGGCTTATACGCCGTTATTCGTAGACCTCCGCAATGTGGAAAAGAAAATGATACTCTTAGAACTCGCCAACTACCAACGGGACGCAGAATATTACAAACAACAATACGAGCTAGAAAAAGCAAGAGCTGATAGATTGGCGGTGGATGTTGCTAGTATAAATTTGAAAAATATAATTAAATAGTTGTTATATTCTTGCTTTTCAATATATTTTTACCTAGATAATAAGTATGTATAAACTTTCATCCGAAGGAACTTATTAAATGGCCGATATAGAATATTTAGAAAATGAACGAAAACTTTTATGGCAAGAAATTAATAATATAAAAGATAATGAATTAAAGCCATTGCGAGAAAGAATCCGTGGTATTGCGAATACAATTCCTGAAGATATAAGAGAATTTAAATCTGCTAAGCATAGTATTGATTTGCTAAAAGTAGCATTTAAAGAATATAAAAACCAGTATGAAGATATAACTAAAAAATGCGATGAAGCCCAAAAACAAGCTGATATCATTGGAACTTCTTATAAAGATATTGAAAAAATAAGACATTCTCTAAATGAAATAAATCAAGACATTATTCAACAAGCCGAAATTATAAAAAAAGCTATTGAAAAAAATTTAGATTTACCAACTAAAATAGGAAATACAATTGACGCAATGGATGCGTGGAATGCTAATTATAAAGTTGCATCCAAACAAACTCAAGAAATTAAGCAAAAATATATAGAAATTTTTGGAGGAGAAAGTGCGGATGAAGATGGAAACACTCTTGAGGTGACAGGATTAGTGAATGAGTTAAATAGCTCATATAAAGAGTTACAGGACAAAATGTCTTCGTTAGAAAACAAAATACAAACTCAATATGACACAAAAATAGAAGAATGGAATACTATATATTCAGCATTAAAAAACAAAATAGAAGAATTGCTGCCAGGTTCTATGTCTGCTGGCTTGGCTTACGCTTTTATTGAAAAACGGGAAAGAGAACAAAATGAAAGAAGAAATGCTGCTTGGGCATTTTATCTTGCTATTATTTCATTAGTAATTATATCGTTTATTCCTGTTTTTATAAATTTTAGATTATTAACACAATCAGATGGACTGAATCTTAAGGAAAACATTAATACTTTAGGCAAGATGGTGTGGATGATGTTTCCTATATATGTTCCAATTCTATGGGTAGCCATATTTGCTAATAAACGTATAAATTTATCTAAAAAACTAATAGAAGAATATTCTCATAAAGAAGTGATTGCAAAAACCTATGAAGGATTAGCTTCTCAAATCCAAAAGCTTAACAATGATGAAATTTCTATAGAGTTACGAAACAAATTAATAGAAAACACTCTTAATGCAAGTTCAGATAACCCTAGTAAATACATTACAAATTATAACAAATGTGATAATCCAATTACAGAAATACTAAATAATAAAAATTTCTTGAATATTATTAAAAGTGATGATTTTGATACATATTTGGAAAGATTTAAAAACATTTGCAATGCCCTTTTCTCAAAATCTAAAAATGAAAATAACAAAACATTATTTCCCGACAATAAAAATGTATAAGAAAGGGGCAATTACCCCTTTTCTTTACAACAACACCCCTTTAATTTTTGCATTTGTAAGTTGGCAATAATCTAACATATCTTTTGTTGAAGCTCCTCTGTCTCTCATAACATAAAAAGAACTATCATCAAGGATTGCATAATGCCATACCGCGTTCATTCTATCGTCTGGTGGCAGTTCATTTGTTTTTCTAATCCAATCTAAAGCTCCTTTTTGCTTTTGGATAACATTTTCCTGGCTGACATCTTTTTGTGCCTTTGTTTCTACCATATAAATATCATTACCTATTTTTACCATAAAATCAGGATAATAAGATGAAAGCATACCATCAGTTCTGATATATTTCAAATTTGCAAATAAATGATAATTTTCATTGATTTTTAACAATCGTTCTACTTGTCCGTCGGAATCAGCGAAAAGCAAAAATTGTTTTTCAAATTCACCTTTATTGGATGGATAAGCTGTTTTTTCATAAATTGATTTGGCAATATCTAAAGAGAAGTTTTCTCGCATTTTAAGATTTCCAACTTCTGAAAAATATCTCTTTGAAATTTCCGCATCTTCAATATCAACACTATTTTGCAACTCATAAATAGACTTGCTTACCTGTTTCATAATATGTTGCACAATTGCTCCTTTTAAGAGCATGAGTATCCGCCAGTTATTGCCTTCCATTGGATTAAACCTCTGTCCGAAAAGCTTATTTCTGATATAATCATCTATCAATGCTACAAGCGAGCTTTGGTTTATCTGCATTGTCGGAAATTCTTTACTGGAATGCGAAGAGAGGCGTCCAATATTGGAAGTAATGGCAGCAATCATTTTTGCTAAAAAATCATTATAACTTTGAGCGTTAAAGATGTCGCCATGTACTTTATATTCGCCAAAACGGGTTTTAACTGTCATTTCCTGTGCTACAAATGTTTCTCCAGTTTGTCGTTCAACCATAGATTTAAGTTGTTCTAACTTCCATGGTAATTCTTCAAAATCATCAGCACTTAAGTCTTTCGGAGACAATATCTCCTCTCTGTCTTTAATAATTGATGGAATATAAAAGTCGTAATCTTTATAATTTTCCTTTAATCCTACCGTAATAATATCGCCTAAAATGCTTTCTCTATTTGGTCGTTCTTTTTCTTCAAAGAACATATTATTATCCAAGTCTTCATAAAATTGAATAAATGCCGGATGCTCAACAATATGTAAAATATCATAATATCCGTTTGGTTCTTGCTTCAAATCTAGCATTTTATGACGATTTTCTGCCTTAATTTCATCATAATCAGGTTCACGCCACATTAACCTCAAACCTCGTCCTATAACTTGTTCCAACAAAATTGGAGCTTGAGAAGAACGCAATGGAACAATAACACAAACGTTGCTGACATCAAATCCTTCTCTAAGCATTAAAACAGATACCACGACTTTGGGTGTTGGTTTTTTATCAATATTAAACAAACTTTGTTTAATTTGTTTCCATTCTTCTGGCTTTACAGAGCCTTTCTTGTCAGAGTCAATCTGTAAAACATCCTCTTCTGCTAGCCCTTCTTGTACAAGAAAATCTTTAACTAATGGGGACACCTTTGTATCTTCACAGATAATAAGCATTTTCGGATGTTTATCCGGGTTAATCTTTACAAATTTATCCTCTAATAATTTTAACCTGGATAAACCGGCTCTAAGCATTAATCTTTGCCCGTCAGAAAGCTCTATAACCTCTTTACCTTCACGAATTGCCTTAAACTCCAAATCTTCATCGGCAAGAGAGGCTATTTCTTTACGTTTATCAATGGCGATGGTTTTAACCAATCCGCCATGAATAGCCTGATTTAGGGAATAATTAACAACTATATGCGGAAAATAGTGTTTGGTTCTTTTTTGTCCTGAGCCTGTAATATCATAAGGAGTTGCTGAAAAATCCACTTGGATAAACTTATCTCCTTTATTTTCAGAAATATAATTTAATGATTTTTGCCATTCTACCTCAGATACAATACCTGCCGTTTTATTTTCGTGAATATGGTGAGCTTCGTCATTAAAAACACAAATATTTTTCAAAGAACGCAAATAATCAAGTTCTCCACCACGTAAATATTGATTATCAAGTGTTTCAAGCGAATGTCCGGCAGTCGTCCCTGGTGTTATTGGTAGTAAATCACTAATAACCCGGCTTGGGTCTTTTAAGGGAGAAACATCACTATCTGTTTCATTTTCATCATCAACTCCGGCTAATAAATGCCAATTTGTAATGGCAATAATACCTTCTCCGGTAATTTTTTTACCGATTTCATCTTTTTTAACAACATTATTCTGCACAAAACCAAAAACGGCTTCCCGATAGTTTTCCGGAATAAACACCTGTTCGTTTTGTTTTAAGTCCGCTGTCTCAAAGTGTCTTATACCGTTTTCATCTTCTTTACCTAAAAAAGAATCCAATAATCGTTCATAAACAATCAATCCCGGGGCAACAAATAAAAAATTCTTGGTAAAAGTACAGCTATCTTTGGCTTCGTTATATTTTGCATTTAGATATTGCCAAAGGAAAATAGCATTCATAACCCACGTTTTACCTGTACCGGTGGCCATCTTAATACAATACTTAGGATGTGCAAATTTATCAGAACGAATGGTATTTAAGAACTGGTCATCCATAATATTATCACTTGCCTGTTGATACATATCAAATACAGATTGTGTTTTGAGTATTTCATGGCAATAGATAGTGTTTAGGATAGCTTGTTTCTGCCCTTCATGAAAGTTAATTCTTCTTTCATCACAAAAAGCTGGCGAAAACCAAAATCTTAATAAATCTTGAGTAACAGGACTTACTTTTTGCATAAAAGTTCCCTGTTCCCATTCCTGATTAACGATTTCCGTTAATTGTTTGGCAAATTGCAAAGGAATGTCCCGTGTTCCGGTGTTTAATAAGTTTGCCATATCATATCTCCTTTACAACAACACTTTCAAAACCGAAGACATCAACAGTCTTAATGCAAATTTTTCTTTTTCGGTTATGAAGTTTGGGAACCGTTATCCGGGCAATGGTTGAAACTCTGTATTGGTCATCATCATTAAAAGTGTTTTCCCGATAATCTTGCCACTTGCTGCGAAATGTTATGCCGTCATAATCAGGGTCAACCGACCAATATTCAATCAAAGCTAATGGTTCTCTGGCGATTACTTCTTGCAGAGCTTGTTTGTTTTTCTCATCTAACGGCAGGGCATCCGGTGACAGCAGCACATAATTATCCAATTCAACTTTAATTTCTTCAACATCACAGCTGATTGTTTTAACTTCAGGCTCTTTAATGGTTAAATATTGCAGCGAGGCAAAGCGGACTTTACCGGTTTCAATAAGTTTCTTATAACTGCTGTTTTTGCTTAGCTGAGAAAGTAAATCCGGCGGAATAACTAAAACCTCAACCTGATTAGGATTAAACTGTTTAATAATTTCGGCAATATCAAATACGAAGTTCCATCCCAAAACAATAACTTTGTTCCAACCGCCTAAAAAACTCTCTTTCAGCTCTTGAGCCTTTTTAAGTGTTGATAATCCGGTTAATTTGTTAGGACTGTCCACATAAACCAATGTTCTGCTTTCTCTGAGTTGTCCTAAATTTTTAGGCATATCCTCATCAAAGAATGGAGTTGCCCCATAAAGGTTCAAAACTACTTGAGCTAAATCACCAACTCTTTTGAATTCTTTTGTGGTGGCGAATGTTTCTTTTTGATAGTCACCAACCGCCTGATAAAGAAATGGTTTAGCCTCTTGGTCAATCAAGCGTTTCCGCATAATCATATTGGCTGGCTTGCCTAAATCCGACATTATCCAACGGCGACCCAATTTTTCTGCGACAGCTCCGGTTGTGCCGCTACCGGCATAAAAATCGGCAACAATTGAAGCTTCGTTGGATGAGGCTTTGATTATACGTTCCAAAAGTGCTTCGGGCTTTTGTGTTTGATAATCTGTGCGTTCTTTTAAATCACTCTCTGTACCTATGACATTTATATCTTCCCACACATCTCGGCATACAGAATTGTGATACCACATTTTCTTTTCTTCATCCCAAAGTTCTGGATAGTTAGGATTGTAATTGTATTTTTTTGCTTGATAAGAACGATAGTATTGAGTATTGAAAATATAATTTTGCTTATTTTTTGCATAAAAAAATAAATTATCGTGTTTTCTTGCAAAGAAATTTTTACTTACTCCTCCTGTCTTATAACTCCAAATAATTTCATTCAAAAAATTATCTTTACCAAATACTTCATCCATCAAAATTTTAACGTAATGACTAACATGCCAATCTAAATGTACATAAATTGAACCTTTGTCAGATAATAATTCTCTCATTAAGTATAGTCTGGGATAAAGGTTTTTCAGATAACTGACTGTTCCTTCTTTCCAAGTATCAGAATAAGCAAATTGCTCCAACACGGTAGGTCTGAGGTCTATATCGCCTCCCGGAAGAGTTATTTTTGTGCGATAATCGGCTTTGGAATCATAAGGAGGGTCAATATAAATCAGGTCAATTTTGCCACGCATAGAGGGTAGCCCTGTTGCTTTATCTCCTGTTAATAAGGCCTGCATAACCATCAAATTATCACCATAACAAAGGCGATTAAACCAATTTTGTTCATTGATTTCCTGATATTCTCCGGTAAACAGATTGTGGTCTTTGATAACGGGTAGCACATATTCATTAGTTTGCAGCGTAATTTTGTTGTTGCTTTCCAACCGCTCAAATATCTTTTCTACTTCTTTTTTACCTTCAGCTACAATCTTTGGCAACAAGTCTATTAACGATTCCGCCATCTACAAAACCCTCCGTTTTTGTAGATGCTTTTTCATCCGTTTATTCTACATATGTTGCTTATCTTTAATTTGTAGGCAATTCATTAACTTAATTTTAGTTTTCCTTGTCTATAGAATACTCATAAAGATACTGAAATAAAACGGAGGGTTTATTTCAGTATTTGTTTTTTCATAAGTTATTGTGAAATCCGATAAATAATTACGGAACAAAAGGATTTACAATGATTTACGGATATATCAGAGTTAGCACAGAACAACAACATACTTCAAACCAAACTCACGAAATTTCTACTTTTGCAGACAATAACGGTATAATGATTGATAAGTGGGTAGAAGAGACCATATCTTCCAGAAAACCGCTAAATGAACGAAAATTAGGCAAATTACTTAAAAAGCTCAAAAAAGGAGATATTCTAATCGCAACCGAGCTATCCAGATTAGGTAGAAATCTTCTGGAGGTTATGGGAATTTTACAAAACTGTCTTGAAAAAGAATGCCAAATCTGGACATTAAAAGAAAATTACAGACTTGGAGCAGATATCCAAAGTAAGGTTCTTGCTTTTGCGTTCAGCCTTGCTAGTGAAATAGAACGTCAGCTTATCTCCGACCGCACCAGAGAATCCCTAAAACGTGTCAAAGCGGAAGGAAAACACATCGGTCGCCCTCGTGGCAGCACCTATCGCAAATTAGCAAAAAAACACAACAAAATAAAAGAACTTTTGGATAAACAAGTCTCCAAAGCCGAAATCGCCCGTCTCCTCGGCTGCGATTGGAATACGTTACATAGATATATTAAGGAAAGCTACGCTTAAAGTTTAGCTATTGTATAAAATTGCCTTTTATTTTTTTACTTTAAAGCCAGCCTTTTTAAACATTTTATGTAACTGCTCATGTATTTCAGAATTGATATTACGAATAGCCAAATCTCTAATGTTGGAATAACAATTTATTCTTCCGCAATTGGCACATTGTAATAATTCATTCTCAGAAGGTTGAAATTCCTCATAAGGTAATAGGAACTCTGTGGAACCACAAAAGACGCATTCTACATTTATCTGTTTCGGAAAATTCATACTAAAATCCTAATGCCTTAAGGGCAACTCCAGATAAAATACCAGAAATTACAGGGTGTTCAGTGAATTTTTGTAATAATCCCTTAACTTCTTTCTTTTGTTCTTCGCTTACATTCATTTTATCAATTTCGCTTAAAATCTGAGAAATTGCATTCTCTATATTCTGATTATTATTGTTTCCTATTTGTAAATTGCTCGCATTTATATTACCATTTATTACATAGTTAGCCGTCGGTTTAAAGTCCTTTCCTTTTTCCACGCAATTAGCTCTCGCCAATCCTTTCTCTGTAAGTTGTATCAAGCTATAATTTCGTTCATTTCCACCAAATTCTTTAACTAAATCATTTGTTAAACACGCATTTATAACTGTTTTAAATTCTTCGTCAGAGATTTTACAGATACTCTTAAATTTAGTTAAATCATCGCCTTCTGGTATCAATTCATCAGGATGATTAAAATACTTTTCGGTATATGATAATGCAAAATTAAAATGTGCTTGACCTATTTTATAACCATCTTTTTCTAATTCACCTTTCATAAAACAAACAAATTTATCTATAGTCTCTTCTTTATTCATTAGGCCGAACTCCATAAAATTAATATACCATATATGTAGGACAAATAATCTTTAGGTGCAATACTAACTCGTTAAAAACAAGGGATTACTAGAAAAATATAATTTTAACTTGCTTTTTATTATTTTTAATTATAAGTAAAAAACAGGTTGTCAGCGTAGCTCATCTGGATAGAGCACTGGTTTCCTAAACCAGGGGTAGTGGGTTCAAGTCCCGCCGCTGACGCCATTTATTTAAACCTGTTTATATATTCATCCAAATCACACTTCTTATAAAAAACCTTGCGGCCTATTTTAGTTGCTTTTGGTCCTTTTCGTTCACATCTCCACCTTTCTAAAGTATTCTGTTTTACATGGAGAATCGTAGCTGCCTCCTCAGTCGTATATAGGTTGTAATCACCTTCTTTGACAGGTATTTCGGGAAGCGGCATATTATGAATGTTTATGATAGGTTGTGAAACCTTACTTCTCATAAGTTCTTCATATTTGCTTACTTCATCAGCATACATATCAAAAGAAGAACGTTTGAGCGAATTTTTAAATATTTCTAAGCACTTTAGAAACTCTGTTCTCTTTGCTCCAGTGAAGTTAATATTGGTCATTTCAAACTTTTCCCCGAATGACGCTCTTGTCATCCAAAACAAATCACCAAACTCTATGTCTTTAAGAAAACCAACAAGACCAAAATCCCTGCCAAAGAAAGAGGTTTCATTTCCAAACTTAACATTATTGAATTGAAGACCGCTGAAAACATTACTTTTTTCAATTTCTTTATCAACTTTGAAGCTAATTCCACCTTTTACATTAGGTTTAATTACAATATTAAAAAACTCTAAAGTGCTCTTAAATACAGTGTTTATAAACAAAGATTTCCCCTGAAATGACGAGCTCTTAAAAGAAATAACTTCATTAAACACAGATTCGCTGAAGTCAATTTCATTCTTAAATTCACACATATCAAAAGATATAAGATGATTAAATACTTGGTGGGCTGCTTTAATAGATTTGAAAATACATTTTTTAAATATAATTTTAGGAAAATCCAGAAGTAGAGCTGCTAATATATCTTTATTATCCGAATCTGAAAAATCTATATTTTCAAAGTAAGCATAACCTTCCTGTCTGAATTTGTTTAGTTTCAAATGGCTTGTCGGATTATAAGTCTTACCCATCTTTCTTTCCAATCATTTTATTAACGGTTTCATTTAGTTTTTCTCGTAAATCATCAACTTCCAAATTTACATAGATTTGCGTGCTCTGTAATGATTTGTGGGTGAGAGCTTTCTTGACCATAAAAGCATCAGCTCCATTGGCTAATAATGATGTCGCAAAGGTATGTCTTAAATCGTGCAAGTGGAAATTGTCTATTTTTGCTCTCTTTAAGATTCCTTCCCACGTCTTCCGAACTCCACCAATATGTCCACTTTTGGAAGTTGTTGAGAAGAATACATATTCATTGTATCTCATATCTTTTAATTGGTTGAGAATATCTATTGCTGCATTCACTAAAACAACGTTAGCGTCATTTTGGGTTTTGGTCTCGGGAATCGTCCAAAGCTTTTCTTCAAGTTTAATGTCTTCCCATTTCATTGAAAAGACATTACGTCTTCTTGCTCCTGTAAACCAAAGCATCATAATTGCAAATTTTGATATAGAATCCTCTGTTTCATTGATTGCTTTTCTAAAAGCTTCTAATTCATTTCCGCTTAAATGTCTGGTTCTCGCAACTTGTTTATTAAGTTGAACAGCATTGCCTGGATTAAAGCCCTGATATATGTTTTGCTTTATAAAATGATTATAAATAGTTCGTAAAAGCACAATTGTTTGATTAGCACAACGCTTGCCATTGTTCAAAGTCAATCTTTTATGAAGTATTTTAAGTTCATCGGGAGTAATTTGAGATATTTTCTTATGGGCAAGCACAGAAAGATAGCGTTTCCATAAATCCTTATAGTATTCCATTGTTACGGGGCGGATATGCTGTTCTTTTTCATCAATAAAACGTTTATAAAGTTGTTCAAAAGAGGATTCGTTTGTTATCTTTTTCCTTTCTTCAATTGGATTTATTCCATCTTTCATGTTGATTTTAGCCTTGCGAGCAGCTTGACGGGCTTCATCAACACTCATATAAGAGGGTTCTCCAAGTTTAACTCGTATCTGTTTACTTAAAACAACTCCTCGGTAATAAAAGCTCTTTGCTCCGTTAGTAGTTACCTGAACCGACAAACCGACCTCTATCGTATCATAAAAGAAAGTCCTCTTTGCCGGAATCGGCAAGTTCTTAATATTTGCATTCGTAAATTTAAATTTCTTGTCCATATACCTATTCCGTGCCTATGCAGTGCCTACTTTTTTATCCATTTTAAGAAAATAAGATAAAGCCGATAATAAAAAAGCAAGAATGATTCTCTATGTAAAACAGTATATTATAAGGAATTTAAAAGACAAGTGAAAATACAAAAAAACGAAGACCTACAGTTTAGGAAACTGTTGCTCTATCCTGATGAGCTACGCCGACACGCTGATATAATGTATAAAACCCGGCAAAATATTTTGCAAGCAAAATTTTTCCTGCCAGCCCTGTTTTCCGCTCGGCAACCCCGCCTACACCCCCGCTCGGCAAGCACGCCGGCAACAAGACGCGGGCTGAAACGCCATGAGATTTTCCGGTTTATTCTTGCCAACCCGCAAATTTTAAGCTATTATTAAAGTAATGAAGATTATTTTGTATGCGAAATGACTATGGTTGATCAAAACGATATTGCTGCCGATAAATACCTCAAAACTGACGCCATCACTTTTGAAGAACTTCCGTATATACAAAAATATCAAAATCTGCTCCGGCTTCCCGACAAAGAAACTTCCCTGAAGCTCTTCACCAAACAGGAACCGGAACCGCAGCAGATTGTCATCCTGAAAACCCGGCATGCCGAAAACGCCAGCAAAATTGAAAAAGGCCTTCAGCGTTTGAAATCGCTGGAAGGAGCCATTGCCGCCAAACAATTCCAAGCCGAACAGGATACTGCATGGCTGGATCGTGCCAATATGTTCAAAACCCGCCTGCTTGCCATTCTTCCGCCTGTTTTTCGCAAAGAAGGGGAAATCTTTCTCAACCGCTTCATTATGGAAAATCTGAACGAAGATTATAAGGAGATTTCCATTCCGGGAGCTTCCCGCCGACCTGTTCCCGGCGCTAATTATATGCCGGGAGCGCATCCTCAGAAACAAGGTTTTCCCCTCAAAGTCAAGACTTTGTTTTACCAGCAGCAACTGCAAAAATTCCGCGATGAATTTAACCAGACAAACAATGAGTACCGGGAATACTACCCCCGCTTTGACATTACCCGCCCGACAGAAACGTTGAAAAAGGAAATCGCCGCCAAATATGACACGGCAGCCCTTCAGGCAGAAAAAGGGCATATCAATGCCGAATTGCAGAGGCTGACGGCTGAAAATGAAACCATAAGCCAAAATATGAACCGGCTGCTTGCCGCCATAGCTCTCAAACGGGAAAAATTTGCCGAAATTTATAGCAAGAGGCTGTTTCGCACGGACTTTTGCGATTCCGGCGTTGCTGCCGCACTGGAAAGCGGCCTGCTGGGTGGCACTGAAACGGAAAAACAATATCTGGCAACCCTGCTGAACACCGTTTGCGAACATTCTCCCGTTGGCCGCAGCATTATCCGCGAATGCCTGCAAAACGGCATCTTCTACCGCCTGCAAAACTGCTCGGACAGCCCAAATGCACACGTTCACACCCCCCGAACGGTTATTCTCACCGCCGGAGATATGTCCTCAATCGCCAAACAGCTTCCGGAAGTAGTCCGACAATCCAGATACGCCATGCAAAAAATAACCGCAGCACCAAACGGTTCCCCTTCTTTTACCAACCTCTATTTGAACGGCTGCCTGTCCGAACGGGATGCACTCGCCGTTACCTGCGCTTTCGCCTATGATGTCAAAGACGTTTTTCCCGAAATTTATGAAACCGGACTGTGCCGCGCTCCGGCCATGCTGCGGGCATACGCTCAGGCTTATGCCGCCGCGGCCGCTGCTCCTGCAAATGCCCGTTCCCTTTCTCAGGACAGCTCCGCCGCCGTAAATTGCGTCATTGCAGGCGCAAACAGCGCCGCCCTTGCCTGGGACGATGATTTCGGCGAATTTTACAAAAAAAGATACTGCAGCAAAACAGAATATTATTTTCCGTTGTTCTCTGCTGAAAGTCCGCAAGCAGAAACGCCTGAAAACATTATGCGGCAAAACAATATTACGATTTTCGGCCGTCCCTATTTAAATCTCCAAGAGGCCGTCAACCGCTCGCTTACTGTATCCGATGAAGTTTTCGTCCGTTTGCAGGCAATTAACCGCATGCGCGAAAACAATAACCGCCGGCCCGACGACGGCATAAACTTTTTCACCCGCCGCAAATATACGCCTTCCGGCCAAAAAGGCCGCTGCGGGCTGCCTGTTTTTAATATAACGCAAATTCCCGGCAGTAAAGCCTTCAAAATAAAAAACTCCCGTTCCGCTTCTCAGGCGAATAACCGGGAGACAGGCGCCCCCCAAACTGATATTGCCGCAGGCTGCAGCATTCAGCCTCCCGCATTGCAGCCGGTTTCCCTCAATCAGATTTTCCCTGCCCAACTGTCGGAATTTCCATCCTTTAATGAAATTTCCGTATTGGCCGCACAGCAACAAATAACCTTTTTGGAAACGAAAGGCATTACCCGCAACAGCCTGCCCGTTCCCGCTCTGTTTAACGGCGTAACCCGTTGCATTCTTGTCAATAAAAGCTTTTCGGAAGGAGAACGCCTGTTTGCTGCCGCCGATATCGTTTTGACACTCGCAGACAGTCCCCGTACCGCCGGATTACAACGCCTCGCCGCCGAAACATCTTCCTTTTATCCTATCATGCGCGCCCGGGCTGCCGCCGATTGTCCGAACCGCGCCAATACACCGGCTGCCAAGTCGTCAGAAGCTTCCGACAACAAAAATTCCCCGCTGTCCCAAACCGATTTTTGCGCTGCGTTATCCGCCTGTTTTGAGGATGCCGTCGCCAAATACAAATAATTGCCGTTTTTTCTCTGGAAAAGCCCCGCCGTTCCGTCATAACCTCCGGCAGCCAATTTAATCCCTGATAAAACTCGGACTGACCAAACTGAAAAATCCGCCGCAATCTCCGGCGGCTAACTCAATCCCTGATAAGCCCCAGACTAACAAAGCTGAAAATCCGCTACAGTCTTCAGCGGCTGATTCAATCACCTGCGTCTGGTTCAACCTCCGACAGCTAATTCAAAGCTGCCCCGATAAGCTCCCGTGCATAAGGTGTCTGCGGATTATTAAAAATTTCATCTGCCGTCCCCTGCTCAACAATCCGCCCCCGGCGCATAACTGCCACCTCGTGCGAAATTTCCCGCACCGCCCGCATATCGTGCGAAATAAACAGATACGCAATGCCCATCGCATTCTGTATCCTCTTAAGCAACGCGATAATCTCCGCCTGCACGGTTACGTCCAATGCCGATGTCGGCTCATCTAATATCATAATTTTCGGCTCCACGGCCAATGCGCGCGCAATGGCAATTCTCTGCCGCTGTCCGCCGGAAAACTCATGCGGATATTTTGCTAAGATTTCCTCGCCGGACAGCCCGACCTCTGTCAGAACTTTCTTGACCTTTGCCGTTGTTTCTTCACCGCTCAGCCTCGGAAAATGCACGGCCAGCCCTTCGCCAACAATCTCTTCGATTGTCATCCGTGGGTTAAGGGAATTATACGGATCCTGAAACACAATCTGGACATTTTTGCGAAAGTCCTTTTCGTTGCGAATATGTACCGACTTCGCCGTCAATATTTCCCCCCGGTACTTGGTCAAATCCGCCAGACACATGCCAAGAGTCGTTTTTCCCGAACCGGATTCGCCGACAACGCCGAGCGTCTTGCCCTCGTAAAGTGCAAGCGAAACATTCCGCACCGCATCAATCTTTGTACCCGGTTTCCCCCACAGATTCTTTTTCAGTACAAAGCTGACTGATATGTCCCGCGCTTCCATCAATTTGCGGGATTTAAAATCCTGCCGCGGCGCCGTATGGTGAAACGCTGCCAGCAGTTCCTTTGTATACGGATGGATTGGCGCGTTAAAAATATTGCCGACGCTGCCCTGCTCGACAATAACCCCTTGCCGCATAACCAACACGCGGTTAGCAATTTTCTTGACCACATTCAAATCGTGAGAAATAAACACAACCGCCATGCCGAATTTTTCTTTCAGCCGCAGAATCAGCTCCAAAATCTGTTTCTGCACGGTTACATCCAACGCTGTCGTCGGTTCGTCGGCAATAAGGACTTTGGGATGGTTGGCAACCGCCATCGCAATCATAACGCGCTGCCGCTGTCCTCCGGACAGTTCAAACGGATACGCCTCCATCCGTTCGTCCGCATGGTCAATTCCTACCAGCCGCAGCAAATAGCGCGCTCTCGCCCGGGCTTTCTTCTCCGACACTCTTTTGTGGACGCGGATAACCTCCGCCACCTGTTCGCCGACTTTCATCAGCGGATTAAGCGAGCTCATCGGTTCCTGAAACACCATGCCGATTTCATTGCCTCTGATGTCCTGCCACTCATTTTCGCTGAGCGAGGTAAGTTCTCGTCCCTCAAACAATATGGAATTTGTGCTTTTATACAAAACTTTTTTCGGATTAATCAGCCCCAGCAGCGACAACGCCGTTACCGACTTCCCCGAGCCGGATTCGCCGACAATCGCCAGCACTTCACCCTGATTGACCGCAAAACTGCTGTTAAACACCGCCGAAAACAGCCCGCCGTTTTCATCAATAAAACGGACGTTCAGACTTTTAACTTCCAACACCGGCTCCGTCATAATTTCCTCTTATCCATTGCGTCGCGAACGCCTTCGCCGACAAAAATCAATGCCGTCAACAGCATAGACAGTACAAAAAAGATGCTCAGCCCAATCCACGGTGCCTGCAGATTATCTTTTCCCTGGCGCACCAAATCGCCGAGCGACGGATATTCATGTCCGAGTCCCAGTCCGAGAAAATCAAGCGCCGTCAATGCCACAATCGCTCCCGCCATAATAAACGGCACAAACGTTACCGTCGCCACCAGAGCATTAGGCAGAATATGCCGCCGGATAATGCGGAAATTTCCGACGCCGATCGCTTTTGCCGCCTTGACGTACTCAAAATTGCGCGCCCGCAGAAATTCTGCCCGTACCATTCCCGTCAGTTCCGTCCATGAAAACAGCAGCAAAATCGCCAGCAGCGTCCAAAAACTCGGCACAAACACGCTTGCAACAATAATCAGAATAAACATCTGCGGCATCGATTCCCAAATTTCAATCAGCCTTTGCAAGATAATGTCGGTCTTGCCGCCGAAATATCCCTGCACCGCCCCGACAAAAATGCCTATCGCCGACGACAGCAGAGTCAATAAAAAAGCAAACGCAAACGACAGCCGAACCCCATACAGCAGCCGTGCCGCAATATCGCGCCCCTCTTCGTCGGTCCCGAGCAGATGCCGTGCCGACGGCGGCGCCGGAAACGGCTCATTAAGCTCATAATCAACCGTATTGTACGAGAATTCTATCGGCGGCATAACCATAAAGCCCTCTGCCTCAATATTCCTGCGAATAAGCTCGTCTTTGTAATTTGCTTCGGTCGGAAAATCGCCCCCGAACCGTGCATCCGTATAAACTTTGGCAATCGGAAAAAAATACTCGCCCTGATATTTCAGGATAATCGGTTTGTCATTGGCGATAAATTCCGCAAACAAAGACAGGACGAGGATAAAAGCGAGCCCGAACACCGCCGCCTTTCCCCTCTTGTTCTTTATATACCTGTCAAACAGCATCCTGCGGAAACCTCTATCATTCAATCCAATATACTGCGTATTTTATATACGCAAAATATCGCCGCATCAACAGCTAAGTGCATTTATTCCGCAACATTTCCGCTTTCGGGAACTGTCGCAGCCTCCGATGCCTCATTCATTTTCTGAACATCCCCTGCACCCGGCGCAATCATATCCGCCGATATATCCCCTGCGCCCGGCACAACCGTATCTTCCGATACAACATCTGCCCCCGGCGCAACATTAACTCCTGACACATTTTCAGCACCCGGAACAACCACTGCTCCGGTGGCATTCTCTGCGCCCGGAACAGCCGTATCCCCTGGCACAGCCTCGACCTCAGATGCCGCATCTTCCTCCGGCGCGTCCGTTCCCGAAATGCCGCTGCTGCCGGGATTAAACGAACGGATTTCCCCGTTATCGTCCATCTCCAAAATCAAATCATCAGTCGGTACAAAAATATTACTGTCATGAATTCGGCTGCCGTTTCTCCTCTGCTCGGCATTCTGTACCGGCTGTTCTCGTACGGCATTCTGCTGACTCAATCGTCGTGCCTGTTCCTGTGCCTTGCGCAGCTTTTCCTGATAAGCGCGGCTCTTTTGCTTATACTCCGCATACCAGTCCTGATAGTTGGCGGCAATGTTGGAAATCTTGCTGCCGCGAATAACCGAATTATTAATCAGGTTTTGCTTCAGGCTCAACGCTTCGTCTGTTTTTAAATTCATATTGTCAATTGAATAACAGTAGTCCTGATACCGGATAAGCGTCTTGGTAAAATCGCTAGCCAGACAAATATTCGCATTAATCAGAAACTTGGGGCGTTTCCCTTTGCGAATAGCCAGGTTGACCAACTGGTCTTTGACAAAGTTTCCGTATCTGCCGCCGGTCATTCCCGCCAATTCGCGGATTGTGCTGACGCCCTGGATGATAATGTCGGTTTTGGCATTTTTATAACTTTCAGCAACAATATCCATATACTCCTGAAGTTTCCCAATAGCACATTTCGCCTGATCGGCATACGCCTTACGCTTTTCGTCTATTCCCCCGTTGGCAAGAGAATTGTCTTTCAAAGCGACCCATTCTTTTCTCGGTTTCAGGTTGCAGAATTCGTCATACATATAAATATCTGAGGGCAAATCCACATAAATCATATACACCTGCCCGGCTTTATCCCGGCTGAAATCCTCGCCGGCTTCGTCTACTACCGCCGGCGCCCCTTCCAACGAGACCCTCCGATTTTCAGCCGTTACCTTAATACCCTTCAGCGGCGACATTCCCGCCAGCATTTTGGCAACAGATTTCAAATCGCGGCTCTTCAGGCTGAGTATCCACTCCGTCAGCAGAGCATAAACGTTCTGTTCCACCGTCCGGTTTTTATCATAAACCGGCACCGTCTTATAGCTCTTAATGACGCAGCGGTCGGTATTCAGGCTCCCGCCTTTGATGCAGGTATTGAATCCCGGCATTGCATAAGTGCTGATGCCGTATCCGTTTTCCCACAGATAATCATACAGCCGGTTCTCCTCCAGACTGAAATAATCCAATCCGCCGTGTATAAAATCCCAGCTGTTGATAAATTCCGAATAAGCGCGGTTGCCGCTGGTCATGCTCGTATAATCGATCTGATTAAAAATATCAATCATATTGCTGACCGTTTCGTTCTTTTTGACAAACGCGTTCGGATAAATCTCAAAATTGTTCAGGGCATAAAAACCGACCATCAAATCCCGCAGTTCACGGAAATTATGGTCGCGGATGCTGTTCAAAAACTGATATGACGGGAACTTCGGCAGCATAAAATAAACCAGATTGCCTTCCCTTTCCTCGCCGGCTTTTGCCCCCAGCGCCTTAATTTCGCTGTATTCTCCTTTCGGCTGGGGCAGAAATTCGTTTTTCTTAATCCCGATAAGGCCGGCAAACATCAGTACCATCGTAATAAAGAGCATGGCAAACGTCGACCTGAACGCAAAAAAGATAATAACGCCCAGCAGCAGCCCTACCAGCCAAGCCGCCGGAACTATCCCGATAAACGTGAGCCAGCTGGCCTTTTTCTCCAGCCATTCCTCAATAAACGTATCGACGTTAAACAGCGCAAACTGGTTAAAAAATACCACGACAATCAGCATTGTTACCAGCGCGCAAACGCCGTTCTGCAAATCCTTGGAAAAAGACAGCAGCAATATCAGGACAAACGAAAAGGCAAATATGCCGCCCAAAATAAATAACACAGCCTGATTAAAGGTTCCCCCCTCAATCAGCTTGCCGTTTATGGAATAGATAAACATCGCAAAATCTATTGCAAACAGCAAAAAGATATAAAACACCCGCAGCATTTTGTCATAAAAACGGTTGGCGTCTCCCGACCAGCTGGCAAAACGGCTGGAACGGCTTTTTTTTCTCAAAACCAAAGGCTGGTTCACCCCTTCGCTCATAGTACCCTCTGCAAAAATTAAACTTTACTCTAAAATACACGCCATTGCTAAACAAAAACTTAACCAAAGAAAAAATCGCACCTTTTTTCCAAAAACTTTCTGTTCCGCCCCCCTCTCCCGCATTTTCTGCCTCCTCGTCTTCCCCCTCCTGCCCTCCTCTGTTTTTACCGCTTCTCCCTTCTCCGTCTTTACCGCTTCGCCCCTCATCTATCTTCACTCCTCCCCCGCCTGTTTTCAGCTCCGGCCGCTCTGTCCCGTCTTTTTACTTCACCCGTTCTGCTCACGTTTCCTGTTTTCCGCACCCCAAAAATCCACCCGTTCCCGTTTTTTCGTCTTAATCGCACCGTAAACCTGACGATAACTCTTGAATTTTTGAAAACAGCTGTTATAATCATAGGCAGTTTGCGGCAATGCTGCAGGCTCTGATACGAAAAGCCGTATGAAATAGATATATTGGACCCGGGGGCGGTACCCGGCACCTCCACCAGTTTTTTTACGGGGGTGAAACAGGTTTGACAGTGTATAGTAAAGATATGTGGGCTGTATTCGGCAAGATACCACCGTTATCGGTTCAAATCAAATAAACGCAAATGATAATTTTGCACCTGTTGCCGTAGCTGCATAAGGCAAAGCAACAAAATCAATTCTCCAGGCTATGGTTAGCCCGGAGTGGGGAAGGAGCCGCCCAGCAACAGAACGGCTCATTTTGTTGTAATTGGCATTAGCGTGGAAAAACCGGAAATGACGGAATTCGTAAACGAAATAAACTATGACAAACTGATTGAAAAAGCTCTCAAACAAGTCGTCGTGGAAGCGTTAAAAATCGCTGAAACACAAGGGCTTCCGGGCGAAAACCATTTCTATATCACTTTCAGTACCAATCACCCCGGTACCATTATTCCGCGAGACCTGCTTATTCAGTACCCTGACAGTATGACGATTGTTCTCCAGCACCAGTATTCGAATTTGGAAGTCGGAACCGATTCGTTTTCGGTAGAACTGAGCTTCGGCGGCCGTCCGCAAACTCTGGTCATTCCTTACGAAGCCATTACCTACTTCGCCGACCCTTATGCCAAATTCGGCTTAAGCTTCTCTTTCTACGAAAATGGCGACGTCCACGCGCTTGATGACATTGAACCGGAAAAGAAAGTATCCGGCGAAACAGCCCAGATTATCTCCTTTGACAGTTTCCGAAAGAAACAATAATGCGCAAATTTTCCGTAATCATCGCCGGACGCCACGCAACAAGCATCTCGCTGGAAGATGAGTTCTATGCAGCGCTCTGCGCTCTTGCCGCCGAACGCAATATGACGCTTAACAAGCTGGTAACCGAAATTGACGGCACCCGTACGACACCAAACCTCTCATCGGCACTCCGGCTGTATGTCCTGAAAAGCCTGCTCGAAAAGCTCAAATCAGCCCAGACCTAGCCTCGCCTAAATCATGCGGTTTCCCCGGCAACAGCAATATTCAGTCATCGCAACCCGGTTGCCGCCTCCCTCATCATCAAAATAAAACCACGACGATTCCCGGCTGCGGCAATATCTATTTGCTGCATCCCTGCTTAAAGCTGCAATGCCTTAAAATCTTCATCCGTAAAAATATCAAAATCTCCATCTTCGGTATCGTCATTCCCTGCAATGCCATTCTCCGACGCACCATTATTCTCGGCACCATTATTCGCCGCACCATTCTCCGCTGCATCGCTCTTTTCGGTACCGTTCTTCTCCGCGCCGTTACCCGTAGCATCATTCCCTGCCGCACCATTCTCCGCTGCGTCGCTCTTTTCGGTACCGTTCTTCTCCGCGCGATTACCCGCAGCATCATTCCCCGCTACACCATTATTCACCGCACTATTTTCCACAACATCACTGCCCGAAGATAATACTTCGTCGGCCGGACCATCCGCATTATTTTCCTGCTGTTGATTTAAAAAACTGGCCAGGCCGCCTGCTGAAGCCCCGCTTTTTTCCAGCATTTCTGTCTGATTTTGCAAAGCTGCGCCGCCGGAGCGCTGTTCAGCTTCAGAAGGCTCCTGCACTGGCACATTCTTCGCCCCGACCCGAGATTCATTCTCCGTTGCCTCAAGCGTCACCTTCCCGGGTTCAGCTGCTGTACCGACTGTTTTATCGGCAGAGGCGCCTTTCCGTTTAAACCCTTTCTTTCTTTTTTTCAAATCTTCTTTCGCCTGCTCGATTTTGACGTCCCTGTCGATTTTTTCATTATAATTTTCACTTTTCGGACGCGCAGCCTCTGCTTTTTCTTCTTCCATCTTTTTCTTTGCCGCCGTTATTTCATCAATAACCGCCTGCGGAATATAATCCGTCTTCCCGCTCTCGACCGCTTTGGTTACAAATTCAAATTTCGCCGCCTTATACTTGGCCTCATACCAGGTCAGAATATCTTCCGGCTTAACGCCCTGGCTTATCGGGTAATACGCCGCCCCGCCCGCAACTGCACATAAAAGAAACAATACCCAAAACGGATGCCGCAAAATAAACAGCAGCATAAAAATCGGAAATGTAATAATGGTGAGGATAATATAAAAAAACTTAAATATCCCGCTTCTTTCTTTTGTTTCTGCCATAACACCCCTGCCTTTTTCCGGTCGGCATACAACCGCCGAAATGAATACCATTCTCTCTTGAAGAGCCGATTACTGTCTCCGGCTCCTCCTTCCCCAATATAACGTTTTTTGCTTAAAACATCATTAACGCACATAAAAAAACGCCCTTACCGATAACACTGTCCCCGCCCCTTGTGCCGCAGCAAAACGCAATAATGCAGTTTCAACAGTTGTACGCCTTGCCGGCCCGGATATCATTCATCGGCAAAATGCCACTTGCCGTCAACACCGTCCTTAATGCATTTCCGCTTGTCAAACTCCGGTTTCAGCTGATAGACGGAACCGAAACGGGTCGCGTTATAATAGGCATTAATAATATCCCTGTCCACATAATGCACGACTTCCGGTCGGCCGCTCTCATCGGAAAATTTGTTAAAATAGCTTTTCCCGTAAACAAACTTCGGCCTAAGTTTCAATATCAGAGCGTTAATATCCGGTTTAGGCTTTATTCCCGTCGCATCGCCAACCACGTCAAGCTGGCCGATAAGCTGCCAATAATAAGCCGGATCTTTGCCAAACAGGTTATACATCATTCCGTCGCCGTTAAACACATAATCGCAAGGGCTGATATTGCGGGCAATATAGTCGGGAAGATATTTCCGTTCAGGCTGCATGGCAATAACCTCGCGCTGGAAAATAAGCGTATTGTAGAAAACCCAATACAGCCCCGCAATCACCAGCCAAATAACCGCCCGGCATTTCCGCTGCAAAAGCCCCAAGGTCGGCACGCCGCACAGCGCCGCAAAATATACCAGCATCCAGAAATAATACGAATACGGCGAAAAATAAAACTTGCGCTGTACAAATTCCGTTACAAACAGCAACGCCAGAACTATCCAATAACGGTTTTTGCAAACCACTGCCGCCGCCGCACCAAAAAATCCAAGCCACATCAACACTGCCATATACGGAGGAAAATCGACAATGCGGGTCATCTCAAACCCCTGCACCAAATTCAGATTAAACGTATAGTTTGAAGCATAATATAACGCCGCCATATCATAGTAGCACAAATACCCCCAAAACGCCACCGCACCGGCCAGAGGGAAAACCAGCGCCTTTGCCATATCCGCCGTTTTTATCGCCCTCTTATGCCAGAAATAAAGCCCGGTAACGCCCAAAACGGCCAACGGGAACAACGCTTTCTGCGCAAACAAAAACGAAATGAAAAACCATGCAAACGCCGCAATCAGATGAAACGGCTTCTGCCCCTTCAGATACCTAAAGTAATAATAAATTCCCGCTGTCAGACAGAAAATCATATAATTGTCGGGGCGAAAATCAACTGCGTAAAGCTTATATCCCGGTGCGGCAATCACTGCCGCCGCTGCCAGCCCCCACAGTTTATCGCTTAAAAATTCAGCGCTGATACGATAAACATAAACCAGCGATTTCAAGAAGACCAACAGCGAAATCAGACAAACCACTTCCGTAACCGTCGCATTATATGCAAACAGATTAACCAGCGGAGCAAACAAATACCACATCAGCGGATTATGATGCTGAAAAAAGTCGCGATACGGCACCTGCCCCTGCGCAATGAGAAAGCTTGAATGAATATGCTCGATATTATCGCCGTTCTGCGTCGGCACATGCGCCGTCATCATCGCATACAATACAGCCACGGCAATCAAGTCTGCCCACAGTGCGGCCTCGGCTCCGTATTGCTTCCAATATGTTACGGCCTTGCCTATTCCGGCTTTGACCTTTTCCTTCAGTTCCATTCCCTGCTCCGTCATTTCCTGTTTCTATTCCGGCTTTCAGGCGCCGCCAAATACTGCTGTGTACTCTGCCCCGGCTTTCAGCTATTGTCAAGTGCCCCGTATTCCGCCTTCTTCAGATACCGCAACGGGCAGAAACGCCTGTTCCTGCCCAATATGCCTTAATGCCGACCATCAGAAAAAGCCGTCTTTTCGTGGTTGACTGCAGCTTTGCAACCGCCCGTCAGCTTACCGCCACTTCTTTACAGCCCTGATATTGCGCTGATAGGCCTCGCTCGGTTCCATATCCTCAATATCGACAGGCAGCCGGCTCCGCCAGTTCGGATACTTGTCAATATCCGTTCCCGGCAGGTTCTGTACCTTCATCGACTGGAAAATGTCTTCCGGCTGCAACATAAAGACTTCGCTGTTCGTTTTCGACATATACGCATGAACAGCCTCTTCAATCCCTTCCGGATAACCGTCGCCATACAGATAATCGGATTTCCGCCATCTGTCTTCCGGCCAAACGCCCTCGCTGTCCAAAGCCTGCAACAGCAAACGGCGTTCATGCTCACGCCAGCGGTAGCCCCCTTGAGCTTCCTCGTCCGTAAACAGCCCCAAATCTTTCATAATGCCGATTTCCGTACCGTACCACCAGGCCTTGAGCGGCGGCATATCATGCGTTCCTACCGATGCAAAATATTTGCGTTCGTATTCGGACGGCGTTTTCAGCGTCCCGTTATCGTCTTTTCTTTCTACCCACAAAACGCCCAGCGAATAGATGTTGCGTTCTGCCAGCATTTCTTTGAACCCGTCCGCAACATTGCCGATGCATTCGCCGACCACCACGCATTTGTTCAAATAGCTCTCCAGCGCCAGAATATTGAACATATCCTTGACATTATAAGCCAGATAGGTTCCTTCATTGCCGTCGTCCGGAATCAGATACAAACGCGACAATCCCATCACATGGTCGATTCTGACCGCACCGGCATAGCGCATATTCGCCCGCAGAATGCGGATAAAAGGCTTGTAGCAGCGTTCCTTGAGCTCAAACGGATTAAACGCTCCCAGCATCCACTTTTGTCCGGTCGGAAAATAATTATCCGGCGGAGCGCCCGCGCCGCTGCCCTGCATATAAAGATACTTGTCGCCCCAGACTTCGGCGCTGTCTTTGGAAACGCCGACCGGAAGGTCGCGGTACAGCCCGAGCGCAAGGTTGCGTTCCTTAATTTTTCGCTCCACCATTTTCAGCTGGCGGTCGGCTTCAAATTGCAAAAACTTAAAGAAATCGATTTCATACAGATGTTCCGCCGCAAACTTTTCCACGCCGCTGCCCAAAGAAGAACTCAACGCATCTTCCCAGTCTTTGGAAGCCTGATTGCAGACCTTGCTCTTTTCTTCGGAAATGGTCTGAAAAACCGCCAGCCGGTGCAGTTCGCCGGTATCCGCCGCCTTAAACGCCTCAAACTCTTTGTAATAATCCGTTCCCTCGTTCGCCTTGAGCCGTGCGAAAATATTGCGCAACGCCTTTATTTTGGCGTTATAAATTGCCGTATAGTCAATATTCTCCTTTTCCTTGGCAAACCAAATCGCCTGGCCGTCCTTGTCGCATTCCTCATAAAACGGAACTTTCTCAACATCAATATAAATCGGGTTCAAAAACAAACGGCTGGTCGAAGCATACGGACTGGCCGATTCCGGACAGTCGTGCAACAAAACGTTCAGCGGATTAAGCCCGATGACGTCGCCGCCGCTGTTGGCCAGAATATCCACCATGCTCTCCAAATCCGTAAAATCGCCGACACCCCAGTTCCGGCGGCTCTTCAGCGAATAAAGCTGGATTGCAAAACCGAACAGTTTTCCCTTGCCTTTCGTATCAAGGCCGTAGCACTCTTTCGGCGCAATTGCCAGCAGCGTTTTGTACTCGCCGCGCGACGTTTTGATTTTAACGTCGTAATATCCCGGCGCCAGCCTGTCCTGCAACGCCGCCGCCAGCCGGACATACGCCGTATGCCCTTCCTCGCGCCGTTCCTGTTCCGAAAAATTCACTGCCAGACAGCTGAAATCTCCGTTCCCTTCCGGCGCATACGACACCTCGATTTCGCCTTTCGCTTCGTCTTCGCTCAAAACGAGGTCAAAACCCTGTTCGTCAACAGTCATGACATAGACGGATTCCGCCGCTTTTTGCCACCGTCTTTTTTCCAGACGCTCCAGCGATTTCCGGATTTCTTCGTCGTTTTTCGCTCCGTATCCCAAACTCTCAATAAAAAAGCGCAAAACGTCGTCGCCGACCACGCTGGTTTTAATTGTGCCGCAGCCATACGTGAAACTGGTGCTGATTCCCAGTTTCTCCGCAAGCTCCTTCAAAAGTTCATTCATTATCATCTCCCTACTTTTTTATCTCAAAACAAAGTACCGACCATGCCGGAACCCATATCTCCGCCCCCGCCGCAACATCGTCTGCCTCAAACCTGCCGGAGCTGTCCAATAATAAATTCCATTTATAGGATTTTTTGATATTTGGCAACTTCCATTTTAAGTTATTAGCATGCGCATTGAGGATGACCATAAACATTTTGTCGCGCGCTGCAACCATATACGACAAAGACTTCCGGCTGATTTGATACCAATCGCCGCTCGTAAACTCGCTGCCTTTTTCCGTAAACCAAGCCAGGTCTTTAATTCCCTGTTTGTTGTCCGCCGCCGTACCGGTAAAAAATCCCTTGCGGTTAAAAATTCCCATTTTCCGCCGCAGCCGGATAAGGTTCTTCACAAAACGGACGTTCGCGATTTCCTCATTGCCGATGGCGTCCCAGACCATATACGAAATAATATTGTCCTGGCAGTAAGCATTGTTATTGCCGAACTGCGTATTCAGAAACTCGTCGCCGGAACGGATAATCGGCGTGCCGAAAGAAAGCAGCAGCGTACTCATCATCGCCCGCTGGCGCAGCTTGCGGTTTTCTGTAATTTCCTTGTTTTCCGTAAATCCCTCAACCCCGGAATTATAGCTCCAGTTTGCGTCAGTTCCGTCCCGGTTATCTTCGCCGTTCGCATAGTTATGCTTATGGTTGTAACTGACCAAATCGTTCAGCGTCATGCCGTCATGTACGGTCAGATAGTTAACCGTGCTCCATATCGTTCTGCGGCTCGGACCGAAAATGTCGCTTGAACCGGAAAGGCGGCTTGCCAGTTCGCCGACCTGTCTCTCGTCTCCGCGCCAAAAACGCCGGGTAACATCGCGGTAACGGTCGTTCCACTCCATGCTGCCCGGCGGAAAAGCCCCGAGCTGATATCCGCCGATACCGACATCCCACGGTTCTGCCGCAATCTTGACCAGCTGCAGCACTTCGTCCTGACGCAGCGACATCAAAAAGCCGCTGCTCTGGCTGAACTCCTGTTTCACCCGAGCCAGCGACGTCGCCAAATCCAGGCGGAAGCCGTCCACATGCATCTCCTCCACCATATAGCGCATAGAGTCCATAACCAGCGTCAGCACATACGGGTTCTGCAAGTTAAACGAAGCCCCGCAGCCGGTACTGTCATAATAGTAGCGTTTGTTAGTTCCGTCGAGCGTATAATAGCTCTCGTTGTCTATTCCGCGGTAACAAAGCGTCGGCCCCAGATGATTGCCTTCCAGCGTATGGTTGTACACCATATCCAGAATAACCTCCAGCCCGCTTTCGTGAAACCGCTTAACCATTTTCTTAAAATTGTTGATATCGGCACTGACCATATAGCTCGGTTCCAAAGCAAAGAAGTTCAGTGTTTCGTATCCCCAGAAATTGTCTTTCAAACCGGCATTGCGTTCCGCCATAAAAGCATTGACAGGCATCAGTTCCACCGACGTTACGCCCAGCCATTTCAGATACCCGCAGACACTCCTGCTTGCCAGCCCCGAAAATGTGCCCCGCTTGGCATCCTGAACTTTGGGGTGCAGTTTGGTATACCCTTTGACATGCAATTCGTAAAATACCGTCTTTGCCGGGTCAACCTGCGGCGGAACATCGCCTTCCCAGTCAAAATCGCCGTTGTCCACAACCACCGACTTCGGAACATACGGTGCACTGTCAAGCGTCGAAAACGACAAGTCTTTGTCCGGGCTTTCGGTATCATAACCGAAAATCGCCTTATGCCAGATGAGCCTGCCGATAAGTTTTTTCGCATACGGATCAATCAGCAGCTTGTTCGGATTGAACCGCCGCCCTTTTGCCGGCTCATACGGTCCGTAAACGCGGTAGCCGTAAATCTGTCCCGGCGTTACCCCTTCAAGGTAAATATGCCAGATGTTGTTTTCGCGCACCGGAAGTTCGTAGCGAGCCGTTTCCTTAACGCCGCTCTTGTCAAACAGGCACAGTTCGACCTTTGTTGCTCCCGCCGAAAACAGGGCAAAATTAACGCCCCATTCATCAACCGTTGCTCCCAACGGATACGCCCGTCCTTCCCATACTCTGATATCTGGCATTTGCCCTCCCGTATCTTTTCAAAAACACTCTTTCCGCCAGCCCCATAAATCGAAACCGGCGGAAAGAAAACCCGTCACCGGATTAATACCTGATATGCTTCAACACAATGGTCGAAAGCGGCGGCAGCGTCAATTCAATCGAATGCGGGCGCCCGTGCATTCCTTCGTCAGAAGCAATCAGTTCGCCCTCGTTCTTAACGCCGCTTCCCCAGTAGTTCTTATCGTCGCTGTTAAAGATTTCCTGATAAGCGCCGCTGTCCGGAACGCCGATTTTAAACCCGTGCCGCACTACCGGCGTAAAGTTGCTGATAACAATCATATAGTTGTTGTAGTCATGGCCGCGGCGGATATAGGAAATCACGCTGTCGTTCGCATTGGCATGGTCTATCCATTCAAACCCCTTGCCGTCAAAGTCTTCTTCATAAAAGGCGGAATTGCCTTTGTACATCAGGTTCAAATCCCGGACGCAGTTCTGCATTCCCTTATACATCGGATACTGCAAGAGATGCCACCTCAGGCTTTCATTGGCATTCCATTCCCAGTCCTGCCCGAATTCGCATCCCATAAACAAAAGTTTTTTGCCCGGATGCGTCCACATAAAGCCGTAATAAGCGCGAAGATTTGCAAACTTCTGCCACTCGTCTCCCGGCATTTTGCCCAGCATTGACCCTTTGCCGTGGACAACCTCGTCATGCGAAATCGGCAGAATAAAGTTTTCATTAAACGCATACAGCAGGCCAAACGTCAGTTTCCCGTGTTCGTACTTGCGGTAAATCGGATCTTTGCTGATGTAGTTCAGCGTATCGTTCATCCAGCCCATGTTCCATTTATAGCCGAACCCGAGCCCGCCCATAGACGTCGGACGCGAAACCATAGGCCATGCCGTCGATTCTTCTGCACAGGTCATAATCCCCGGGCAGGTGCCGTAACACAGTTCGTTCATCTTGCGAATAAACGCAATCGCTTCCAGATTTTCATTACCGCCGTAGATATTCGGAATCCACTCGCCGGCCTTGCGCGAATAGTCCAGATACAACATTGACGCCACCGCATCAACGCGCAGCCCGTCAATATGATATTCTTTCAGCCAGTACAGTGCGCTGGAGCACAAAACGTTGCTGACTTCCGTTCTGCCGTAATTATAGATTTTCGTTCCCCAGTCTTTATGTTCTCCTTTGCGCGGGTCTGCATGTTCATACAGGTGTGTCCCGTCAAACTCAATCAGCCCGTGCCCGTCTTTCGGAAAATGCGCCGGAACCCAGTCCATAATCACGCCGATATTCGCCTGGTGGAATTTGTCAATCATATATCTGAAGTCGTCGGGCGTACCGAAACGCGATGTTGGCGCAAACAGCCCCGTAACCTGATATCCCCACGACCCGTCAAACGGGTGTTCGCATACCGGCAGAAATTCAACGTGCGTAAAGCCCATGTTCATCACATACGGCACCAGCGTATCGGCCAGCTCGCGATAGGTCAAAAATTCCGAACCGTTTTCCCCTTTTCTGCGCCACGAACCGAGATGAACTTCATAAATGCTCGTCGGACGGTCAAAGCTGTTATAAGCTTCGCGATACTTCATCCACTCCCCGTCATTCCACTTGTAGTGGTTGAGGTCATAAACGACAGACGCCGTCTTCGGGCGTACTTCGGCATAAAATGCCATCGGGTCGCTTTTCGTCAGAATATAGCCTTCCTGCGTTTTAACTTCATATTTATAGAGTTCGCCCTCGCCGATATTCGGAATAAAGATATCCCATACGCCGCAGTTGTAATGTTTGCGCATAACGTTGACGCGGCCGTCCCAGTTGTTAAATGCACCGACAACCGATACCCGTTTCGCGTTCGGCGCCCAAACCGAAAAGCCGACGCCTTTCACCCCGTTGATTTCCATCAGGTGTGCACCCAGTTTTTTATAAAGGTCCAGATGGTTACCTTCCGCAAACAGATACTCGTCTATATCGCCCAAAATAGACGGAAATGAGTAAATATCCTCTTCAACATACGTTTCGTTTTTATCATTGGTAATTTTAAATTTATGCGTAAAATTGTCCGTATTTGTAACCCCGAGGTTTATTTGGTAAAAACCTCTCTTGTCCAGCTTGGCCATCAGCCCGAGCGAATTGCCGTTTCCGTCCAGCAGTTCGATTGACTTTGTATTCGGCTTGTAAGCGCGGATATAAACTTCTTTGCTCCCCTTGTCCCGATGAATGCCCAACACAGCCATGACGTTTTCATAATCGCCGTTTATAATGCAGTCCATCTCTTTTTTTGAAAGTAAATTTTTCATATTCTCCCCGTTGCAGGAACTCAAAACCGCAAAGCTCTGCGGCTGTCCGTTATTCTCAGATTTGACAGTTTGTTTTTTAACTGTGTCGGCCATAACTATAACTCCAAAATAAAAACAAAAAATAGGTTACGTTTTATGTATAAAAACAAAACAAATAAATTGCAAGAAAATTGTCATTCTTTTTTTACTTTTTCCGTCGGTATTTTTCTTTTAAAATCAATATGGTTATGTTTTAAAATGCATTTCCGGCAAACGGTATGGAAAAAAGTTTTTTTCCGTCTGTTTTCCGCCCCGTTTCGCCATACATTTTGTCTCTGTTTTTTTATATATTTTTCACTCCGTTTTTTTCGTGTTTTTTCTCCTGTTTTTTATATCATTTTCCCGGAACATTTTTCGCGCTTTTTTTCTTCCCGGCCCTCGCCGCCTTGCAATCGGCAGCAGCCCCGCCGGATACAATTTTGCCGGTCTCGCCCGATATAATATTT
>ULVF01059314.1_pt1 | contig 72114 bp, 82 predicted proteins | sample 1959201 | NCBI WGS metagenome assembly ULVF01 (sample SAMEA4835779, study PRJEB28245) | human gut metagenome | biome: gut microbiome; material: fecal sample | place: Denmark | collected 2008 | reverse complement strand
GGGGGGGGGGCTTCTTTTCAGCCCTTCTCCCGTTTTCATGACACACTCTCCAGAAGGGAAGCTCAAGGTTATGAAACCCGGCCTGAGAAAGGTTGCCGCGCTTATCTTGGCTACGGCGACAATGTTCGGTGGTGGCGCATTGTCCGCGTCTACCGCTTTGGCTGACGATTTGACGGTGGATTCGTCCACGCAAGTCCAAGCCGACACCAGTAATAGTGGGAACGCCGACACTAATAGTGGCAACACCCAGTCAGACATTACCGGCAGTAGTAATGCTGACAGTCAAACACAGTCGGACGTTCACGCCGACACTAGTATCCGAGCGCAATCCGCTCCGGAAGATGCTAAAGACGTTACCATTCATGACATGCTCGACACGGACACCGCATACGTGTCGAAACTCAAACTAACCGACCGAGTCACTGGAACCGCACCATTCGACAATGACAATGAGCGTGGCGACGATAAGGACGCGAGCAATGATATAGTCCGCTCGTTCGATGATGTAATCTACGACTACGATTACACCGTCACCCCGGATTCGACCATGGACTATTACAAGCGTACCCGTGTCGGCTTCCATTTCGAACTGCCTTATCCGGCGGATAAGGTCACGTTCGACACCGACCAAATGGGTTGGGTAGACCAGACTCCCGGCTATCAGCCGAAACTCACGACCGAAACCATCAACGGTGTGAAGACGCAAGTGTACACCTGCTATCGCCTGTTGGAGCCGACTTCCAACAGTCCGACCGTCAACCCCGGCACCAGCGCCATCCAGCTCGCGGTCAAAGTCAAAGCCGCGCCACACGGATACAAATTCCGCCCGACCGTACAGGCGTGGACAGCATGGAACAAGAACAATCCCACCGACACCGGAACACACAAGGCAATGTCGGACACGCCAAAGGACGTGACCGTAAGCGCGAAACTCAACCTGAACATAAGCCTGCAATACCAAATTACGGGCGGCGGCACCTACGATTTCAATACGGGTGACGCTACCGCGCCAAACAAAGGCAAAGGCAAGATTCAGGGACGCCAACTGCATGTGCTCGTCCGTACCGCGATGCGTTGGAAGGACAGGTCGAAGGGGTTGAAGGGCATCGAAGTGCCCACCGGAAGCATCGGCTACAAGCTGAACGTGTCCAGCGTGTTTCAGGACGACGACGACAAGCATGCGAAGCATGCGGGTGAAAAGCAATGGCAGCCGATACTTTGGGACAGAATCCACCAAACCACCACTTATAAGTGTAACGGAAAGAGCACTCACAACAGGAAGTGCGACTCGTTCGACCACAATGGTAGTTTCCCCAGCTCCATCACCGTGGATAAGGAGTCCGTCAACGACGGAACCACCGTCTACGACGACGGCACCATTACCGACAAAGGCACCACCGTCAACGTAAGCTTCACCGGCTACGACACGTTGAACTACCCGTGCGCCAACGCCGGACAGTACACCTCATTCGGCAAATGCTCCACCGCATACATGGACGGCTCCCTCACCCAACAGCAGGTAGCCGCACTGCACGTGGACGAGTTCACGTTCATCCTCCCCACCGCCACCACGGACGGCAAGACCGCCGCCCAGTATTATGGCAAAGACCAGACCGGCAACGTGACCATCACCGATACCGCACTGTCGGCCACCAGCGTATCCGGCATGACGCTCGACACGTCCGATACGAACACGAACCAATCGGTCGCCGACGACGACTTGGCATCAGGCAACTGGACAGTAAGACTGCCCGGAGCATTCATCCAGAGCATGTACTACACGAACGCATCCACCCGCACCGTCGGACGTTGCGACAACGCGACCACCGGACGCTGGCAGGACGCGGAAAGATACAAAGGTTCCGACCGAGTGTTGGAAAACACCAAGTTCGGCATCGTCACCGCAGCCGAAAACAAACTGAATTCGACCGGCAACGGCAGGGTGCTCGGCGTCCACTTGGTCAAATGGGACCCCGACATCCTCACCCCGTTGTCCGCAAGCGACAATCCCGACCAACCATACACCGTCCACGACAGCTACAACACGTGGGGCGCGCGCTTCTGGTGGTCGGACACCCGCACCAATGACGGCATGGAACCCGTCATATGGGGCGTATTGCCCAACGGCGTCAACTTCTCCACCGACACCGCGCAAGCCAAGGCCGACTATGATGATTTCGACTGGTATCCGACATACGCTCAGGCTGCCAAGCATGGCAAAGTACTCGCCGCGCAGATAATCGACACACGCGTATGGGATACCGCCAACACGTCATACGATTCACGTATCAGCGTCGGCGCCACGCTCCCCATGCAGGTCAACGACAAGACCGCAGGCAGGACGGCGCAGACCACCGGACAGGTTGACTACTGGACACGCAACGACCTCGCCAAGAAAGCCAACCTCGACATTGAGGACGATTTGACCACGTGGACGGCATACGCGCGCTCCATCACCGGCGACGACTACACGAGCCTCGTCAAACAACTAGGCAAGCCCAGCCTCCACTACGACGGCAAAACCTATCTGAAGGCCACGTTCAGCGACGACGGCGTATATCAGGGCGGCGACACCGGCGGAAACAACAAGGGCGACACCCTGTACGTCGTGGGCGAACGTCCGGCAATCGGCATCCACACCAGCCAGAAAGACACGGCCAACACCGTGTCGAAGACCATCTACGATTTGGACAAGGAACAGCGTCACGCCGACTGGGTGATAAACGCGACCGCCAAGACCGGCGACAGCAGCACCGGCGGCGACTATCTGACCGACTACCACATCAAGGTCACACTGCCCAAGGGTCTGACCTACACGGACGGCTCATCGACCGTGGGCGGAGAATACAAGGACACTGATTCAGGACAAACGCAGGGCGTTGTCACCGGCGGCACGCCCGTCACGCCGACCGTCACCCCAAACAAGGACGGAACAACCACATTGGAGTACACGGTCAACGGAGTGAAGGCGGACGGGACGGACACGCTCGTCAGATTCTCCACCACCATCGGAGAGCCGTCCGACCCGGAGACGGACGCGAAGAACAACCAGCAGTATACGGTGAACACGGAAATCAGGTCGAAACGGTGGATGGGCACCCCGTCCGCCGCCTACGGTCAGACCGCCGCCTACACCATCCGCGTGTCGCGTACGCACGCGTCCAGTCTTGCGACCCGTGCGAAGACCCTGTTGAACGAGACCCAGTCGAATCTTGGATTCGTGAATATGCTGGGCAACTTCAGCCGTGACGCGAAACCCGCCCCGTATGCGGTTGACATCATGCCCTACAAGGGGTTGGGACAGTCCGACTATCACGGCGAATACACATTGACAGGACTGTCGGTCAAGGCCGGTGCGGGCGCGAGCATGAGCGGCGTCAAAGTCTACTTCACCACCGACCCGAAGTGGCGGAACGTGGATGCGACGAAGATAACCCGCGAACAGGTCGAACAGTGGACGGAAGCGAAAGTGGATGCGACGACCGGCAAGGTCGTCATCCCCGACGGCTGTGACCAGCCGGTGGCATGGGCGTTCACGTCGCCCAGCCTTCCCGCCAACGCCCGCTACGACTTCACACTGGGCATCAAACCCACCAATAATAGTGCGGGCGACGTGTACATGAACCGGTGGGCTGACGGTGACAACAAGGTTGACGCCCTGACCCAGATAGTCGAGCGCAAGGTCAACGGTGTCGCATGGTTCGACGTCAATCATGATGGCATCCGACAGGATTCGGACCGTCTTCTCTCCGACGTGACCGTGACCCTCTTGGACAAGAAGGGTAAGACCGTCACCAGTGTGGACGGCAAACCCTGCGCCACTCTGACCGACAAGAACGGACGCTACGAGATAGGTTCCATTCCAGCCGGTAGCGGCTACAAGCTCAGGTTCACGCCGAAAACCGGCATTACATGGCACGGGCATCATACGACCGTCAAAAACGCGAAGGACGCCAGCGAGGCGACCGATTCCGATAGTGATGAGGAGGATGATGCGGACGGCAACATGATTGCCGGAGTAATCCCATTAAAGGATTTCCCCGCATTGAACAAGATGACTGCCGCCATCTACGAAGACCTGAACGAAGACCACGGCATTTACGGCATGGTCATGCCCACGGTTCCGGTCGCCGTCAAAGCGGTCAAAGTGTTGAACGGTCGTCCGAACGGCGCTTGGACTGAAAAAGACAAGTATGTCGCGGACATCACCCCGTTGAACAATGCTCCGAAGAGCGCGGTGCCATCCTCCATCGCGTTCACCGACAACAAGACCCAGACAGTCAGAATTAACACCGGCGCGTTCACTCAGGAAGGCACTTACCAGTATGAGGTGAAGGAACGCAAGGGAGACAATGCTGGAGTCACGTATGATGACCGTGTTTGGATACTGACCGTCACCGTCACCGACGATTTGAACACGTTCGACCGTCATGTCACGGCCAACGTGTCCAATAATGGAATTCAATCCGACACCGTCCAGTTCACGAACACGTATGCTCCGAAGGATACGCAAGCCCGTATCGTGGCAAGCAAACTGTTCACGAACGCAGACCAGTCGGCCACCAAGATTACCGACTTCCAATTCGACCTGTATGCGAACGACAAGGCGACCGGAACTCCTATCCAAACCGTGAACGCCAGCGCGGACGGCAAAGTGGAGTTCTCTCCGCTCCTGTTCACCAAGGCGAAGCTGAACGGCAAAGACAAGGCCACCTTCTCCTATTCGGTTCGTGAACGCAACACGGGTGCGGCGGGCGTCAAATATGACGACCATTACGCCATATGGACTGTGACCGTCACCGACGATAACAGTGGACAGTTGAAAGCCTCGCTCATCAATCCGGCCATCTCCATGAAGAATGGCAAGACCATTGACAACGGCCAGTTCGTCAACTCGTATTCCAGCCAGCCTGTGTCCGTCACGCCGAAAGCCAGCAAGGTAATCGACAACCCGAAGCACACGCTCCGCCTGTTGAACGCAAACGAGTTCACATTCGAATTGCAGGACAAGAATGGCAAGACCATCCAATCCAAGACCAACAATGCGGACGGAACCGTAACCTTCGACAAGCTCACCTACAATACGGTAGGCGAACACGATTACCGTATCATGGAAAAGACGGGACAGCTCAAAGGCATCACCTACGACCAAACCGTCCACACCATGCACGTCAACGTCACCGACAACGGTTACGGACAGTTGAAAACCTCCACCTCCTACGACAATACGAACAAGACCCCGGTCTTCCACAACACGTATCAGCCGAAGGACGTGACCGTGAGCCTCACCGCACACAAGACGTTCGACAACAAGAACGCCAGCCATGCGAAACTCACAGACTTCCAATTCCAACTGTTCGACAACGAGAAGGCGGTAGGCAAGCCGTTGCAAACCGTGAACGCCGACCAGAACGGAAACATCAGATTCCAGCCGTTGACGTTCACCGCCCAACAGTTGAACGGTGTCAAATCCCGCACGTTCACCTACACGGTGCGTGAAGTCCGCCAGTCGGCGGGCGGTGTCAACTACGATTCCCACATGGGAATGTGGCAGATTACCGTCACCGACGATTTGACCGGCCAACTGCAAGCCCAAACCCGAGTGAACACGGCCTATCCGACCACGTTCACCAACACGTATCAGGCGAAACCGGTCAGCGTGCGATTCCGTGCGCACAAGACGCTCAACGACCCCGACCATACAGGCATCCAACTGCAAGCCGGACAATACGAGTTCAAGTGCGTCGAGAATAAGACCGGCGGTCAGGTCGGAACGGTGAAAACCAACGACCAGCAGGGCAACATCCTGTTCGACGCCATCTCCTACACGAAGACGGGAGTGTACGACTACACGCTCAGCGAAGTCCACGGCGATAACGGCGGCATCACCTATGACACCGCCAAACATCATGTGAAAGTCACCGTCACCGACAATGGCGAAGGCCAACTGTTGGCCGACGTGAAATATGATGACGGAACCAACATTCCGGAATTCACCAACACGTACAAGGCCCAACCCGCCACGGACAATCCGACCGCAGTGAAGAAGATGACCTCCTCCAAGGGCAACAAGTACACGCTCAAAGGCGGTGACTTCAACTTCACACTCCACCAGCAGTCGGCACCCGCCAACGTGCGGAACGAAGACCAGACGAAGCGGAACGACCAGCAGGGCAACATCCGATTCGACCAACTGTCGTTCCATCTCGTCGGTACCTACGTGTACACCATGACGGAACAGGATACGACCATTCCGGGAGTCACCAAGGATGGGACGGTAGCCACCATCACCTACGTGGTCAAGGATGTTGACCACAAGGGCAAGCTGACCGTCGTGTCCAAGACCGTCACCCCGACCACCGGCGCTAACGGCAAGAACATCACGTTCGCCAACCATTACAGTCCGAAGAACGTCGGATACTCCATCAGCGGTGTGAAGAACATCGTCAACACGGATACGGCGACCAGCCGCACTCCGCAGGACGGTGAATTCAAGTTCCAACTGAACGCAGTATCCGCACATGATATGGACGGCAACACCATCAGCGTGAACGACATGCCGATGCCAGCCGGAAGCCAAAACGGAACACAAACCGTGTCCAACAAGGGAACCGGATTCACATTCGGCCAAATGGTCTACACCATGCCCGGCGCATACACGTATCATGTGAAGGAACTCGCCGGAACGGACAAGACCATCGGTTACTCCACTCAGGAATACGATGTTACCGTCACCGTCACCGACCATGACGGCGCTCTCACAGCGACCGCCGACCGTCAGACCGATGACATCCGATTCGACAACACGTACACTCCGACACCGGTCAGCGTGCGACTCGAAGCGGCCAAACATCTGACGGGACGTGACCTGAACGACAACGAGTTCACCGCCGAATTGAAGGATTCCGACGGCAACCAGCTCCAAGCCAAAACGTTCACCCGTGCTCCGCGCAACACGCAATCCGACAAGGTAACTGCACGCGAAGGCGATGGAACACTCGAATTCGACAAGCTCACGTTCGACAAGACCGGCGTGTACACGTACACGGTTGACGAACAGGACGGAACGTTGGGCGGCGTCACCTACGACACCACCAGCCACACCGTCACCATCACCGTCACCGAGGACTCGAAGAGCCACAAGCTCGTCGCCAGCGTCGCCTACTCCAACGGCAAAGCCAACGAAAAGAGCATCCTCTTCCAGAACACGTACCAGCCGGAAGACGTGTTGGTCGAACTGTCGGCCAAGAAGAATCTGACCGGACGTGAACTGCAAGCGTCCGAATTCGAGTTCGAGCTTGTGGACGACAAGGGCAATGTCATCGACAGTGAGAAGAACGACAAGCAGGGCAACATCCAGTTCAAGCCGCTCACCTACAGTCGAGACAATGATGGAGTGGATGATTGCGGCGAATACCGGTATGTGATTCGCGAGAAGAACACCGGCGAGAAGAACGTCACCTACGACAAGACGGAACACCACGTGACCGTCACCGTAAGCGACAACCTGCAAGGCAACCTGACCGCCAGAGTTGAATACGACCCGACGAACGATTCGGCTAAGGATTCCAGCACCATGCTCGTCACGCCGACCGATAAGGCCGACAAGACCGACGAGAATGCTGGTGAGGATGAGAACAATCCGACCGCAACCCCCAGCATGGTCACGACCACCGGAACTCGACCCGAGTTCACCAACTCCTACATTCCTCCGGTGACACCGGCCATCGTGAAAGCGGTACGCCAACTCGCCCAAACCGGTGTGAACACGCCTATCATGGCGGTCATTCTGTTCACACTCGTGGGAATGGGATTGACGGTCGCGTATTCCGTCCGTAAGCGTCATGCCGTGACGCCGCGACATGGACGCTGACACGCCGTGAGCTAGGGGAGGGTCGGACTGGCGGTGGAACCAGTCCGACCCTCCCTTTTTGTATTGCCTTCAAGTTGATGTCAATTCGCATGTCTGATAACATGTATTTTTACATGCAACAGTAAGGAGACGCAATGCAATTGACTGTACCTGTGGAGACGATGGTTCCCATCAGCCGATTTGGCAGGGGAACCGCAAGCTCCGAGTTCGCCAAAGTAGGGGACGGCACTCCCGTCACCGTCATGAAGAACAACCACCCCGCTTACTTCATCCTCAACGAACATGATTACAGGCATTTCCGCGAACTGGAGGACGAATTAGTAGAACTTAAGAACGAAGAAGCCCGCCGTCAGGCTTTGGAACACGAATACACTCACTCATCTGACACCGTTGAAGACATGATGGACTATCTTAATGCGCTCTGAACTGAAGCTAAAAACCATACGGTCGTTCGACAACGACGTCAAACGTCTGAAAAAGAAGCATTACGACATAAGCAGACTTGAGGAGCCACTTCGGGCTTTAGGGGAAAGTGATACTGATGTTCTGAAGACGAAATATTCCGACCATGCTCTCACCGGTGACTGGAAAGGATTCCGCGAATTGCATGTCGAATCAGACCTACTACTTGTATATCGCCGCGACGGAGACGAGATTTCTCTAGTTCTGGTGAGACTTGACACCCACGATTCGCTATTTTCCAACGGCCGCGTCTCCCGTAAAGACATCAAGTCATATAAGACAGCGGAGGGTAAAGCCTATAAAGCAAGGTGAGCCTAGGTGGGGTTAATCCCCCTCAGCTGGCCTTTGCTATGCCCAAAAATAATCTAACAAAAAACAGTCATACAGCAATGCTGGCGTCGGTCATTTTCAATCATTCAGGTGCGCGAAAAGGGCGTTCATAACCTCGCGTGTGTTCGTCTTTTGCTATACGATTAGCCTCCCGCATGGCGGAAATAGTCTCCTTGTTCGGAACGTCTGTGGGTTGGTTTGAACGGTATCTGTCAGATAATGGTATAGGCGGTTCCTTGCCTTGTTTTGTCATATCGTCTACGCATTCCCGTGCGACCTGTTGAATGCCGTTCAGTGCTTGGTCTGGTGTTTTGTCCAGCCAGCTGAGGTTGGAGAGTTCGAGTACGGTTCCTACCCATTCTTCGTCTTCGTCTGACCATTCGATTTTGTATGTGTAGTGGTTGGTGGGGTTTCCCATTTTTTGCCTCTTTTTGCCGAGTGTTTTCAATGGTTGTTTTACCTCATGTGGGGGAGAAGTCGGTGGGCTTTTGAACGGATTTTAGGCCGCAATCCCCTTCCGTAAGGTCGGAGAGGTTCACCGACCACACCTGTGATATACTGGAATTGTTCACACAAGCGAAGACTGCAAACAAAAAGGAGAACCAAAATGCTCAGCCTTGAACTTTGGACTAAGAACAGCCAAGGCGAACGCACCTACCAAGGCACCTACCGTCGTACTTGGAAGACCATGCGTGGGCTTGAAAACTTCCGCCAAAAAGTCATGGATTATAACGGTTACACGCTCGAAGACTTCAAAATCAAAGGCGAAGAATCCCGCAAGGACAACACCAAGGCGGTGGGAACCCTCAAAGTGGGAGACGTGCTCCACTCCGTCTACGGCTACGACATGATTCTCAACAGCTACTACGAAGTGGTCAAGGTCAGCCCCAGTGGCAAGACCGTGCAAATCCGCCCACTCCGCAAGAATTATGATGGAAGCCCCAACGACATCGCCGGATGCACCGTCTACCCCGACGTGACCAGCGAAAACCGGTTCGCGGGCAAACCTGACAGCCATCGCGTCCTCGTAGACAATGACGGCGAACCCTACGTGAAAATCAGCACCTACGAATACGCGCACCCAATGGATATGAAAGAAGCAGTCTACGGGTCAACGGAAGACCACAACGACTAAAACAGAAAAAGCCGGAAGCCAAAGGAAAAAACCTCAAGCTTCCGGCTTTTTTGTTGTTTTGGGGAAAGCTATCTGAAAACCTTGTCTTTTTGGGTGCTACCATACATTTTTTCTGAACCACGATACCGTGGCAACCACGTCAGAACGAACGGAAACACAAACGTTTTTCCCGAAAGCATGGAAACCGTTCCCGACGGCTTTTAACAATGGCGGCAATCATGCCTTTCTATCTCTTTTGTTATGCTGGCGCGTTTTCCTTTTCTATGATGTATACTGGAATTGTTCACACAAACAAAAGGTTTGACGACCCCACCAAAAAACAAGGAGAAAAAATGCACTTCCTAGGCGCAGTCATCGGAGGCAACAACACCAGCGAAGCCGAAGCCATCATCGACCCATACAGCGAATACGAGGAAGTCGAGGAATACGTCCTCTACACGCGGGACGAATTCCTGAAGGACAATCGAGAGAACGACAGGCGTCTAATTGAACGCGAGGGCGAAAACCAGCACGACAGAACGAGCGAAGCCTTCGGGAAAGCGGAACGCCGACTGGCATTGAATGATGAAGAAGCGCTCAAAGCCTATGCCGAATACTGTGGGTACAGTCTGAACGAAGACGGCGATGTGGTATCTACTTTCAACGACGATTCGTTCTACGACTGGTATGAGTTCGGCGGTCGTTGGGAGGAAATGGTAGGCGGGCTTCAGGGAATCACCTGCGGCGAACTCAAAGAACGTTACAGCGACGGTGATTCCGAGGTCAGAGAGCTGTTGGACTGCAATGTGAGCGTTGTCTGCGACAATGACGGTTACGAAGGTGGGGTGTGGTTCCCCGTGTCAAGGGATGCTCTGTTTGAGAGGCTGGGGAATGATTCTTCCGCTCGTGTCTGGTTTGTCGATTTTCATGACTGATTGAGAGGCTTTTTAGGGTGACGGTCTTTTAGGACTGGTCGCCTTTGTTTTTCATCCAATCATGTGGTATACTGGAATTGTTCACACAAAAAGGCCGAACAAGCCAAGCAAAAAAGGAGAACCCCTATGAATATCAGCGACACCATCCAGCCGTTTGATGTCGAACTGGAATTCTGGAGCGATGATGACACCGCTCTGCTGTGTATTCGACATAATAAGCTGACGAAAGAGCACTGGAAGCACGTCTACGACGAGCATAAGGAATCGTCTCCAAAAAGCGAGCCGGATGAACGCTATATCTTCTCTGAGTACCATAAGGACAAGAACGAGGTCGTCTATTGGCTTGACCTCGACAACGACAGCTACTATGTGACCAAATCGTTGGGAGGCGAAAGTCTGGACTCCATGGTTCGTTCCATCGCCTTGGCTGGTCGGTGAGTTTTAGGCTCTGGGTCATGGTCTGCTTGGGCGGACTATGCCCCTGTTTTTCTGGGTTGACTTTTGTTTAAACATAGCTTATACTGGAATTGTTCACACAAACAGGGGTTGAAAACCCACCACACATAAAGGAGACAAAAATGCTCAGCCTCGAAGTCCAAATCAGCAAACACACCAATCGTTGGGTGGACGTCACCAACGACTTCCTCAACATCACTAGCCGCAATTACCTCAGTGGACGCAAGCACTGGCGAACCATGAAGGGCGTCGAGAACTTCATCGACAAGGCCATCAAGACCTACCCTTGGCTCACTCGGGAGAACTTCCGAATCAACGGCACAGAAGAGGAACGCCGCAAGCCACAGACCTCCACCACCGACGTGGAAGTGCATGTGGGGGACGTGTTCATCAGCGTTTGGGGCTACAGCATGACCCTCGTGGACTTCTACCAAGTAACCAAGGTCAGCAAGACCGGCAAAAGCGTCAACGTCCGCAAACTCGCCTACAAGGTCGTGGATGGTGCCACCTGCTCCCCGCAGGGTGGGCGTGTGGTTCCCGTCAAGAACTGCTTCGTGGGGGAGGAGTTGAAAAACAAACGCATCAGGGGTGATTATGACGTGAAGCCCCGCCCTATGTTCACCGTGAACGATTGCGCCACTGCCCATCTTGTCGATGGTATCGACCCCAATGGCTACTTCATGTGCAACTGGGATTGATTTCCTAATTGAGGGAACTTGTACAGGAAACGTACAAGTTCCCTTTTTTGTTTTCGTCATTTTCTAGGGTGGGGAACCTTGCTTGTCTTTCCGTTTGACAATCCTGTTTTTGTGGGTTATACTGGAGTTGTTCGCACAAAAAGTTAAATCCAAGGAGAAAAACATGACCATCAACCTGCACGACCTCACTGGACAGGAATCGGGAATAATCCTCGTGGAAACGGATGACGGACGACACATGAACATGGTCGCCAACTGGGGAGCCAAGGACGGACTGCCGTATCTTTTCGAACCAATGCTCGAACCATTCTCGTTCCTATTCCTCCCCTCAGAGGATGTCCACGTCGAAACCGAACGCATCCACAGCGGGGCACTCAACGACGAAATCGCCCACGACGGTCTCGAAGACTGGAACCCGTTGGACGACGATTTGGACTCGGACGAACCCTGCGAAGTATACCCGTTGTCAAACGGCTGGATTGTCGTCGCCCCGAAGGAATGGAACTGACAAAAATGAAAACACGTAACGTCCCCAACACCGTTGCACACACACTGCCGGACTGGCATGTGGTCAACGACCGCCAATTCGGACGCATCACCGCGTACGACCCCCAAGCACGATACGAGATTACCGTCAACCTTCCCGACCGCGACACTATCCGCATCGTCCGCACGCAGTACGAGCTAGCCGAGGATAACACCGTCCTCAATACGTCCGACATGGGTGAGGAACAGGCATTGGCAGAACTGGCCCGTCTGCTGGCCGCGCCCATGCCGCGCACCGACCGGCTCATGTGGCTGAAAGACCAGTTCGACAAGACCGCTGAATGGTGGCGGAACACGATTGGCGACGAACAGATGGCGAAGGACACCGATGATATGGCCGAACGGTACATGCATGTTTGCGAGTACTTCAACAAATACCCCGAACGCGACCCGGTGTCCGTGTTCAAAGGATGGCTGCTGTGTGAGAAGCTTGGCAGTCCGTATGAGACGCGCCGTCAGACCGCATTGCACATGCTGGCCGACGTGTGGCAACTGGACAAGGACTAAGGGGTTGAGATGGAATATTTTCCGAACAAACGAGCGGTGGAACTGCTCTGTGAAGACGCTAACAATGAACGCGGCTGGCTCAGCGACGGACTATACGAGACGGCAACGGTCGATAAGGACACCGGCATCGTCCATGTGGGCGAACACGGCAGCATCGACCTGTATGCGATTGTCAGTCTGGTCGAAAAAGGCATCAAAGACGAGGGAGGAAAAATCTATGGTAACGGATGATATTAAGCTCATCGACCCAATTCGACGCGGACATCATGGAATCCTACGCAAGGAAGTGGTGAACCATGCTTGACCTTGAACAACTGCTATCCGACCTGCGCGATTTGGAACACGAACTGAATTCGATGGGTGTCGAAGCCGTATTGGACGAGCGAGATGATGGAATGCCGGAATTCCACTTCGGAGAGTTCGGCGGAGGACTCGAATACGATAAGAAAGGGTTCCGTTTCACCATTTGGGCTGGCGAGAAAGATAATGTTTTTGAGACTGTTTTCTACAAAGAGTTCCGCCACGAACTGATACGCCGTCTTGCCAACCAGTACGAGCGGAAAGCCGAGGACGTGCGCGACGGTTGGAAGAAGCTTAGCGGGGATGATACTCCCATGCCGGACAATCTGGTCAAAAGGGCTGATGGATATTCAAGTCAGGCCGAAAAACTTCGTGACGCCATCCAAAACGACGATGTGCCCATGCTGTTGAGTGAGGAGGACTTCAACACGCTTTCCCATCATCGTCCTCTCATGATTGTTCAACCGGAGGAATTGAGCAAGCGTCTGCAAGGAATGGGATTGCTGAAACGCAAATACTGGATGGACGATTTGTATGACGAGCTGACCGACGAAGGACGCGCGGCAGTCGGATATACAAGCAGAGTCAAGAACTTGGCTCTACCTAGCGACTTTAGGAGATAAGGAGAATGAGGATGGCGGGTGAATGGCATTGTTCCAAGTGCGGCAAGATATTGAATGTTCTGGACATACACTGGACTTCCGATGTGGTGGGACATGTTAACTGCGCTTGCGGCGCGAGTTATCTCATAGAAGGCCGCAAAATGACCGACAATGAGACGGTGTATTACATTTCCGACAGCAACACGGACTGAAAAACAAAAGAAGCACAAGATAATGTTGAACGTCGATTTCGAGGATAACGGTAACGACGAATACGGTCTGGTTTTCTCGCGGGACAGTGAATACGACCCGCTCCCATCCTTCCAGTTCAACGACCGTGGGGAAGTGTTCATCGGCTTGCCGGATGATGACGTGGCGGAACAGGTGAGGGATGTTCTGAACAGAAGGTATCCCGTCGATTCGCGCCGACAGTTGGGTGAGGCCGTCTACGACCGTTTGAATTTGAAACGTCAGGTATTGGAGTCCGTGATTCGTGCCGACGAGAAGAATGGTCGAGACGCTTCGGAGAAGAAACTGGAGTTGGAGTTTCTGGAGGACGTGTTCGAGTCTTTGGATGATATCGTCTGATTAGGGTCACTCAACTGATTGTGGTATAGTGGGGATGTCCACACATAAAGCATTCGCATAAAAAGGAACCACCACATGAGTCAGTCAGAACCAGAAACCGACCTCATATCATGGTTGGAACAACAATGGGACAAATCCGTCAAAGATTCCGAAACCCCGGACGGGGAACTGCTGGAAAAATACACTTTCTACGACGGCCTCACCACAGCCTACGAATTCACCATCGCCCGCGTCAAACAGTATGGAGTCCAACCGACCACAGACAGTCGGACAGCCGCACTCATGGAAATCATCGACTATGCGGACAAAAAGAAAAAAGAACTCCGCTACAACCGTACGATACGGAATCTCACCTCCCCAGACGAGTCACCGTCACCCGACGAACAAGGAGGCCACAATTCCTACGGCGACATAATTCACATCTGCGAAAAACTCTTGGAAGAAGCCGAATTATGCTGAATCTCAAGGAACTCATTGACGTAGGTTGCGCCCAAACCATGGTTGACTCGGACGGTCAAATATACCCGTGCAGTAAACCCATCGTGGCAATCCGCCACTGGCCGGATTACGGTGAAGGGGACAGTTACAGCGGTGTCTGCCAACAGCACGCGAAACAAGCTGACGCCGACCTTATTCCGTTGAAGAACGTTCCCAATTCACTGCTTCTGCCGTTCTATCTCACCTATGAGGATATTGACGATAGCAGTTCATCCACCCAACCACAGGTGGGTGATTACGGTGTGGCAGTCCGCGAGAACGCTCACGGTCAGGAAGAAATACCCTTCCACATCGAACAGGAGGAGCATACCGGTCTGCCGGTCGCGGTTCTGAACACTCAACTGTACGCAAAACCGGAGGATGATATAGAAGACGGCCAATATGTGAGCCTGTTCCAATTGTATATCGACGGTTTCGAGTTGAGCAGGACAGGCCGGAAGTGAACGAAAATGATAGAACCGACGATATCCTACTCTGGACACGACTGGTTTTGAGCCTAGCTCAACTGGTCGTGGCATTAAGCGTTATCGGACTAATCGTCGCACCACCATTGACAAATGGACTCAATCGGTTGAAAACCGAAATCTGGGGACGGTCAATCACCTTAGAGGCCACCGTCACCGACCGGCAGGGCAATCCCGTTCCCAACGTGACGGTCACGGTCGTCCATGACGATGGCACTCCCTACAAAGATAGTGTCGGCAATCCCGCCAGAAGCGTCACCGACAAGAACGGCAGATACAAGATTAAGGCAAACGTCAAGAGAACCTTCCGATTGGAAGTGGTTCCACCTCAACAAAACCAAAATCAGAAGGAGTAGTAAAACATGGTAGATTTCAACGAGTGGAGTCAAGACCCTTTCGCTCTTTTTGCGGCGTTTCTTACCTTGGTTATAACAGTGACCTTCATTTCCGGAATTATCTTTTTATTTAACGATAAAAAGATTAAGAAAATCGTAGGCGGACTGTTAGAAGTAGGATGCATTATCAGTGTAGTGGCGTTGATTATGACGCTGGGAGCGGAGGAGACCCAGCACCCGACCTTCGAGGAAGCATTGGCTACATCCTACGGGTACGAATCCGTACAATGCAAAGGGGTTGGTGACGTGCGGGACGGAGACACCCCGTGCGTGGCTTACTCCAATCATGGTCGTAAGAGGCAGGTTATCACCGTGGTAGGCGACTCGGAGAAGAACACCGTCAGAGTGTACGATTCCAACGGAAATCTGGTCAAGCCGGTCTTGACGAAAGCCCCGTCCAAGAAGGACTGAATCAATGGCAGACCCAAAGTACATTCGAAAAAATCCAATCCATGTGCCGTTGTCAAGACTACGGACGCATGGTCGAAAACACCGACATTGATGACCCCTATCGTCAGAAAAATGAAAGTTAACGGGGTTATTTTCAACAAAAAGTCGATTTTAGCCCCGTTAACAAGAGAAAGGAAAACAGGATGGCGGTGAACGTCACTCAGAAAGACAAAACCCTGCATGACACCATAGACTGGTGCAAAGAACAGATAGCCCGAATCAACGAGATGATTCCCACCGCTTCGGACGAGAATTTTCTTGTAGGGGAACGGTTCACGTTGCAAGCCGTCATCGCACACTGCGAGGAACAGTTGGGATATTCAGGTTCCATGCCGTTGGAAGTGCCAAATCAGAGCGAGAAAATAAGCCGCTGATGTTGCCCGAAGATACGATTAGCCTGTTTGTTTTCCGGTTTTTGGCGTGATTGCCAGTCTTGCTTTTTTTGGTTATACTGGGGTTGTTCACACAATCTATTAAGACAAGGAGAGCAATGTCCAACATATTCAAAAAACTGAAAAACTGGACTTTTGACGTACTGGGATTCGTGTTCTTTGTCCTGCTTGAAATGTTCCTCTATCTCATCGAAGTCATCGACTTCTTTGCGAAAATTAGAAGACCACCGTCTTCTAATTCCACGAAAAAGGAGCAACAATGCAAAACCGATATGTAAACGGATGGTACGTCACCTGCTGGTATTGCAAGAGCACCGTCGATGCCAATAGGGTCAAGTGTCCCTACTGTGGAGCTTGGCTTTTCCTCACGCCGCAAGACTATGAAGAACTGAGAGAAGAAGGAATTAAACCATGAGCCGATTGAATCTAGTCGCACGAATAGACTCGTCATTCCCCGACAAGACCGCCTACAAGCGGGTATTGGAAAACGGGGAAATCGTCTGGGAGAACAGCAAAGGCCGTGAGAAATGGCGTTGGGTTCCCATGATTGTGGAAGAGCCGTCCGAGAGCGGACGATTCCTCGAAACGGAAACCGCGAGGAATCACCATCAGTACAAGCTGGACTCCCGCAATCCACTCCGACTGTTCGAGTCGATTCTTGCGTATAACAAAGTCAAGGTCACTGACCGCTGACGTATCACCGTTCCCTCTGCTATACTGGAAACATTCACATCATACAAGAGTGAAGGACAACCGTTGACCAAAAAATACTCATACGCCTACACCAAGTCGCTATACGACCACCAGTATCCCGACGAAAAACTCATCTCCATCCACGAACGCCCACTAGCCGACCCAACCGGCAAACTCACCGCAATCATCGACTATGAGAAGCCGTTAAGCCGACATGACATGGACAAGTACGATTTGGAGGAGTTCCCGTTCTGGCTCGCCCAAGAACATTACCTTCCACTGTTCAGCGAGGAATGTCCACTGAAATTGGAAACCCTTGAGGAGATTCGAGACGAGGTCGCACACGCCATCAGCGTGCTCGCTGACTATCATCCGTTGGGGGATGCGCCCCACGGTATCCATATCGGCGGCATAGTGGACAAGGATGTTAAGAAACTTGACTTGTACCGCGTATACGACACCATTCCATCTTGGGGAATCAACATGGTTGAGGAATTGATTACCGGAACCGACCCGACCGAATTTACTTTCTGGCATACGACGAGCGATATCAAACGCCAAGCGGACAAGCTTCACAAAGAAGACAAGGCCACACTGTTCGCGGACGCGAGTAAGTAGAGTCGTGGAGGATTATATGCATACTGACGTACACGAGACCATTTCCGATTGGATGGACAAGCCTATCGAGGAACTAGCCGGTAAAAGGGCTATCGCCATTACTATCGGAGGAACCACCATCGATGGCGAATTGGAATACCGTATGGAGAAGACCGAGGATGGTCTACGTGTGGAAAGCCTGAATTTCGTGAACCTGCCCCAATATGTGGTGGTTTGCCTCAACGGTGGAGGCAATCATCTGGCGGACACGCTTTTCAAGTCGTTGAACATTCTCGCCTGAACGTCGGCTTTCCTTCCGAAGAAAATTCTGCTATACTGGGTAAGTCCACACATAAGCAGTCTTTGGGAGGAAAGCTTGGAAAAACAAAACCCCAAAAAACCGGCAAACCCCATCCAACTACGTTCACTCGGCTGGGTGGACGAAGAACTGGCGATGATACAAGACCAGTATTCGGCAACACTGTCTGCCATCAACTTCCCCTTCTACACGCAATCCTCCAGCAAAACTAAAGACTATCAAGTCGTGGTTGACGGTAAGGACTACGGCATGGTTCGGGAAATCAACTGCGGAAACCGATTCGAATACCGTGCCCTCATGGCAGACGGTGACTACATCGAACCAGTATCGGACATTTTCCACACTTCGGCAATCGACGCTGTCTGCGAACTGGCTCGACGCCATCATGATAAGGAATTCGCCAGCCAGCTGACCGACTATGTGATAGCGGTCTCTCAAGTGCAGGAACTCGCGTCAGCCCAATTAAGAAAAAACACGAAAGACCTGTTATCGGAACACTTCCGAACGACAAACGTCCACCACTCTGTCCGGGGAGAGCAATGATGATTTACGCGGGACGGAAACGCAAGGCCACGGAAGCTCAGATTCGACTGATTCTCAAACTCACCGACCAGTCCGACCTTAATAACGTGAAAAACCTCGAAAACTGCCCTCCCGTAGTCCGCTATAAGGAAGACTTGAATAAGAAATATTTGGACAATCGAACCGCCGCGAAAATTATCGACGGTCTGATTCAATGGAAGGAAATCTATGGCTGAGGAAACCATGCCAATCGTTGACGCCAAGAAAAACAATCCGTTCATTAAAGTCGGTCAAGGGTTCCTTGGAGTTGGCCGATTCGTCAAGCAGGTAGTGGACGAGATTCGCAAGGTGGTGACTCCAACCGTCCGTGAATGGATTGGCTGGTGTGTGGCATCCGGAATTTTCGTGCTTCTGCTGATGGCTCTTGTCACAGGAATGGACTTCGGCTTGGGCAAGCTCACTTTGTGGATTTTCGGCTGACTTTAGGAAGGAAACTATTTTGACCATCACCAAACACATCATTCTCGCCGTGGTCGCTGTATTGAGTTTCATGCTGACCATGCTGATTCTCATGCACAAGGGCAAAGGCGGTGGCTTTTCCAATTTCGCTGAATCGTTGACCGGTTCCGCGGGAAGCTCCGGTGTTGCCGAAAAGAATCTGAACCGTTGGACGGTCGTAGTGACCATCATCTGGTTCGCTCTCATCATCACTTACGGAATTCTGGTCAAACTCTCCTGACTCGATATTAGAAAAGGAAAAGCCGATGGTTCCGGATAAAAAATATTACAAACTGTTGCATGAGAAGGGCGGACTGGGCAGTGACACCGTCATCGTGTCCAGTGACACTTTCCGTGGAAAACCGTATCTGACCATCGACTTTTCCGACTGCACAGAACACAAACAGTTCACCATCGACCGCGACGAATTGAAAAAGTGGATTGGAATGCTCGATGCGGAATGAGATTCTGACACCGAGAGACCTGTTTGACAACGTGGACTATTACCGCAACATGCGAATGAGCTTCGACCGAAACGGTGGGGGCAACGTGTGGCGGTACAAGCATGCGCGGAACATCGGTTGGACTTCGAGCTGGCGGTACTGAGCTTAGAGGAATGAATGAAATTATGGCTGGCATACTCGTCCGACTGGTATTGAGCATAGGTTGCATAACCGGTGTGCTCATGTCGCACACGATGGCGGTATTGTTCGACCGTTCCGTCACGCTCTTGGAAAAAGCGGTTTTGGAACACTCCTACACTTCGGGGCAGAAACGTTGGCTGGGAGTACGAATCTACGGCTGGCGGTTCCTTTATCATTTGGCCGTCGCCCTGATGGTGGCGTTCATCATCATGGCGACAATCCTTTTTATCATGTTCTGTTGGGCGCTCTTTGAAAGAATAGGTGCGATTTGAGTTACGATATTGCGATAGTCCGCTCCGATATTCCGGACGATATGGTGTTCATGGTCGCTTGCGATTGGCAAGACCGTGGACTGGAAAATTTGGATATGGTAGGCACTTCCTGTAATCCGACCTTCAACTATTCCGATTTCTTCCAAGCGTTCCATGTGCGGCCTACCACCGACCTGCATGGCAAGTCCGCCATCGTGGTCAAGGACATTATTGACGAAGCGTTGGATGAAATCGAAAAAAATTCCATCAACGAATTGGAACAGAAATACTTCCTCGACAACACGGGGAAGGTCATCCGCTGGGGGAGTATCCCCAATGCTATCCAATGGTTGCGTGACGTGCGCGACTATTGCGAACAGAATCCCGACTACAAGTTCATCGGGCGTGGCGTGGAAATGACTGAACACGATTTGGCTAGTCTTGGCACCGTCAGAACATTCGCTCCGGAATATGCGGAACCATCCGACCGGCAGTGGCGGAAACTGTTGGAGGAGTCTGCTGAACTCGCCGCAGTGGGAATGGATTGGGTTGCCGACGGCACTTCCGACAAGCGGATTTACAGTCGGTTGGTCGAAGAGTATTGCGACGTGGTGGAAGCGTTGGGAACGTTCGCTATCGCCTATGGCATCACCAATGAGGATATCCGCAGGGGCATGGGCGAGTGCGAGAAACGCTTCCGTGACGGTCAATCCGGTGGGAGGAAAACCGTGGAGGAGAATAAAATCATCGACGGATTGGCGGAACTGTCCACCCGACTGGAAAAGGTTCAGAAGTGACAGCGGATTTCTCCGCTTGGCGGGAGGTTGCCGACCAAGCGAGTACGGGCGATTTTATTATCAGTGCTCTCATTATCGTTAGTATCATTGCTCTTGTTGTCGGCGCTTTCGCTGTGAACAAGGGTCGGATACTGGTTTCGATTGTTTCCGTTCTCGTGTTCTTCCTCTCGTTCGTCACCGCGACCACGGTGAAAATGCCGAAAGCCCCGTCCCTCAACCAAAGCTTGGAATACGTGTACGGACTGTCCAGCATCAACTGCACACACAAGGAGTACTCCGATACAGACAGTAGTATCCCAACAACCAAAGGGATAATACATTCCGCGAGACGGGGCGAATACACCGTGGACTCAATGAAGGACATCGAGAACGGTGTGGACGCCGAATGCTCCGTCTACACGAAGGACAACCGGCAGGTCAACGTGGTAATCCACAAAACCGACAACGGCAACTACTGCGTCTATAATCAGACGGACGGGAAACCGTTGCCGCTCAAACATAAGAAAGCGCCGACCAAGCTCAGCGAACTGGAAAAATAGTTCGCGCGAGCCGGTCGGCGCGTGGCTTTTTAAACACCATTCAGACTAGTCGATGAACCAGTCATCCTCGTCACTGTCAGTGGTGGGAGCTGGTTTCGGCTTGCTTTTCCTGACGGGTTTCGGCTGGGAAGGTGTTTGAAAGGCCACGTCCCCATCCTCCGGTTCCACGTCCATCTCGTCCAAGTCGGCTTGCCTACGGTTGGCCTCCTTGGTGGCGGTATCATGGTCTGTTCCGGATACTGACGTTCGGGCACCAATGAACGAGAAGATTTGCAACACAATCAACAGTAGGATGAAAACAATGCCAAGAATCGCAATGATTCCAATGATTCTTCCCACGTTTTCACCGGTTATCCAATCGAACAATGAGCCAGCCGTCTCCTCCGAAGCGAGTTCCGGATTGTCCGTGACTAATTCCTGCTTGTCTTTCGCAATGTTCAAAGCGTGCATTCCGTAGCCCATCATGGGAATAAGCGTGGTGGTCAGGATTCCACCCAGCCACATGAGCCAGCGTGCCTTGCGATATATGCCTGTGATTTTATATAGGAGTTTCATGATTCCAGTATTTCGCACTGGTTGATTCCTCGGCTCGGAAAACCGGAACTATAAGAAATTATGAGCATATAATATATAACCATGCCGGTTGAGCCTTACTCCCGTAACGGTTTTCCTACCATGCGAGGTGCCTGTTAGTCCACGGAAAGGTGTCGGAAACCCCATAAAAAGGTGTTCGATAGTCCATACTGATGGTGTTTGATAGTCCATGCCCGGCATGATTCATAACCGTCATGGTGTTTGAAACTCCACTAAAGGTGCCTGTTAGTCCACGGAACGTTCTACGTTCCGCCTGTGGAAATGTGGACAAGCGTGTGGAATGGTTGAAATTCCAACGAAAAACCAGTGGATAAATTAAAGCTGGAAAGGCGCGTGCAATCCGTAGCGTATACGAGGGTGCGTGAAAGGCCACGTCAAGGAACCGTTCAACCCGTTGGGAAGTGTTTGAAAAGCCATGCGAAAGGTGTCCGAAAAGCCACGCAGACACCCGCCCACACATGGCCTTTCAGACACCAATACCCTCCAAGGTGTCCGAAAGGCCACGGTCAACTCAATCTGACGTGGCCTTTCGTACACCTTTCCGTTGAACCGATTGCAACGAATGCAAAGCCACCTCGAACACATCCCCATTAGCACCCACCTCAACCTCACGGACAGCACGGGTAGGAACCGACGTGGGACTCGGATGCAGAATAATATAATCCTCATACGTGGGGCACTCAACATTCAACCCCGGATACACCTTCTTGACCTTCTCCAACGACTGACGGAACATGCGCCGAAAAGACTTCTTGACCGCAATCTGGTCTCCGAACCGTTCATACAGCCAATCCCAACTCACCGGAAGGTCACGGCGAAGATTCTTCATACTGCCAGTCAACCAAATGTAAATGTCGTAAGGCATGACCGACCTGCCTTTCAACAGGTAAGTGGACACTCTCGTATCGAACGGAGCCGACTCACGACTCAACCGTTCATACACCTCATCGGTCAGACGGAACGTGGCACCGGAATAGCCCACGTTCTTCTCATCGTTGATGATGCGCACGGCCTGAACGATAGGCAGATAAGCCGTATCCCTCACATTCAGACCCTTCCCCGTGCCCGACGCCCGAATACTGATACGGCAAGCCAACAACAGTTCCAACTGCTCCTGAACACTCTTCGCAGTACGTCCGCCATGAGGCAATCCCATCTCCTCACACAACTGGTAGATGCTTGGAATGGTGATGGTCTTCGTCTCCGGGTCAACATTCCTCGTCTTATGGCCTTTCGCCGCACGAATCTGCTTCGCCATCCAAGCCATCAACAGTCTCGGATATTTGCCGAACGGGAACCGGCGTTTCCTATCATCCCCATCACCCGTCACGCCAGCTTCAAGCATGTATTCCAACCGTCCGTTCGACTTGCTGACGAAATCCACATCATCGGACGGTTGGGCCGGTGGAAACAGTGTGGCGGTGAGAATGGAATGCCCATACCATATTTCCATACTGTTCGGCTCGCGGGCTTCTATATCGTCCAACAGGTTGACCCGTCGAACATCCAACTCCATGCCGGGTATGTCAATGTCTAGAGCGTTCTGTTCCACTTGCCTGTCACTCATGTTCCGTCTCCTTACGCTTCACCGTGACTGTGTACCCCATGGCGTCCAATACCCTGCACATGGTTTGGAAGGATGGGTTTCCTTGACCGCATAGGCTTCGGTAGAGGGATGGCCTCGCCAAACCGGTCAGTTGGGAGAGCGTGGTCATACCATACAGTCTGGCTAGATTCCCCGTAGCCGACTGTATGAGAGTGGGGTCTTCCGACTTGAGCTGGTCTTCTATATATGCGACTGTGGTTGCTTCTCGTATTTGCTTGGACTGCATGTAGGGGAGTGTAGCCTGTGAGTGACATTGTTGTCCAAGTTTCCAAGGCTGGTGTGGAAGGTTTTTGAGGGCGACACGCCTTGGAAAACCTTGTTTTTTCGTTTCTGATTTGACACGTTTCCTAGAACTGCTATACTGGCAGTGTTCACACAAACGAGGTTCAATAAAAACATCACGCGCGAACAGACTGTGAGAAGACCGCTTCTCATATCCAGCCCGCTACTGGAACAGTCACCAAGGCAACCGGGGTAAAGACCTTACCCAGTAAGGAACACTCCCTGAATGTTGCCGCATGATTGAAAAATGAATAGAGATAAGGAAACATGATTCGATAGGACTTAAAGCCCATCAAATCATGTTCGATATGAAGACTTGCCCATCATGGTCGAATCTTCAAGAACTATCACACCTATCCTCACCTGTTCACTCAAGCACACGAGGAAAAGCATGAAAACGCTTGAAGACAAAACCATGACAGGCAAAACCGCTGTCAACCTTCCGGCTGGAAATCCCAGCCAACCATTCCATTGGTTCTGAACCACACCTATGGGAAGCTCGGACGGAAAACCGGAAGGAAGACGGCATTTTGGGGCCGACAGGTTTCGACTTAAAAATCAAGGTAATGCAAGCATGTCGGAGGCTGACGTGGACAACCGTCATCAATCCATGTCAAACAATAAACGCCAAGACTAATTCTTCGCGTAACTTCCAGCTCGCCGCCTGAAACACGGTGAAGGAAGAACAGGGTCGCTGATTTGCTGTAAGGCGATTCTGAAAAAGAAAGGACAGCAAAAACTCGGTGAACGGCAACTGTTCATCGTTTCATGACTGAGTTGCAAAACTGTTCCGGGGTGCCTCTTCGACTGGAACTTTCAACATATATAAACGAGATGGCTAAACATGTAGAAAACATCATCAACGTTTTCAAGGACGAGGGTTCAATTCCCTCCGGCTCCACGACGTGACGAGCGTCCGCAAGATGCTCGCCACACGGAAACTGAATATGCGTGCTAAGCGACCGTGCGGTACAGACTCTATAACTCAGGTAAAACTTTGCAAACAAAAAACAGTTTCCGTCAATCCAATCAACTCTAGGAGGTGGATTCTTTCGTTCCTTCACCTCCTAACAAGCCCCTCTAGCTCAATGGTTAGAGCAAGGGTCTTTTAAACCTTGGGTTGTGGGTTCGAATCCCACGGGGGGCACGACCGCAGTTGGCGTAACTGCGGGAAATCGGGAGTGTAATCCTGTGGCTCGTCGTATTGGATGGGCAATTAAAAGCGTCCGCGTGGAATGCGCGTAAAACACCATCATCCCATTAGAGAAAGCCATTGCCCCCGCAACAATGGTAAGTAGCGAACGGCTGATGTGAATGACTCCAATCCGGAAGACGCGTTGCGGGCGTCCTCGCGGAACGCGAGACATACACCCTTGTAGCTCAGTGGAATAATTGGAAGACTGCCGTATTATTACTTCCTTCTACTCCACCATGCCGAACGTCTTTCTGCGTAGCCGACTTGGACGTTAACTACAGCCAGTTTGGAATGTTGGCAGAGTGGTTTAATGCAACTGTCTCGAAAGCAGTCGCACTGTGAGGTGCCGGAGGTTCGAATCCTTCACATTCCGCGTTGGGGAAGTAGTACTACCCCCGAGGGCAAGCGCCTACCGCTGGTGTTGGCTTGTCTGGAGATGAAAGCGGCGGACGCTTCCGTAACGGCGACTCGGCGGGGATGGTCATGCTTCATGGGTGTGACCATCCACATATGGCATTGGTGCAACTGGTAGCATGGCGGTCTCCAAAACCGTTGATGTTGGTTCGAGTCCAACATGCCGTGCTACTTCTCTTACAGGTTGTTCGAGAAGGCTTCGGAGCTGTCTCATGGCGGTTCCAGTTTTCAGCCGACCCGCCCAGTCGCGGGAACGGTCTGCTGAGCCTCTGCGGAGGCTCATCCCGCTTCGGTGGCGAAACAGGTAAACGCGAAGCTCTCAAAAAGCTTTGTCATATTGACGTGAGGGTTCGATTCCCTCCCGAAGCACGAACCATGAATGGTTCTTCCTTTACAGTGGCGATTCCCCATAGGTTTCGCCCCATCGCCTTGATAGCTCAGTGGATAGAGCGTCTGTCTCCGGAACAGAAGGTCGCGGGTTCGACCCCCGCTCTAGGCTCTCGTGTTTTTCAACCAGAAAAGAAGGAACTCAAAATGACCATGTCTGATGAAACACGGGTCATCTCCTCCCACGCTCTCACCGTGGAAGGAATGACCCAGCCACAGGTACAACAACTCAACCTCCCCACCGGATTCAACGGTTATCGCAAGGATTCCGTTGAACAGTACGTGAACGGGTTGGAAACACAGATTTGGAATCTGCAACGCCAGTTGACGGAAAAAAACATGGTCTTGGACAAGCGTCAATCCGAACTCGGCAAACGGGAGCAGGAAGCTGAATCCCTCCGCCAGCAGATTGAACGGTTGAACGCCGACTTGCAGGACGCCCGTCAAGCGTCGGAAAACCCGATGCAGGAATTAGGCACCAGCCTCGGCAAAGAATTCCAAACGTTGAAAAACACTTACGAGTCGAAGAAACGTGAGGAGCTGGAACAGGCCCGCACGCAAGCCGAACAGATTCTCCAACAGGCCAAGGATGAATCACAGAAGCGGCTCGACTCCGCGACGGAAACCACCAGACAGATGATGACCGCCGCACAGGATAAGAAGCAGAAGCTTGAACAGGAATGCGCCAAACTGAAAAAGGAAACCGACGATAAGGTTGCCAACCAGTTGGACGCGGCCAAGAAACAAGCCGAACAGATTATCAGCAAGGCGGAAGCTGACGCAGTCAACCGTTTGGACAAGGCGTCACAGGAAATCGACCTCCGAACCAAGAAGGCTGAACAGCATGCCGCCGAATTGGATGCGAACAGCAAGAAGCTGATGGAAGCCGCTCAGCAGAGAGAGGAAACGGCGCAAAACAACGTCGCCAACTCTTTCGCCCAGTTAAGGCAGTTGGGCGCGGACATTGACAAGCTGATTTCAAAATCCAAATAATTATTCGCGGGCCGTCAAAACGGTCTGCACATTCCCCATTAGTGTAATGGCAGCACACGGGTCTTTGGAACCTTTAGAGGTGGTTCGAGTCCATCATGGGGAGCTAAGTTTCGACCGGCTGTTTTTGGCGTGTCGAAACTTCGGAGTCGTGCCTGAGTGGCCGATAGGGGCACCCTGCTAAGGTGTTAACCGTTTCATACGGTTCGAGGGTTCGAATCCCTCCGACTCCGCTGGGGAATAGGTTGCGGTTGCGAACCTTCCGTTCCGAAAAGTTTGGAACGGTCGTAATAAAAAACATCTCGTGTATGTAGTGCTTTCCCGTAAACAATCACAATTCTATTCCTCTTACTGCGGGAGTAGTGAAAAGGTCATCACCCTTGCCCTCCAAGCAAGTATCGCGAGTTCGAATCTTGTCTCCCGCACAAAGTCCCACACTTTTTATACCCCTAAAGCTCGTGGGACAATCCATGGCATGACTCTCACATGCGCGATGGACGACAATCCTGAAATCCATGAAGGACTGTCAGCAAGCCGTATGCCTTGCACCCTCTTAAGTCACGCATACATGCCAGTGTTCACGACATGAACTCACTGATGGGAAAGAACCAAGCCATGTCAAACGCCAAAACAAAAAGCGGAGTCTACGGGTGTTTTTCTCTCCACCCTTCTCCTACTCCGCGTCTTTGTGTGAACAACCCTTTTGCCGGTGGGGGTGGCGAAACACCGGCTTATTCTTTTTTGGAAGATTGCCGTATTACTACTTCCTTCTACTAGGGGATGAAGAGGGTCTGGACTTCATAGATTGGAAGACTGCCGTATTACTACTTCCTTTTACCAACTCTCCTCTTCATAAGAGAATCCAATGATTGGAAGACCGCCGTATTTATACTTCCTTCTATTCAGAACATCGCATCCGTTGGACACTGGGGATTGGAAGACTGCCGTATTACTACTTCCTTCTACTTCTGCACAGTCCACATCGGCACCCCATCGATTGGAAGACTGCCGTATTTATACTTCCTTCTACTACCGGAAGCCAAGCCGAAATGCCACGGTGATTGGAAGACTGCCGTATTTATACTTCCTTTTACTATTTACTTCTGACCCGATGTTACCAGCTGATTGGAAGACTGCCGTATTACTACTTCCTTTTACCAGTCTTAACCGAACGAAAAATCTTTTCTGATTGGAAGACTGCCGTATTTATACTTCCTTCTACTCGCGAGCAGCCGAGCGGCCTACTCAGCTGATTGGAAGACTGCCGTATTTATACTTCCTTTTACTAATGGGATGAACAGCGTCTGAATCTCGTAGATTGGAAGACTGCCGTATTACTACTTCCTTTTACTGAAAACTTTCCAACATCAGAGATTGGAAGACTACCGTATTTATACTTCCTTCTACTAGGCACCAAATGACTAAGCGGGAAACGTGATTGGAAGACTGCCGTATTTATACTTCCTTTTACTGCTAACGTGAAGGCTCTCCAGCGGATGCGATTGGAAGACTGCCGTATTTATACTTCCTTTTACTTCATCATGTCAATCCTCGCTTCCGTTCAGATTGGAAGACTGCCGTATTACTACTTCCTTCTACTAAGCGAGAGTCGCGGAATTGACTGAAATGATTGGAAGACTGCCGTATTACTACTTCCTTCTACTGACGTTCGTCACCCTCGAATGGAATAAAGATTGGAAGACTGCCGTATTACTACTTCCTTCTACTTGGTCGAGCCAGACGAGAATATGAAGATGATTGGAAGACTGCCGTATTACTACTTCCTTCTACTTACGCAGTCTGTGCGGTTCGCCTACTTGGATTGGAAGACTGCCGTATTACTACTTCCTTCTACTTCTTCCTTCGACCTTCCGGTAACGTCAAGATTGGAAGACTGCCGTATTACTACTTCCTTCTACTAACAGCATTCCGGCTGGGCATACGCAAGGATTGGAAGACTGCCGTATTACTACTTCCTTCTACTAATCTGACCTTGCAACCTCGCCCCCACAGATTGGAAGACTGCCGTATTACTACTTCCTTCTACTGAAATTCCTACCGAGCCAAGTACACCCACGATTGGAAGACTGCCGTATTACTACTTCCTTCTACTAAATGCCGACCAGTGTTAAGCATATTCAGATTGGAAGACTGCCGTATTACTACTTCCTTCTACTATAGGAAGCTGAAAACCGCTTCATATCAACGTTTTTTGCTATTCGTCGTCGTCAAAAAGAGTCAGCAAACCCGGTTTTTCGTCCGTCTTCTGCTGTTTTTTATCGAGGAATTTTAACGAATTAGCCCATTGGGTGTCCGTTACGCAAAGCACTCTCACGTTTCCGTGAGGAGGTAGGCCAGCCTTGATGTAGTTAAGGGCAGACCTGCCACCTGATTGGGTGGGAGTGTATCTCGCGTAGACCGAGTACTGTACACGGACGAACCCTAAATCAGCCAATAAGTTGGTGAATCTGTTCGCGGCTCCAGCGTCCTCTCTCGTTGTAATGGGTAGGTCGTACATGACCAGCGTCCACATGCCGTTATCCTTATCTCTCTTCATTTTTAGCGCCTTTTTCCGAAGACGGGGACGGGTAGTTTGTCCAGCCAGCCTTCGCAGTATTGCGCGTATTGTCCGCAGAATTCGTCCACCAGTGAGGGAATAGTTAATCCCTTTGGAGAGAACTGACTATTGACCGCTGTAACTATCTGTTGTTTCAGTTCCGCGTTTAAAGGTTCGTTGGGTAGTTGGCTTATTTGATAGTCTATGGCTGGTCGGAAAGGTTCTACCAAATCGTCGGCTAGACAAAAATAATTATTAGCGGAATGATGGTGTATTCCGATGGTGGGGGAGAGTCCTGCCGAACAGATGGACTTGATGAGGAATCCACGCAATATTGTATAAGCATAGTCAAGCTGTGCGTTTCTACCTTCGCCTAATCCGGGGAATCGATGGAAGTTTTCCTCGGGGAACATGCGGTGCCAGTATTCCCGTGCGGCTTGTCCTTCGATGTTGTTCGGGTCTCCGGAATGAACTTGGACGGCTAGACTTCTTAAGAGTTCCCCTCCTTCTAAGTCGAGTTTGTCGAGTACGTGGGATTGGCCTAGTATTTTCGCGCGTACGATTTTCTGCCATGCTGCTTTTCTCGCGGGAATGCTCATTTCCTGTTGGGCGTTCTGACGGGCGGCGGAACGGGTGTTTGGTTTGTTCCATGGTTGCAATGCGGCTATTGGGATTTCGTTCCACTGGCATATGAGCACTTCCACGTCAAAAACAGCCAACTGCTGTAATAGTGCCGTTGAGACGGTTGTTTGCATCCCGAGCAACAGCACCGCCGTATCAGCCAACGGTATCCGTGTCTCCATATTGTGGTGTTCCACGACGAGTTGCCCGCGCTTGTAGGTCAGTTTGCCTGTCATTGCGGTGCAGTCTATGACCCGCCACCCTTTTGCCATATCAACCTCCAATAAAAAAGGGTCTGCCAAATACCATAATCGGTTTTTGGCAGACCCTTTACAAGGGAATAGTTGGTCACTCGTCCAAAATATGACCAAGCTTATTTATCGCCGGGCAGAACAGGTGAGGAACGAGCATCGACCTAACAGATTTAGGAATCTCCACTCCAGACTCCTCCAACTTACTCAAGCCCTCGCTCGCAATAAAAGAGGGGACAAGACGTAACGTCGTAGGACTCTTAAACCCAGCAACGATAAACCGTCTTTCAGCCCCGGAATCCGTATGGAACATGTGAGCGTACTCAGGGCACATATCCTCCATGAGTTCCGAAGTCAACTTGATTTCATCATTAAGGGTGAGTCGTGCCACGCAAGTCGCATTACCAAGTGCGATAGCCTCCCTGACCTTGCCGTCCGCATACCGGATGGACACGTCAGCCGAGTGCAATGGGGTTCGGAACAGGTCGGTGTTCTTCCTGCGTTTCATCAAATCGCATTGGAACACGCGCACCATGCCATAGAACGTCTTGCGTTTCCCGTTCTTCAACACCTGTTCGCAACGGTAGATGCGGGCGTGGTGGATTGTTCCGCCAATGTCGGCGGCGCCTCCGTTGACGTACAGTTGCGCGTTGTTGCCGGGCAGGAAGCCGATTTCGTCCTTCGCATGACATACCTCGCCCAATGCGGTGATGACACGGTTCGGATTGGCTGGCAGACCGGTCTGAGGATTATAGTCCGGCAGTCGGGTCAACGCCTTCCACACTTGCGGGGTGATGGCATGGTCGATGAGCGTGGGGGAGAGCGCGTCTCCCAGTCGCACGTATTGCAACGGTTTCACCGTCGCATCATGCGCCGTGCTGTTGCCCAAGCGGAGGCGGCGGCTTCGAACGACCGGAATGGTGTCCTCGTCCAAACCCTTGTTCAACAGGTGGAGCAGATTCTTCATCTGTCCGCTCCATTGCTGGTATTGGTCGTAGCCGGGAGTGTTCTCATTCGGATACTGCTTCCAGTCCGCCTGTCCGAATGGGGTCCCGCACAGGCGTTGGGATTCGCGTAAATAGTGGCGTTCGGCAAGACGGAGAGCGACGCTCTGGTTCATCATGGCGATGACCGAAGCGTCAACCGCGTGATGTCGGCGGTCGAGTCGGGTCTTCCACTGTGCGCCGATGAAATGGATTTGCCCGTCGACGCCGGAAGCTCGTCGCGCCTCATAGGTGATGGAGCCGGGGAACGTGAATACTTTCACCGTCTTGTTGGCGTATCGTCCATCGAGTCGGCGGTGGAGTTCGTCGGCCATCCAGCCCACGGATTCGATGGAACGATTGTCCAACGGCTCGTCCTGTTCGGTCTGCTTGAGTCGGCTGATTATGCTTTTCTTCACCTGACCGACCTGCTTGCGGTTCATGGATGGTGGGAACATCAACTGGTTCACTCGTGCGATGACATCATTCATGGTGATGCCATGCGCTTTCGCATAGTCGGAATGCACCCATACGGCGAACGGAACGTTCGACTTGCTGGCGTTGCATTCGGGGCAGACCGCAGCCATGTTGGTGCGTTTGCTGTCCGAACCGACACCACGACGGGGAACGATATGGTCGAGTTCCGACTTGTCGAAACTGAATCGTGGACTGGTCGCACCACAGTACAGGCATGTGTTGTTCTGCGATTGGACGATTTCCCAACGGCGAATGTCGTAGTCGTGGACTTTGAAGCTTCCGCCGTTGGACAGTTGCTTCCTCATATCCTCACGGATTGCGGCACGCGTCTGATTGTCCTTGTCCCGACGTTGACGGCGCTCATAGTCGAGCGTGCGTCCGAACGCGATGGACGAGAACGATTCCTTCGTGGTTTCGATGGCGATGCTTTCCGGAATGCCATACTGTTGTTCGCATTGGCTGAGAAAACGGTTGAACGCTTTCAACACTCGGTCAACGGCAGGATTGCCGGTCGGCTCCTGAACAGGTGGAACCGGAGGTTTCCAGTCTGCGGGCACGTTGAACTCGTGGCGAATCGCATAATGCAAATCGTCTTCCGTTTCCAACATGCGTTTGGACAGTCGGTCGAGTGTCTTTTCGGAGTAGGCGGCACGTCCGACTGGAAGACTGATGGAGTCCAACGGGGTGAGCAGGTCTTCGTCCAACCCGTCGATGAATTCGATGGGGGAGGCGTATTCGATGAGGTCGCGCACCTTGTCCAAGTCAACCGTGTTGGACAGGAGTCGAACCATCGCAGCCTGTTCATCCTCTGTGGAAGAGTTCCACCATGCGTCCATCATCTTGCGGAGCTTGGTGTTTTTGATGCCGTGGAGTCTGATGACAGTGTCCAAGACCGGTGGCTTGTTGCCGATTCTTTCCTCCCCGTCATGGGTGAGGGTGCCGACGCCTTTGAGTTCGTTGCGTTCGATGTCAAGCACGGCGCACACGTCCAACCATTCCAAGTCTTCCTTGGCGGTCGTGAGCAGTTCGTACACGTTCTGCTTCTCTCCGACGGTCAACGGACGTGGTTCCTCGCCTTTGCGTCGGATACGCAGGTTGGTGATGACATTGAGGATACGATACTTCTGGAAGGCGATGCTGGCCTTCAACGCTCTCTTCTGGGTTTGGTCGAGCGGGTCTGTTCCCACGCGTTTTTCGGCGGAGCCCTTGGGGGACGCGCAATGGAACACGGTACGCAGGATGGGTTTCCAAACATCCTTGGGAACCTGCTGTACGGTGAAGATGCGTCGGAGTTCACGCGCATTGTCGGACTGCATGAGACGGTTCGGCAGAATGCCCTCACCGTATTTAGTGCTGGTGCGGAGTCGAACCAGTTTGCCGTTACGTTCGGAAAGCGTCAATGCGACGAGCTGCGCCGGGGTCATATCATCGTCCAGTTTCACGCCGAGACGGGTCTCCACGCGCTGTTTCAAATCCTTGTACTGGTCGGACGGTTCCACGTCCTCGAACAGGGTTTCGACACGACTGTAGGAGTTGCGCCAACCGCGATGGCGTGCGATATGTCGGACTGCCATGACAATCATCCGGTCACGCTTGTTTTTGTCGGCAATATATGTGGTAGCCAAAGCGGAACGGGTGTTCCAGTCTTCGTAAAGGTCTTGCTCGCAGTCTGGCACTTCATCTACTGGATAGCCCAGTTGGTAGAGCTGACGGTCGAGCTGGTCGAGACGATGGCGGCGGCGTTTGCGCATGTTGCGGGTTCGCCGTACGATTCCAGCCATGGCCTTGCGGGTGGTGCCGGACTTGTTTTGGGTTGGGTCTATTCCGCCGTCGTGAATGTAGCTGAGGGTTTTGAGTAGTGTGATTGGGTTGCCGTTGGCGTCGAGTTGGATTGCGGAGAATCCTAGGCTGTTGAGTCCTACGTCAGCTCCCACGCGATAGCGGATATTGGTTTTTGCGGTCAAGGTCTGTTGTTCTCTTTCCGCACTGCATTAAAAAAGCGGCGATTGGGACTTGCGTCCTATCGCCGCTCTACGGTCAATTCCGGTCTGTCACCGGACTTGATTGAAACTTGCCGTGGTTCCCACTATAACACAAAGTGTTTTTCTGGCAACCCCGGCGTGTCGTTTCCGTTTCTTGAGCAGCGCTTTGGTTTTTTTATTTGTGGACGTGACCAGTATATCTCAATATTCAGACCTTGCGACACGACTCTTTCCTGTTGTCTTTTTATATGGTATACTGGAATCGTTCACACAATCAAGCTGAAGTAAAAAGAAGGAATGTAAAAATGTGGAAGATAATCCACCTCAACAGCGGCCATACGCTCATAACGGAAGACAGCATCGACCTGACGAAACCCGTCATCACAGCCAACGTGCTCGACCACGAAACCAGCATCGCGCTCCACGCCATCAGCGGTGAACTATTGGAAAACGTGTTCTACCCAATGACCTACCGTCCGCCGATTCGCCGCACCGAATACAGGGTGGCGAACCCTGAACGGATACAGGCGTTCCTTTCCGCCACCAACCGCGTGAGCATCCCCTTGGGTTCCGTCGATTACGTCGAGGATTACGTTCCGACCGCCGTCGAGGATGAGGGGAAGGACGGTTATGGGGGAGCCTACCGCAACGCCATCCACGGCGAAGGCTGTTAAGAAGAGGGGATTATAGAATGTCCACAGTGACTCCGGTAGACCCGATAGAAAAACTGTTCGTCAACACTCGCAGCCAAATCTCCGACCAATTCCGGTTGCGCAAGCTGAAAATGAGACTTGGCACGGTCGGGGATATCACCGCGATGACCGCCGAACAGTTCACTGGACTTTTTGGCTCGGATTATATGCGAGTCGTTGGGAACCGTTTGAGAAAAAACGGTTTGGATTTCCGCCCGGTGGAGGATTCCGCTTTATATCGTGAGGGGGTGGATGACCCCGATTTCCGCATCCGCCTGTATTCGATTGGTGTCGGCTCATTGGCGAAACTGTCTAAAATATCCTTGGCTCAATTCCTGCATTATCTGGCCCGACTGCGGGAGTCCCGCCGTCTCCAATATTCCAGTGGGGTCACGGTTCCCCAGTTTGGAGCGTTGAATATCGCCCATTTGGAGCGGGTCATGTTCGAGAACGGGTTCCGTTTTCGGGATGGTTCGTTGAATACGGCTGATTTGACCATGTTGGGCAATAATCGTGATGGCAGTCCGACGGGGAAGAATATGGTGAACGCTCATGATGTTGTTTCGGGACATCCTGTGTTCTCGGGTGCTCGTAGGAAGAGTCTGCTGGTGGCTCGTCGTAAGCGTTTGTTGGAGGAGTTGGCTGGGATTGAGGTGGAGTTGGCTTCTTTGGGTTGATTTGCTTAAAGGTTTTATGCTATACTGAAACCGTTCACACAAAACAGAAAACCAAAAGGAGCAAAAAATGGACAAGCAGACCACCATCGAAGAATTCAAAAACGCCATGACAGAAATCCTTCCCGACTTCACTGACAACAGCAAGGACGGCAAGTACGAATGGGTCAAGGGTGATATCATCAACCCCGAACGCTCCTTCTCCCGCTCTTGGCTGATGACCGTCAACATGAGGGGCGAGGAAGGATGCGTCAAGGAAGCGACCTTCACTCTCACCTACGACCTCTCACTGCAATACGCGTCCGACAATGGGAACGCGGCTGGAATCCCTACGGAAGCCGCACGAATCCCCATGTATAGGGATGGGATGCTTATAACCTCAGTCAATGAAGTGCGCGAATCCTCTGACATTCTTTTCAAGAAGGTCGAACAGGTCATGGAATTGGCTGAGAAGTTCGAGCGTGGTTTCTGGGAGTTGAACCAGACAAGCAAGGGTCTCACTTCTCTGGAAAGAGCGATGTTCTAATCTTAAAAACATAGCCCCCATTTTTTTGGGGGTTTGCCTTGGTAGCCCAGTGGATAGGGCATCCGCCCTCTAAGCGGATGGTCGTGGGTTCGAATCCCATCCAAGGCGCTTTCCCTCTCGTTCGGGGTTTCCTCTCGCGAGCTGGAAACCCCTCCAACAAGGGGGTATAATGTAAAAAACTCCACCCCACACGTGGAAAAGAAACCAAACAAAGGAGAAGAACTTGGCAAACGTCAAGAAGACGCTCATCGCCACTACCGTGGCTGTTGCGACACTCGCCGCACCGGCCACCGCGTTCGCGGATGACACCAACAATATCCAGCCGGACGTGAACGGCGCTATCGAACAGGCGCAGACCGCAGTATCCCAGACTCAGGACACCGTGGCACAGGCTACACAGGCAACCTCCCAGACCGCCACTACGCCGGACAATACCATTACGGCCACCACGCCCCCCGCACAGTCAGACCCCGTGGCCGACGGACAGGCTAAGGTGGACGAAGCCCAAGCCAACGACAATCAGGCTCAGGCAAACCTGAATCAGGCACAGACCAACATTGACAACGCGCAGACCACCGTCAACCAGACTCAGACTCAGGTGGACAACGCCCAGACCACTCTGGACGCCGCCAATCAGCAGGTTCAGAACGCGCAGACCACCGTCAATCAGGCTCAGGACAATCTGAATCAGGCACGGCAGAACGCCAGCGAGGCCACCAATCCGGAAAACCAGAAGAAAGCCCAGCAGGCGCTCTCCGACGCGAACAGCCAGCTCGACCAGACCACCAAGCAGTTGGAATCCGCCAACCAGCAGGTTAAGAAGGCCCAGCAGGAAGCCCAGAAGAAGGCCGATAGTCTGACCGCCGCCAAGAAGGACGAAGCCGCCGTCAAATCCGACAAGGACAAGGCCGACAAGAACGCTTCGGACGCCAAGAAGAAGGCCGACGAATCCCAGAAGACCATCAGCCAGCTCAAGGCCGAACTCGAAGCCGCGTTAGCAGCGAAGAACGACGCCGACACCGCGAAGACCACAGCCGACAAGAACGCGGCGGACGCGAAGAACGGCATCAGCGAGAAGCAGAAGGACGCGGACGCGAAGAACACGGCCGCCAACACCGCTCAAGCCGACGCGGACTCCAAGAAAGCCGCCGCCGACAACGCGGACAAGCAGCTCGCATCCGGTTCCATCGGCTTCTACCAGTGGAAGCTTGCCTCCAGCTATAAGAACGAGGACACCCAGTTCGCCCTCGACCAGCTCGTCAAGTATCAGAACGAGGATTGGGTGAAGATTGGTGAGGAAAACTCCGCAACCAGCTTGCAGAACATGCTCGACGCTCTCGACATGATTGACAAGGGCAATGAGATTCGCCGTAACCTCGGACTGCCGGAGTGGACTGTCAACGATGCAGATACCGCCGACGCGCAGCTCGCCGCCGACTACAATACGTATTCCCAGAATACTGGGCACGTGTTCACTGGAACGGCTCAGAATCTTGCTTGGGGTTACGATAACCCCTACGATGGCTGGTATACGGAAGAGAAGGCCGTGTTCGACCAGTATGCGGGGAAGAATCCGGAACTGCGCAACATGACCGCCGTGGAAATCTACATGAAGTATCCGGACATCTACGAGCAGACCGGACACTATCTGAACATCATCGACCCGGATTGCGACACCACCGGTTTCGCAATCACAGGTTCGCTGACCGCCGCGCAGAACTTCAGCCAGAAATACCTGTACTCTAGCGGCGTTTCCGTGGACGAGTACCGTCAGCAGATTCTCTCCTACAAGAACGCGTTGGACTCCGCCGCCGACGTGTATCAGAAGGCTCTTGACAAGGCGAACGAGGCGAAGAAGGCCGCGCAACAGGCCCAGCAGGAGCTTGCCGAACTACAGGAACGTTCGCAGTCCGCACAGCAGACCGCCGATGAAGCGGCCAAGACCGCCAAGGCGAAGGACGAAGCCTACCAGAAGGCTCTCGACGCATACAATGCCGCAGTCAAGGCTGGTAAGACCGCCGACGGCACCTACGCTCAGGCGAAGGACGAGGCCGATGCGAAGCAGACCGTGTACGAGCAGAAGCAGTCCGCAACCAAGAATGCTCAGAGCGAATTCGACTCCGCGAATCAGCAGGTGAAGACCGCCCAGTCGAACGTGGACAAGGCTCAGGCCGCAGTGGACGAAGCCAAGAAGCAGGTCAAGGAAGCTCAAGCCAAGCTGGACGGATACACCGACGCGAACGCGAAGCTGGCCGAAGCCCGGAAGAAGCTGGCGGAAGCGGAGAAGACGTTGTCCAAGGCGCAGGACGAGCAGAAGACCGCTCAAGCCAACTTGGACAAGGCCAAGGCCGCTAAGGCTGACGCCGACAAGACGCTGGCCGATGCGAACGCGAAGCTGGACAAGGCCAAGGCCGACAAGAAGCAGACCGAGGCCGCTCTGACGGATGCGAAGAACGCTCTTGACGGCATCGCCGCGAAGCCGGGCGAGGGTGATATCATCGACCCCGGTTTCTCGGTCGATGATGATTCTTCCAAGCCGTCTACTCCGGATACCCCGTCTACTCCGGACGATTCGGGCAAGCCGAACGACTCGAACTCTACCGGAACCTCCAAGGGAGACACCGGCAAGACCGACGCCACCAAGGATGACAGCTCTTCACTGACGGCCACTACCGTCTCCACTAAGAAAAACGAGTCCAAGGCCGAGACCGCTGACGAGAAGGCTTATAAGACCACCACATATAAGGTGGACGCCGACAATAAGACCGTCACGGCCACTGGTGAGGATAATCTTGCCACCACCGGCGTGGATGTGGCGGGTATCGCCGCAGTGTCCATCGTCGCTCTGATGATGGGCGTCGGCTTCGTTGGAGTGGAGCGTTCCATCAGTCGGAATGACGCCTGATGGGCTTTTGACCTTAGAGACCCCGGCCTTCCTTTCTTTTGATTGGTCGGCTGGGGTTTCTGTATCTGTAGTCTGCTTGTCGTTATAGTTTTTGACGATTCTCAAAAAAACATCTATACTGGGATTGTCTACACAAAATCAATCAGTCGGCAAAACCATTCTGCTCGGACGGCTTACCGGACGTGCTAGAGAAACGCTAAAAGGAGAGGACATGAGAATCACGGACGGAACGGAGACAATGGAAGTCTCCGTGAGGGAATACGGAGACCATTCCGACAGGGAAATCACCGACCAAACACTGCCCTCGCTGGTCGAATGGGCGGAAACCCCCGGCATCGTGGAAAACGTGCGACGGACGGCACAACGTCTGGTGGAGCTTTTTGCGAACGACGGAAAGAACGCCCGCACGATTCTCGGATACATCCCCGATGGGGCGAAGCTGGGGCTTAATATCCGCCTGTACGCACCCGACATCCGGGACGATGGACGCGGCCTGCCGGACGACATCAGGCTGACGCGATACATGCGCGTCGGCAGGCCGAGTCCGGGCGTCGTCGTGGAAACCGAGCTTTACCGCTTGGGGAACGTTCTTCGCGGCCGTGACCTGAGTGGGCTTGACCTGCGATACCTCGACTTCTCCGGCGTTGACCTTTGCGACGTAGACATGTCGGGGGCTGATTTGAGGGGTTCGCTAATCGACTCAGGCACCCCTCTAGGCCACACCGTTTCCCGCGACGCCGACATGCGGCGCATGAGGTTCCTTGGGACGCTGAAAGCGGGGCGTCCCGTCTATCTGGAGAACGCCGACCTGCGCGAAGCCGACTTCAGCCATGCCAATGTAAGCTGGTTCCAATTCAACGGGGCCGACATGTCGGACGCGATACTACGAAACGCCGTCTTCGAATGCACGAACATGGAGCGCGTGAACCTTGCCGGAGCCGATTTGACCGGAGCCAACATGGGCGGCATCGACCTGCGGAAGGCGAATCTGACCGGCGCGACGATGGACAGGGCTTTCCTAGACAGGACGGTGATGTCCGACGCGACAATAAGCGGAGCGAGCGTGCAGAGTCTCCGTTCCCGTAACAGCAATGTCCGTCGAGTGGATTTCGGTCAAACCTACGGGACGGGGAGCATGTTCTTCGAGAACACGAAGACAAAGGGGAGCACTCTTCCCAGAGGGTTCGTCAACCATTATCGTGACAACAGTCTCATAGCCCAAGGGGACGGCTGGAAACTGAACTATCGTCTGGGTGCTCTTACCTACGTGCTTACCTTCGACTGGCGCGACGGATGCCCCGAACCGCGCACGCTTGCCCATAATCCGAAATGGGCGGACATAGGCAACCGTAACAGGATTGAGGGAATCCGCTTCGTGCCGGGTTCCAAGGCGCCGGAGGACATGAGCGTCTTCTTCGAGGACATGTGGGCCTTGCGTCGGGTGGACTTCACGAATTTGGACATGTCGAAGACCGTCAGTCTGGCATGGATGTTCAACAATGCGGGGGACGGGGACGTCGAAATCGTCAACTTGAAGGCTCCGAACGCGAGGGACTGCGAGCGTCTGTTCCGACTTGGCCCCGACGTGACTAGCCTGAAGGTGCCCGGATTGGATGCGAGCGGCGCGGAGGTGGCCCGCGAGATGTTCGGAACTTGGAATCGGATTACCGAACTGGATTTGTCGGAACTACGGTTGCCGCAAGCCAAAGACATCAACCGCATGTTCACGTTCTGCGAGCGGCTTCGCAAGTTAGACATCTCCAATCTGGAGCTTCCTCCTGACGTGAAGATGGACGATGGCACGCCGACCATGTTCTCCAACTGCGTTGCCCTTGAGCATGTGGACATGCCGGTGAGGGGAGCGCTGTCCGACCGGTACGGGGAGATGATGAAACGGCTCAACGCGGGCGACCGCGCCGTGTTGAAGGCAAGGCCGTATCCGCGAGTCACCATACTCGCCTTGTAGAAGCGTTCGTGCGTGTGTCGATAAGACGATTGGCGGCGGCGAAGGCTGTGAATGATGGGTGTCGGTTTCATTGGGTTGAAGCGTTCTGTCCGCCGCAACGACTGATGTCTGTTTGAGATTGGAAGTCCTGACCATTCAATCTATGCTATACTGGCATTGTTCACATAAAGAGAGTTCAAAAACAAGGAGCAGACATGAGCAACATCACAGCAGACGAATACAGTCTCTTGGAATTCATTTCATCCCGCGACAAGCAGGAAGACAACAGTCGAATCCTCTTGGAACAAACCAAGAAAATCCTCAAATCCCTCGTCCGCAAAGGCTTCGGAAAAATCGAACACTACTCCAACATCGGAGACTGGTTCATCCCCGACATGGACGCTATCAACGAGTTCGTTGAAACACACGTCGGACAGTACAAGCTCGAACGCAAGTACCTCCAATACGACATGTTCAACATCCTTGAGGAAATCTCCCGCAAAGGATACGGCTGGAACTACGTCTCCCAGCCCACAGCCAAAGCCAGCATGGAACGGCTCCGCCACTACGGGTGCGTCACCTACGTCAAGCGCGGTGACAAGTATATCGCAACTGGAACTCCGGAGGGCATCGCCTTCGCCAAAAACATGATGGCTACGGCCACCAGAACATGTGCCGAATGCGGTCGAAAATACCCCTACTATTCCGGCATGAAAGCCTACGACATCTGCTCCAAGGAATGCTACTACAAGCGTTTCGGCACTCCCGAAGAACGACGTGCAAAAAGATTACAGAAGAAGAACTGACAATCATGGTCGAGAAGAAAAGTAAAAGGAAAGGGCGCCACGATGATTTTCAAACTGACTTTAGGCGACTGGGAGTGTGACGGCTACTACGCCAACAAGGATTACTTTTTCGAAAGCAACTATTCGGCTGAAAGAATCACGGAAGCCTACAAGGCTAGTTGTCGGAAGTATGGCGTCCAATTCAACAGCGCCAAACATGATTACACGGGTCTTGGACGCGAGAATCTTGACCGACGGCGTCTCGTCTGGGCTAGCTATGACGAACCCAGTATGAGTCGGGAGGTCTACCGTCTATTCGTTGAACTCGGGCTGATTCAGGATGACGAACTGTGGCTCGATAAGAATGGACTCTACCATGCGGGGGAAGATAATGTTCTCAAAATCATCATGGGCTTTATCGCGCTTTCCATGCCGGACGATTTCAGTTACAAGCTGGTGAATATCCCAAGCGTCAATGCTCTTATCTACGATAAGATTGGCGAATCCGTACAAAGACTATACGGAATTTGACGTCCTCCCAGTGTTGAAACACCGGGAGGACGTCAAATACAAGCTGTTTGAATATTTGCTCGTTTCAAGGCCACTGTTACAGGGTTGACGGATTGCATGTGAACGTCAACCATGAGGAGCTTCCTGTATTCGAATATGCGGGAATGCCGCCGAGTGAAGCCGCCAAAAAAATATGGGACCGAATAGAGGAGTTAGTAGCAATATGGTTATCAACGGCAGGTTGGTTTGCGGATACTGTTCCGCTCCTATCACCCGGCTGTACGGTGGAATAATCGGAAAGCAACAGTCATATCCATGTCCGAACTGCGGGTGTATGAACTATGTGACGCCTAAAATCACATATTCGGCTTCCACGTTCGGCTCGCAGGTCAAAGACGCATTGTTGGATTTGATAGAACGACATGGCGGATCCCACTGGGATTGCAACGGGGACGTGGAAAACATTTCCATGCCGTACCGTGGAGTCCACGCCGAATTAAGAACCTATGACGACTACTGTTACGGCATTCTCGATGGACTGCATGTGAATGTTGGTTCCACCAGTATTCCGGTATTGGACTTGAAAGATTTGACACCCGAACAGGCGGCTACGCGGATTCTTCTGCGCGTCTTCCGCGAATGTCGAAAACAGAGGGAGGAATCCGTTTGAAAGATGGTGAGATTCGTCCACTGCCGCAAAACGAGTTCTATCAGAGTCCGTTCGACGGGCGTTGGGTCGATTTGGACGAGGAGGAAGTGTTCCGACTAATCGACACGCAACGGCGGGGTGAGAATATGCGCGGTAAACCCAAATCAAAAACGTGTTATACTAGGAGTATTCACACAAAGAAAACCTAAATTGGAATACTGCCTTATTTCTACGTTCCTTGTATAAGACTATCGATGTGGAAGAAGACATCCCAATCGAAGAGATATTAGGAGAGCTTCTTTGAGTTTCCATCTAGCCCCATGCCCATTCTGCGGTAAGCCGGTTCGATTCGTCTATGACAATACCGTAAACGGAACATGCTACGGCATCAGCCACAAGCCGGACGAATGTTCCATCCTGCCAACCGTCTGGGGAGCGCCCAACATAAAAGCGGACACCATAGTGCGTTGTTGGAATCAACGATACGGTGTGGCAAACCTACTCAGAGAAAAAGGCGAAGACGAACTAGCCGACGAAATGGCCTTCCTAGGTTAAAGCCTTAAAAACATATTCCACAAAAAGAAACCAAATCAAAAAGAAAAAGAAAGCAAAAAATGAAAACCAACACCAAGACCATGAGAACCATCATGTTCATCTCACTGGCTATCGCAATGGTTCTTATTCCCGCCAATACGGCTACCGCCAACGAGTTCATGCAGAATCGGAAAGAATATGAGACGGCATTGAACCATGCCACCATTCTGACCGCACGTTTGAAACAGGATACGGAAAACGTTCAAAACAAGACCATTGTCACTCGTGACGATGATGACGCTACCCGTATTGCCCGTGAGGCATTGCAATCCCAATTAACGGAAGCGACTAAAATCCACATGTCGCAAAAAGAGAAGGCTACTGTCTTCACCGTTTCATCCCTGACCGACAAGACGGTCGAGTCCAATAATCGCATTCACTCTCTTATCCGTTCCATCGACCGGACGGCCAAATCCGTGGATACCGCCATCGCCTCCCACAAGCTTGATGATATGAGGAAGAAGCTTGCCGATATGGTTGATAATGGTAAGAGAATTTTGGAATCATCCAACGGCAACGTGGACGATGAAAACAATCGCGATAAACTGTCTGACCTGTTGGAGAAGGCCAAGGATTTGATGGAGTCCACGGACGTGAAAACCATGAGCGTGGACGTGTCCGAATTGGACAAGCTGATTAACAAGGTGTCCGACGATATGAACGCACGTCAGTCCCGTATCGGACAGGAACGTCAGCAGAGCGTAGTGGCGGCGTCCTATTCTCAGGCGTCCGACACTACGAACGGAAACTATGCGACTACCCGTTCCAACTATGGTTCCTACACTCCAACCCAGTCCACTCCGCGCGGCTACTACAGTTCCATGTCCTGCGATTTGACTTCTGCCGCAGACCACTGCCAAGGCGCGGTTGACGGCGGCGGCATCGTGGACTTGAACTATGGCAACGGACACGTGTATGCGCAACACAACAATACGGGTGGCGCGTGGATTAACAATCTGCAAGCGGGTCAGACGTTCACCATGAACGGCTCCACTTATCGGGTTAACGGACAGAGCGTTCAGGGTGCCCAGTATGCTCCCGACTCCGGTGACTGGATGCAGACTTGCAATGGGAATGGCAATCATCTTGTTGGTATCACGAAGATAAACTGAACAAGGAAGTCAAGTTCACCGGGTGGGCTGTTCTAACTCTTGGAATAGTTAGTCCCACATATAAGTATCGAACCTTGGAATAGATTACCCTCTAAGAAGAGTCCGGTAGGTGTTTTGCGGATTTTAAGCACCAGCCGGACTCTTTCTTTTTGTCAGTTGGCCCCTGTCTTTCTAAATCCATTACTGTCGTCTAATGGCGGGACGCTTGTTTTGTGTAGGTTGCAACAGTCGTATGGGTTCGGGTTGAATTCTTTGGTTCCACCGTTTTGCCTCTTTCGTTCGGTGGAGGTTTTTGTATTTTTCACGGTATTGATGGGCGTTTGTGTTTTTATGGTTTTGCGGGATTTTGCTTCCTTCTCACGACGTGATATAGTGGAATCGTTCACACAAACAAGCTAGGAGCGAAAATGAGCGACAAGCAGGAAACCATCGAAATCCTCGTCATCAAGCAGGACGATAAACCCATTCGCAAAACCATCCCCAACACCCTCGAAGCGAAACAGCATGAGGTAGGCGGTTACATCGAACCATACGGCCTCAAAAACGGAGCCACCATCTACTGCAATGAGGAAGGCAAAATTGGCAGTTGGAGCCTCAACCGTGCAATCAGGGCCTACGACCTTGACGACATGGCCGGTTCGCAAATCGTGGAAATGATGGCGGGCACGTTCTTCATCTCAGGGTTCGACCCCGAAAGCGGAGAGGACACCAGTCTTACGGAGGAACAGTTCAACCACTGGGCCAAGCGGTTCCACTCGCCGGAAATCCTCGTGCAGAACGCCAATAATGAGCTGTTGGCCGTTCCCGTTCCCATCAAGTAGTTCGGAATTCTAGGGGATAGAGACAATCCTATCCCCTTAACCTTTTCAAAGAAAAGACAATGACTAAATACTTTACTTCTGACACTCACTTCGCCCACCCGTTCGTGTCCGCATTACGGGGATATGCGAAGCCCGGGTTCACTTCGGACAATACCATCAAGCAGCAGGCTAACGAAGCCCACATGCAGGTCAAGGACTGCGTCAACTGGTATCGGCATGATATGGACGTGACCGACCGCATCAACGAAATCGTAGGGCCGAATGACGAACTCTACATTCTCGGTGACTTGTGCAGTGGCGGTGCTTGGAGTCTCCATCAGGCCCTTATGCATATCAAGAGTCTGCGTTGCCCTCGCAATAACCGGCATTTGATTCTTGGGAACCATGATGACGTGCTGTACGGTAAAAGCAAAGGCTTCAAGGATTTGACCGAAGCGTTCGGGGAAATCGGACGTATCGGCATGACGGACATCACGGACGGCGAAACCGTCATGCCCGTGTTTCTCTGCCACTTCCAATGGCGTGAGGACTTCGACCTTCCCGCTTTGGATGGGGTGGCGTCTAATTGGGCGAAGCCGGAGCTTAGACAGTATGCCATTCCGCAAGTGGGGGAGAACATGCGTTTGTTGCATGGTCACACCCATGCGGGCACGCCGCACGAGTTTGAGAATCGTAACGAAATCAACGTGGGTTTGGACGCTTGGGGCATGAGTCCGGTATCCGAGGTTGAACTGGTCAGCATGTTCCGGGAGGGATGAGCCTGAGTGTTTTCGAGACGCCCGTCTTTTCGTCGTATGGATTGGCGGGCGTTTTTTTGTTTGCGTTACGTTTTGCTTTTTGTCCAAACATTAGCTATACTGGAACTGTTCACACAAACACGTCTTGGATTAAAGGAGAAAAATGAACAGCTACCAGAAACAATACGCAGACGCTTTACGTATGGCGATTAAACGCAAGACGAAAAAGGATGCCGACGAATGGCTCGACCAGCAGAAGGTTTCCGACGGAAAGACGCGAATCGCCATGAAAAAAGCTTACATCGAAGGCCGTCTCTCCAATCTGACAGACGAATCCATAGTCTCCCTCTACGAGATTATGGATAGCATCTACATGTCAGACCGGACGGAATACCGTGGGGAAGAATCCACCGAGGAAATACTGGAAAAACTGTACGACGTTCAGGTTAAATAACTCAGCCAGACAGAACGAAAGAAAAGAATACAATGACCACTTTGACCATTCTCAGAGGATTGCCCGGCTCAGGAAAGAGCACTTGGGCGCGGAAGCATGTCGATTCGAATACGGTAATCGTCAGCTTGGACGGTTTGCGTGAAATGATGGCGGGAGGCCGTCAGGCATGGCATGAAATCATGAATCCACAGTTGAACAGGATTCTCGTCCGTCAGGCGCATGCCATCATCAGCGACCTGCTTTCCAAGGGCGTGAACGTCATCAGCGACTCCCAGCATGCCAACCCGCGTTTCTGCGTGGACGAGGTGCAGATTGCCGTCCGCCACAAGGCGCATGTTGAGACTTTCACATTCAACACGCCGTTGGACGTTCTGTTGGAACGCAACCAGACCCGTCCGGAAAACGACCGTGTGCCAGAGGAATATCTGCGCACCCAGTATGAGACTTGGCATGAAAACCTTGACCATGAAAGCCGTTGGGTCAACATCCATGTAAGGAAGGTTGACGGAACCTACCATATGAATCCGTCCGGAGACCCTGCGCTGGTGGATGTGGGATTGCTGTGGAACGACAAGACCCGTGTTCCCGACAATGCCGAGTTCGGTTATACCGCAGTCCCGGCAAAGGGACGTGATTTGACCGGTGTCATCCAGTTGGATACGCCTCCGCTCAGAGATGGTAGGAAGTGGACTCTCGACCGTTACTTGAAGTGGTTGGAACAGGGTGCGCATAAGGCCAATGACAGGTTCGCTGACTTTTCCACGGATGGAAGGAACCTGCTCGAACTCATGCGTGATTCCGATAACGTGAACGTCCGTCCAGTCAAGGGCGAGAACGACGTGTACGCTTGCAATTTCAGCCGTGACGCTTTCAAAAACCGGCGTTGGGACGAGTATTCCAGCAAGGCTCGCGGACTGTTCCTTGACAGGAACGGTAAGGTTGTCGCACGAGGTTTCGAGAAGTTTTTCAATCTTGGAGAGAACGAGCAGACCACTCGGGAGAACATTGACAGGCGGCTCAAGTTCCCAGTGCGCGTGGAACGCAAGGAGAACGGTTTCCTCGGCTTGGTGTCCGCGTGTGAGGATGGTTCTTGGCGTTTCTGGTCGAAAAGTGGTCAGACCGACTATTCGTATCTTATCGAACATCTTTTCAAGCAAACGTTGGACATTGGTCAGGAGGAGGCGTTGTGGAACATCGCCCATGATGCCAACGTCACCTTGGCTTTTGAGGTAATCGACCAAGATTCCGACCGTCATATCATCAAGTACGATACGTCACGTCTCGTGTTCCTGCACGCCATCAAGAATACCGTTGACTTCCATATCGACTATGATGCCGACGATTTGATTGATACGGATAGATTCTTTGCCCGTCCCGAAGTTCTGGCCGTTTTCCAGACTGAGGAACAGCGTGAGAGCCTGTGGCACATGTTGGACGAGGAACGCCGCTGGTCAGACCGTGAAGGCGTGGTGGTGTACGACGCTGACGGGTACATGTTCAAATTGAAGTCGGACTATTACCTTGAGGTCAAGAGTCTTCGCAACCTGTTGGAGCGTGCTGTGTTACGTAACAAGCCGATTGCCGACAACGATCATTCAGAACGTGCGGAGCTGGCGCGTTGGGTGCTGTCTCATGCGAACATGAATCGTCTTGTCTACACTCGTAAGGCGTTCAATGAGCGTGGAGTGGACATGGAGTATGTCGGTGACTTGCTGAGTCGGGGATGTATGCTGTAGTTCCCCTACCGATTCGGAGGACTTGGCAAGATTGGTTGAAAAAGAATCATCGCCCGACAGTCAGAAAAAGATAAGCCGACTGGACAAGGCCAACACGATATTAGGCTGGAGTTACATACTTCCGCTGCCAATAGGGATTCTATGGGAACGGCATGTGCTCGGAAACGTTTGGCTTATCGCGACTCTGCTCGTGAGTGTTCTTCTCCCTCTCGGCCAATGGTATTGCCGGGAGAAAGCCGACCGGCTGGAGGGCACTCACAATCGCCGTCGCAAAGAACGAAACGATAATCTGAAAATAGAAACCGACCAAGACTTGACCCATTTAATGGGCTGATGAAAGGACAAAATCTATGACACCGAAAGAAGCTAAAAACTATGTTGCCGGAACATTGGAACGCGAACAGCCATATGAGAGACTGTTACGACAAGTCGTACTGGACGGCGAGCTGACTCACGACCGTACCGGAGTGGGCACATTATCCACGTTCGGCACGCGTATGGAATTCAACCTGCAAGACGGTTTCCCACTCGTAACCACGAAAAAAGTGTTCCTGCGTGGCATCATCGCGGAACTGTTGTGGTTCATTGCCGGAGACAACAAGGTCAGCACTCTACAAAAGCAGAACGTCCACATCTGGGATGAATGGGTGTTGCCGGACGGAACAATTGGCAAAGGGTATCCCATCCAATGGCGTTCGTGGTCTAAAACCGACGGCACCACGGTAGACCAATTGTCAAACGCGCTCGACCTTATCCGACATAACCCGTCCAGCCGTCGAATCATCGTATCCGCATGGAACGCGGGAGAATTGGACGAAATGGCATTACCACCATGCCACGCCCTGTTCCAATTCCACGTGCGCGGCAACAAGTTTTTGGACTGCCAACTGTATCAGCGTTCGGCGGACATGTTCTTGGGCGTGCCGTTCAACATCGCGTCCTACTCGTTGCTGACCATGATGATGTCCCAACAGGCAGGATTGGAGCCGGGACGGTTCATTTGGGTCGGCGGCGACACGCACGTGTATTTGAACCATCTGGAACAGGTGTGCGAACAATTGTCGCGCGAGCCACGCCCGTGGCCGCATATGGAAATCGACAAGGCGGATAGCCTGTTCGACTACAAGCCGGACATGTTCCATCTCATCGGCTACACCCCGTGGCCGTCAATCAAAGCTCCCGTAGCCGTCTGACGCGCGTCTCCGGCGTCTTCGACGCCGTGGATGGGATTTTCAGCTGATTTTGCCGAGGGTTCGCCCGCCTCTATCGGGCGGGGAAGAATGCCGCACCACTGCATTCGGGTCTTTCGGTTTCCTGTCCCAAAATCCCCGCAGAACGGTTTTTAACTGACATTTCAAGGTATTTTAGGAAAGGAAACATCTAAGGAATCCGATTGGAGTAAGTGGTATGAGAATGCTTCATAGAGCGGGAGCAACGCTGTCCGCCTTTATCGCCGCAACGCTAATCCTAGCGGGGGGGGGGTATCTCCTCGGCCAATGCCGAAGAAACCCCCGCCATACAATCTACCGATAATGGGGTTTCCCAGCAAAGCTGGAACCCGCCAAGCGACGCGACCATACATGATTCGCTTACAGGCGATGATGCGAAAATCGCCGACGTGTCCACAGTCTCGAAGACCACGGGAACAGCACCATTCGACAAAGACGACAATCCCGGAGACGATTCAAGCATCGATAACAGCATCGTCCGCTCCTACGATTCCTTGAACTACACCATCTCCTACACCATGGCGTCAAAGAACAGTAAAGATTACTACAAGGACGCCAGAATCAAATTCAAATTCTCCATGCCATTCAATACAAGCGTGGCTGAGTTCTCCACCAAGGAAATGCTTTGGATGGACACAGCCGCAGGATACGGATACAAGGTAGGATATGAGGATGTCAAAGGTGCTAAATACCAGACGTTGACATGCTGGCGTCACATCAATGGGACAAAGGATAATCCGACCGTCGTTCCGGGCGCGGCTACCGTCAATCTGCCCATCAACGTGTATGGCGCACCTAATGGAACCAAGATTCATCCGACTGTCCAAGCCAGTATGGAACACAATACTGATAGCGAGGCCGTCACAAAACAGTTGGAAACCGTCACCGTTAGCGCCGCGCCACGATGGAACATCGAATTGGCGAGCTTGAAACGAATCCAATCCGGCACCTACGATTTCGGAGAATCCAAGGATGATGATGCGATAAACAAGACGGCGGGCAAAGTGACCGGAGTCCTCTCCCATCTGACCATCAACGTGGCGAACACCTCCACCGACCATGCAAAAGGCGTCAAAGGCTTGGAGGCCACTAATGAGCCGGTCACGTTTGACGTTAAAATCTCAAACCAGTGGAGGAGGCAAGGCGCTTCCACGCCTATAGCCAACCAGCCGAATTCTTTGCAGCCATTGGCTTGGAGCATCGCCAACGGCAGCAACAGCTGGATGGCAATATTCCACAAATACCCGTCGGACAGAAGCAATACGAAAGAAGCCGAAACTTTCAACTCCCGAAAGAAAAACGACAATGCCAGCGAATGGAAAATGACGCAGGAAACCAAAAACGGCTACATCATCCTGCATCTCACCGTATCGCATCTAGACCAATATTACGACCCCTACAACAAAGACCAGCAGAACGGCATCCTCAATTGGGCGTCCGCAGGTATCGACCTCGTGAATCCCACTAAAATCAACAATAAGAATCTGGCCGACCAATACGGAAGCGACCTGAACCTTCAACAGGATGTTTGGGATATGAACCTTCAAGCATCCAGTGTCAGTGGCATTAAAGCCAAATCGGCGCCGTCGGACTCTTCCAATCAGTCGATAATTTCAGATGATGAGACTGGGGTGAGTATTCCGCTTTACGTGTCCGGAATGGACTCCAAATATAATCAAAGTATAGAGTATGGGTGCGCCGGATGGGAATGGCAGGACAGTCATACAAAGGACTCCTCCTGTATAGTGTTCCGGCAAGAAGGTTCCAGTGTTCACGATGGTTCCGACGTTGCCGTGCGCGGCCAAAAAGTCATGCTGGCCTCCCACATAAGCTACTCTCAGAACAAAACCAATCTGCCCGTCATCAGAACCCGACTCATGAAAATCGATTCAACGGTGCTTGAACCCTATGAGAACGCTTCCACATGGAATCGTGCGAGTCTTGGTGATGGAAAGAACATTTTCTCTGAAAGCACCTTGGCTTATGGCGTCAAAAAAGACGGGAAAGCATGGTCTTCCGACATTGAACAGGCAAAAGCCGGAATCAGCGACCTGAACTATTACAATTCCATCAGCGAGGCAAAGAAACACGGCGAAATCGTAGCCATTCTCGCCACGTCATACAATGCCGCACCATATAACTCGACTTGGATGGAAGGCAACGAAGGTATTGGACGTGATTTTTTCGGATTGGACATCCAAGTCAAAACCGGACGTGAAATCATCAACAAGACCGCCCAATATACTGTGCAAAGCCTCATGTGGACACGTAAAGACTTGGCCGCAAAAGCCGGTCTCGACGCCAACAACGCATCAAATAAGGATTGGGCCAATTGGATTAGCAAAAACAAACTTGACCCGGCAGAACTCAGCAAACAGGTAAATCCGTCCGGACGAGTGGACAGCACCCCATACCAGAAGGCAAAATGGGATGATGTCCAAGGATATGTGGGCGGAGATACAGCCGACCAACACTACGGCGACAGCCTACATATCGTAGCCGAAATCGCCCAAGTATCCAAGAGCACAGACCAAAGCGACGGGAACAAAGGTTTCAAACAAACCTACGACATCGACAACGGCCAACGCTACGTGGACTGGAATCTGAACGTAAGCATGGCTTCCAACCCGTATGGAAGAGACGCAGTAGACGCCAAAACCGATGTGACGGTGACTGATACTCTTCCAGCCAAACTCCATTATCTTCCATCGACCGCATATTTGGGAGGAGACTACAAGGAGCACACTCCAAGTCAGGGAAGCGTAGCCAATGGCACAAGAATCGAACCGAACGCCACACTCAACGCAGACGGAACCACCACTCTTGTCTGGCATTTGGACAATATCGACACTTCCAAACAGTATACAATCCACTATTCAACCAGCGTCGGTGACGCAACCGACCCGGACAATGATGTGGTTAACGCGGAACAGTTGACGAACAAGGTTTCCGTTTCCACTTATCGTTCTCCGGTCAGACCGAAAATGGATTTGACACATTCCGAGTACACCATCAAAATCAGTCGTTTGAAACTGACCACTTTGGCTATCAAGGCTGACCCGTTGGTGAATGATGTCAACTCGGCATTGCATTGGAAGAGCATCAAGACCAACAATCTTGAAACGCCATTGTCCAATCCGATAGCCACGGCCATCATGCCGAACACCGCCAATAAGCTCAGCTCCTATCAAGGCGATTGGGTCTTGACAGGATTGAAGGTTAGTGTCCGCAACGGCGCACAGCTTGGTGACGGCCATCTGGTCTATTCCACCGATAGCAAGTATCTGACCACAGACCCAAGCGCCATCAAGACCGCAGACGTCAAGGGTTGGAAGACTCTACCGTTCAACACCGCTACAGGCATAGCGTCTATCTCGCAAAACCTGCGCCCTACTGCTTGGGCATGGGTAGGCGATAAGCCTTTGTCCGGTGGTGCGAGCGTCATCTTCGACATAACCGTGCAACCGTCAGACAACCGCCCGGCCAACCTGTATGAGGTTCGTTGGGGAGACGGTTTCAACAAGACCGATGCGGACGCTACGGTAGTGCAACGAGTGGTATCAGGTATCGCATGGTATGACAAGAATGGTAACGGTATCCGCGAGGATTCCGACGCTCTTGCCTCCAATGTGACCGTTACTTTGACTGATTCCAACGGAAAAACCGTCATGGGATATGATGGTAAAGCTTTGACTACCGTGACAGGCAAAGACGGAACCTACCGTCTTGTCGGCGTTCCCGCTGGCACTGGATATCAGGTTAGATTCTCTCCAGACAGGAGGGATTCTTGGTTGAAATTGAAGACCACAGTCAAGAATGCGAAAGGTTCGGTAAAAGCTACCAACAGTTCCGCAGACCCGATTTCAGACTCCGCTGGAATGAAGAGCGCTTACATCAAGTTGAGTGATTTCCCGTCTCCTTCTCAGATGGCAAGCCCGGTATATGAGGACGTGTATGAGAATTGCGGTATCATTCGCACCGTCATGCCTTATTTTGAAACTCCCATAACGTCTATGCCGTTTACAGGTGGTCAACTGTTGTTGATTCTTGTAACCGTTTCCAGTTTGTCGCTCATTTTTGGTCTTGTCTTATTGAGGCCAAAAAAGACAGGTAGGAAGCATTAATTCTTCCCTATAGGGAAATAGTATTGTCAGTTTGCCCCGGTCGTAAGGCTGGGGCAATTCTTTATGAGTTGCCCGTTTTTAACAGGCGGAGGAGAATATCACATCGGGTATCTGGGCATATCCACGACCATCGCACAACCGTCCGATTGCATGAATCCATAGACGCGGTCTTCCGTCCACAGGTGGAGCTGTTCGGAATGGAACGCCACATTCGGGTCATCGAACCGGCATTTCCACTGTTCCACGGTTCCAGTCACTTGGACGATGTCTTTCGGCTTGTTGCCGTTGCCTCGCAGTGCCGCTTTCATGTCACCGGCAAGAGTACATTCCGTACCGTAGCGGATTGTTTTCACCACATCCTCGTTGCGCGGGTTCGGTTCCGGCTCGTCTTCGGCGGGAATGTATGCGACGTAGAGAAGGAAATTACCGTCATCGTCCTGACGGATTTCAGTCGAGAAAACACCTTCCGGATATTCTTCCGAATCGACCAGTGAGCGGACGCGGAACGAGGAGTATTGATGATTGCCGTTCTGCGTGTCGATACGACGCATGATGTTGCGGATTGTCCGTTGACTATCGGACTTGGCGATGAGCGTGTATTTGCGGGGATTGCGTTGGCAGGTTTCTGACTGAGTCCAATATTTCACCGCATATTTTGGTCTTCGGATTTCCCTATGCCCGGGCAGATGTTCCAAATCATATACGGGGTGTGTTTCAATATCGGCCATGTTCGCTCCTTCGTTGGATGATTGCATTGAGTTTGCAACCGATTTTGTTCAAGGTTGTTTAGTTTTATGTTAGAGGTTGAGAACGGGGTTGTTGCGAGGTTTGCGGGAAGTTGGTAAAAAGTTCCGAAAAAGAATGGGGGCGGTTGGACACTGAAAAGTGCCTAGCCACCCCATCCTCCTAGAGAGTGTTTAGCTCTTTAGCAGATTGTTCTTTTTCTCGTTCTATTCCTTCTGCCTAAGTGTTTCCCGTCCAGTGTTTGTTTCCTTTTCTTTCGGGCTAATAAGCGGGGCGGGGTTTCCATCCTTGTCGAATAATGGGAATCGTTTGCCGCTCGGATTGTTCTCCCAAGGTATGAGTGACAGGCTTCCGTCTGGATTGCGGTAGACATCGCCTTCGGTTTGTTCACCATCTCGAATGCATGTGATGTACGGCAATTCGGAAGGCACGTCAACAGTAGTGACCAGCTCTTTGCCATCCCTACCTATCCCATGGGACTTGTATCTGATTGTCTGATAGCCGTAGTCGAAATCGTCCAACGGGATGACCTCGTCCATGTGGCCGTCCCTGAGAACGTTCGACGGCTTGCAAGGGTGGAAATCATACGTCTCGTACACCCTCTTCCACTTACGATGCCGTTTTGACAATCTATGGCCTATTCGGGCGAACCAGACGATAATGTTCGGCAAGTACGCGGTACGGTTTGGATTATCTTTTGACTTGACAGCCCACTCACTGCACCATGGGCAATACCATGCGCTCCTATGGAACAGGTCAACAAGAAGACAATAGACCAGCCAGAGGAATGGCAGGGTCAACACTCCAAGAATGTATACGAGGATTGCGGGCATGGTTTTTCCTTAGTTTGGAAGCTGTGAATGTCGATATTTACGGGTGTCCGGCATGGATGGAAAGTGTGGGCTGGCTTCCTGAATCACACGTTTACGACGGTATTCCCTCGACGCCGGGATACCATAGGCCATCGCCATGGCGTCCCGTGCTTTTTTCTTGACGGCGGTTCGGTAGACTTCTGATACTGCCGGGTAGATGTGTGCGATTTTCATTTTGTTCCCTTTTGTCGGGTGGGTTCCAGCCCTTGTTTTGTGTGGACGGTTCCAGTATGCATTAATGGGTGGACAAAAAGAAAAACAAAATCCTACTTCTGGTATCTTTTTGACGGATTTTTGGCGTGTAAGCCCGGTATTTCAATGCCGGGTCTGCACGCCTTCTCATATTGTTGATTACTCAATAATATGGTATCATTATAGGCATGAGTCAGAAAGTACGAATCCTGAAAGTCCGGCATACGGGGTGCAGCGTGTTCCTCGGCTTGGACTCTTACGGGAATCGTATGTGGACTCGTAATCCGGAACGTATCATGGACTGGCTGTGCGACGGGTGGAGAAGCCGGTACAACCAGCATCGGGCGCATCGTCCCCAGCGTAGGCTTGTGGAGGATGTTGAAACCCGTGAGCGTATTTGGGTGGATGTGCCTTTGGGTGGCGCGGATGTGAAGCCCGCCGTCAAGGACAGTCAGGCGCGATTGGATTGTCTTTGGCTGGCGTGCATTCCCTCGCCTATCCTCTCCTCATGTGAACGTGTCGAGAACACGGGTTGGTTCGCCGGATTGAAACGTAAGAAGACCAATGGTGGTCGGGTTCCGGGGTTCCGTTCCCGTCATAAGGCTCCTCAGTATTTCGTGTGCTGGCGTAACCAGTCGAAGACCGGTAACGCCTTGTATCGTCGGACGGGCAAGCGTACCGGTGTGGTCGTCATCACTGGCAGTGTGCCGAGACAGTATCGTCGTGAGGGTGAGAACGAGGCTCGTTGGCGTATCGCCATTCATGTGCGGGTGAGTCAACCCATTCGTGAATATACGAGTGTGGCGGTGAACTGGACTAACGGGACACTCGTGTTCACCAATAGTCCACTCCCCATCAGCCGAACCGATACGGGCATGATGGTCGGCTTGGATAGGGGTTGCGTGCATACCCTCGCCACCTCCGATAACATTTTCCTCGACATTCCCCAACCGTCCGTCAAAGAGATGGACGAGTATAAGCGTCTGCAACGCAAGCTTGCCCGACAGGACAGGACGAACGAGAAGCGTGGCGGCAGGAACGCCAAATTCACGTCCAAAAACCGCAAGCGCACTCTCCAAGCCATACGGAGCATTCAACGTCGGATAGACAATCGCAAGGACGATTGGATAGCCAAGACGACCACCATGCTCGTCCGGGAATACGATTTCATCGCCATGGAACGGTTGAACGTGAAAGCCATGAGCCGAAGCGTCCGACCGAAACCAGACCCCGACAATCCGGGGCATTATCTGCACAACGGGCGGAAGAGGAAAAGCGGTTTGAACCGTAGCATCCTCGCCAACCGTTGGACTGACATCCTGCATTGTCTCGAATACAAAACCAAGCTTGCGGGAACCCGACTCGTTCAGGTACCCGCCTATGACACGTCACGCATTTGCAACGTCTGCGGATACTGCGACAAGAACAACCGTGAAAGCCAAGCGGTGTTCCACTGCCACAATTGCGGACATGAGACGAACGCCGACGTGAACGCGTCCAAGAACATTCTCGACCGCGCGTTAGGAACGAACGGCATGGACGATGCCGAAGAGTGGAGACAACAAGCTTCCACACTGGTGAAAACCAGCGGGAAGCAACGTCGATGAAACTCAAACCCCTGCAATACCGGTCGGAATCTCTTCCATTAAAAACATTAAGAAAGACACGTCCGACCGGCAACAGGAATCACGGGATTTCAACCCCGTGAGGAAGTCAAATGCACCAGCACGTGCTGTATATGTTCGTCCGTGAAGGCGACGCAATCCCAATTGCCATCCTTCAACCGCGAATCAGGCAAATCCTCACCGTCATTAAGCCATCCGAAGACAGGGAAATCATCTTCGCCGCCTGTCCTCTTGCAATCATCCAGAGCATCCAGATTCCAAGTTCTCTCTATCTGTTGGGATAATGTGGGTGGCTTCGTGCTGGAGGTCGAATGGGAGGGCAATTGTTCTGACATGAACATGAGAATCACTCCCACGATAGCCAACGAGAACATGCACATGATGATGTGGGATGTTTTTCCATGTTCGATATCCTCTCCCGTGGCGTAGGCGTACACTGTCACAGCCAAGGCAAGGACGGCGGCCACCATCGCCAATGTCACGCCGATTTCATTGCAAATGTAGGCCGGGCTTCCGGGCGTAATCTTGTGGGATGGAGAGTAACTATTCCAAGCCTCCACCCATTTCGAGAAATCGACCATCATTCGCCCTTCCCGACCGGCTTCAATGCCTTGCCGTCCGTGTCGTACAGGCCGAGCTTGGTTCCGTCCTTCGATACGCGGATTTCGACCAATTCCTTATGTCCTTTTCCGTTGGTCACATAGCATTTCATGTTCTTGGTCGGCAGGTCGTGGTCGGGGAGGTCGCATTCGGACGAGACCTCCTGCAATCCCCAGATTTGCTTGATTTCCGATTCAAGATTTGGAGAGGACAATCCCTCGGACAGGCAGAGGCATCCGACCGCGAACAGAAGAGGAGTGACAGATTCAATTGTAAAAGCGACGATTGCGCTGAAAAGCGCTCCGAAGACAAGGAGCACGCACACCTTTTCATCCATTCCGCCCGCCGACTGGAGCCATTGCGAGAAATCATGCATCGTTCCGTTCCTTTCCTTCGTGCTGTCGTTCCCGTTCGAGCATGAGTCGGCAGTAGGTCGCCGCCCACCCGAAGGCGTCTGACCGGCCGTCGTTGTACGTGTAGTCGCGACCCTCGTCCTTGGCTCGTTCCGCCTCGCGGAGCTGTCGGTCGAACGTGTCGGCCAAATGCTTCAACAGGGCGATTTCCGCGTGTTCCCCGCTCGAAGCCTCCTCCTCGACAATCATGTCCTGACAGTGCTGGATTGCCCGCGTGTAGGCGTCGAACCCGCCGTATCCGTCGCTCAGGCCGTCTTTGGCGCATTCCCATTCACTGTCGGCTTGGGCTTTGAGCCATTTAATGACCTCGTCCAACGTTTCGCTTCGCACGCTCACTTGTCGCCCTCAATTCGCCGCTGTTGTCTGACCGTCTTGCGTTCCACCCATTCGCCTAGTTCCTCGTCCGTGATGCCGTTTTCTGTTTCGAGCAGCATCACCCAGCGTCGCACGTCCTCCGCCGCGTCGGCAAGCCCATCCAGACGCTCCTTTTCGGTGTTGTAGCGCAGGATTTTGCTGACCGCTTTGATGAGCGCTGCGCCCGCTCCGACCGATGACGGGTGGCGAGTGCGATTGTCACATCCTTTGATGTCGTACATGTGTTCGAGTAGCCATAGGCAGATGAGTACGTCCGCCATCTCCTCGACCATGTGGGAGCGTGTCCCGTCCGTCAATCCGTCACGCCGTCGGACATCGTATGCTTCGATAAGCTCGGCGCACTCCTCCATGCAGACGATGCTCTGCTTGGTGACACCGTAACATTCAATGCTTTTAGACCACACTGCGTCAAAATATTCAGGCCGTTTATAGACTTCACCAATGGTCGGTTGCTTGTTCATTGGTTATCTTTTTCCTTTCGATTCTTCGGGTTCGACGAAGCCGTTGCGCCAGCACGGTCGCCGCATGTGCTTCTGTCTGATGCCGTTGGCGCGGCGAACATACGGGTCGGTTACGATTTGTCCGCCTTTTCAATCCACCAAATCGCATCTTCGAGCTTCCAGTACATGTCCGCATGATGGTCGTATAGGAACCGCAGGTCGTCAGCGTGCTGTTCGACCCATTCCGGGTGCGGGCGGGTGTCGTTCGTGCCTTGGACGGTCGGATAGGCGATTTTGTATGCGCGCATCCAGTAGGGAGGAAGTAGTCCGTCCTTGGGTTTCCAGTCGGACGGTTCCGAATACCGTTCCTCTAACGTCAGGTAATTGGACACCCATGCGGGCGATAGCCAAGGCCACACCTGCTCAAACAACAGCACGCCCAGTGCGATGCCCAGTAGCAGTCCGACACCATTACCTGTCGAAGGCTGGTCCGCAAGCTTGCATGCAGCCCACAGGCCGACGACCGGTAGCAGGAGGCTCACGGTCAGGTAGGGGACGCACTTCCGTGATTCACGCGAATCCTTCGCATGGTCGAACATGGTGAGCGCCACGAGAAGAAATACGGACATCCCCACGCCGAAGAGCAGCCCACACCACAGCGTGCGTATCACATCCTTTAGGAACGCTATCACGGCTGGCGTCAGCAGTATTCGCCAACTGCCCGTCAAGACAATGAGCAACACGAGGGCTGGCAATGCGGACAAGAATATCAGCAATCTCTTGCGGAAACCGCTCAACGTTCCTGCCCCGCAATCCGCTCGAAACCCAATCTGGACGCAAGCCGTTTCTTTTCCTCATCCGATAGGAATTCGACGGCCGACCGCTGGTGGTTGGCGAGCCAACTCAGGCAGTGCCAGCAGTCGATACGTTCCGAATCCGCGTCGCTGAGCCATTCGGCCAACCCGTCGTATGGTTCGAATGTTTCCGGCGCGTCGGACAGCCATTGGCGGATGATGGTCTTCCAATCCCAGCCGTCCGTCCAATGGTGATGCCAAGGACGGGTGACGGTGATGGTCGTGCCGTCCGTTTTCAGAATGGTCATACGGCATTCGTAGTCGCCGCCGCCAATGGCCGTGACGCGCAGCCAGTCGTTCATCACAATGGCCTCCCCGTTTCCACCTGTTCCAGCATGTCGAAGCATTCGTCGCGTTCCGTCCGGGTGGTGGAACGCAATAGGTCTGCCAGTTCGGTCGGTTCGTCCTCATAGACGTTCTGTCGTATAAGGCTGATGGCCTCCCAATCCTCGAAGATTTCCGGTGACGGGTCAGCCATGCCGTTCAGCCAGTCCACGACCCGCATGCCAGTCTCGTTCAACCGACCGTAGTCCACATGTTCGGACAGCTGTTCCAACACGCTCAACCACCCGTATTGGCATCGGTCATCGCATTCGGCGGAATCAACCAGCAGATAGTCGGATGTGAGCGGCAGTGGCACGCTGACCGTACCGTCATCGTCTTGAAGCACGTCCACGATGAGACGCATGTTCGGCCTGTCCGCCGTCCAACCGGATACGCGCACGAACGCCCGCTCCGGCTTACGGTCGCGTGCGGCCATGAGACGGCATACGTGCGACAGGCGCATCCAATCCAAGCCTGACAGGTTCAACCCGTCCAAGCCGTGCAATGTATGTTCGGCGGGACGCGCGTCGTGCGCGCCGTCGTACTGGTATTCGATATTCACGCCGTTGATGTTCAACATGGTTCTTCCGTTCCGTTGAGTGTGGCTTCGAGCATGAGCCGCGCCCATTCCCGCCATTTCTCCTTGGACGCTTGCTTCACCTTGTCCCATGGTTTCAGGTTTCCGTAGGAGAAGTAGGAGCGGGCGGAAAGGAAGTATCCGGCTTCGGCGGCGCGTTCCACCTGCTTGTCCGTCGGCTCATGTTCGGGGGCCATATCCAATGTTCTTTGAGAATCAGATTGCCCTCGCAGTCGGTGTGTTGCATCGCCCTCAACAATGCGAGTGGGCTGTTCGCATGCTCGACCAACCGTAAGGCGACCGGAGTGAACCGTGGCTTCTCGCCTTCCTCCAACGGTTCGTTGTCGAATCTCACCAGCTCTCGGTCGAATCTCGCCAGATAGTCTGGGTTGTCTTCCGAATATCCCAGTCCGCCACGTTGGAGAATGCGATAGGCTTCACTGGCCGACCAGAGGAGGGACTTGAGCAGGATGGTCGTGTCCATCCACTTCACGTTCCGTTCGCGGGCGGTCTTGTCCGCGTACCGGACGATGTCGCTGATTGTCGTATTGGTCACTTCCGAACCTCCTTGTCTTCTTCTTCGCAACGGTCGATGATTGTCTGGTAGGCGAACCTTCTCGAATCGGCGCAGGTGATGGAATCATCTCCATACGGGATGTTCGATTCCAACAGTCGTTGCAGACTGTTCTTCGCCTCCCTCTTACGAATCCCGCACCATTCGGACAGATGCCGTACCGTGCATTCGTCCGTGCCGCGCAGGGCTGTCATGTGCGAGCGGGCGTTTCGGTAGGCTTGCAGGTATTCACGGTCGGCAAGCCATGAAAAATCGTCCTCACCGGCGGACATAGTCTTTTCCGTCCTGTCTATCCACTCGTCCAACCATGCGATGATTGAGACCACTGCGTCCGTCTCCCCGTTTTTCATCTCAGTGTTTTCCATGGGTATTCCTTCCGGCTGGTTTCGTTCAGTTCAACGCGGCTTCGAGCATGAGCCGAGTGTAGGAGAGATAGTCCACGCCGACCTGACGTCCACGGTTGGGGCTGACGGTCTGGGCTAGGTTGACGCCGGTTCTTGACGCCGCCTCGACCTGCTCCCGAGTGGGTTGACGTTCGGGCAGTTCGATGCCGTGGGCGCGGAGCAGGAGTTCGACATGACTATCACGTTGCACGTGGCGCAACACTTCCACCGCGTCGTGGGCATCGTGCAATATGCGACGGCTGGAAGCGGACAATACCGGGTCTTCTCCCATTTTCAACGGACGGTTCGGAATATCGGACATGAGGAGCCGGATTTCCGAGGATTCCAACCCGTGTCCCCGGAGTATCGAGCCTACGAGTCCATCGTTCCGGTAAAGCGCATACAGCAGGTGGGCTTCTCCGGCCTGACTTTGATGGCGCGACTCGGCGGCGGATAGTGCGGTGTCGGCCAGCGAGTCCATCAAAGCCTGTATCTGTTCCTCCAAGGTGGTGGACGTGTCCATGGTTTATTTCCTTCTTTGCCTGAAAACTCTTTATGTGTGAACACATCCACTATAGCATAGTTTGCGTCTAGTAGTCCAGAAAAGCCTCCAACACCGGAAGGACACGATTCGTATACTTGTCGCGCTCATCCTCGGACATCCCATTCCACCGCAACAGGAGTCCACGGTCGTCGGGCTTGCCGTCGGGACAATCGTTCTCGCATCGGTACAAGACGATGGCGGCTCGCATATCGGATTGTCCGGCCCGTTCGCATTGGGTTCCGTTCCACGGCAGACGGCGATGAGTTTTCCCCGTGTCTCGGCCAGTCGAATCACAGTAGTCCCTCCTCGACTTTCTTTCGCGCGATTTCCAGAAGCTCCTTGGCTAGAGTCAGATATCCGTCGCGTGTACCGACCGTTTCGCCCCGCTTCCAGAAGAAATCCTCATCGGGAGCCTCGCCGTAGGTCTTCTCCCATCGCGGGATTTCGTCAGCCCACATGAGATGTTTCGCCACGGCCTCCACCTCCTCCCCGCAAGCGGGGTGGAGACGCCCGTTCATACAGGCTTCCTGCAAATCGTCACTGTCGGCCTCGAATGTTTTCTTGATGTCGGAACCATCCCAGTATTGGACGGGATACGCTTCCTCGGCCTCCCTCTCTACGATGCTGACCAACTTGACCTCCTCCGGTTCGGTATCGTGGCTCACTGCAACGAATCCTTGTCCAAGATTTGGAAATTCGCCCGATGAATGTACAGCGTTTTACCATCGACCATGAGCCTTGTTGTTTTAGGTAGATTATCGTCTATATCCCATTTGATGGTGTCGCCGTTGAACACTTCAATCGGCGTTCCCATCTGGCTTTTGATGACCACGACATGCTTCTTGGCAAACGAATCCTTATACCGGTTCAACAATTGCGACGTTGAACCGGTACCGGTCGTCCTCTCCGTATCCTGAGATTTGAGAGCGTCAGCGGCGAAATCCTTGACCGGCTCCAACCCATCCTCGGAGAAGATGAGCGTATCCCCGCAGGAGTCCAACTCCCTGCCATCGAGAGTCACGGTAATGACCGAAGACAGGGAATCGGTCGAGCCGGAGGAAACCGAACCATTGGTGCCGATGCCGTAGTAACGGGAGTCGGTGGTCACATTGCCGTCCAACCCGATTTTCTCGGCATGACTCGTCAACGTCAGCTCACCGGTGTTGCTATACGCGTTCATGGTGAATGCGCGGCCCTCCAACCAACCCGACTCACTATCCGAACATCCACCAAGCGAACACATCAGAACCGCCACAACCAGCACGGCCACCGGACGGAAACCCTTTTTAAGACAATTCCTCAACACAAAAATCCTCTCAATCCAACTAACGGGACACCACGTGAGCCTCACCCTTATACGGGTCAAGCGTCAAATACTGGTCAAGACAAACGGACGGAAAACCATCCCCATCCGACAGAAACGGACGATGACGCCAATCATACGAACTCCAACCCGCCTCCACACGAGCATTCAACCCATCCAACATCACCGAACGAAAACCCGGCCTACCATCCCGCTCCAACCAGCAGATATCATACTCACGCCCACACAGGCGCTCGCTGACCACGCGCGGAGTGGTGGTGCCATCCGAACGGAGTTGCAGATACCTCAAATGCGAATCTAACGGAGTCCAATCCGCCAATCCGAAACGGTGACGGCCACGCTTATCCGTATACGCGCACAATCCGGCGTCCACACGCAACGTGTCACCCAACCGAATCGTCATCAGCCGGTCGGCGGAACCATTATGAGGCTCGATACGGTCGGGACGGATAACAGTGTTCTTCACGAACGTGGCAAGCCAAATATGCGAGTCGATAAGCGTCTGAGAACCATCCGAATTCACCACATGCGGAAACATCAGACACAGGCGGGACACATACCCGTTCGATACGCTCGTCTCCTCACAGTCAGCCACCACGCCTTCCACCGTGTAACGGTACACGCCGTCCACGGTCCTATGCTCCAAACCCAACAGGTTACGACGCTCGCTTCTGTCGGTTCGTTCCACGTAGCTTTCGAAGAAACGACGATAGTCCAAACGGAGTTCGTCGGCCTCCTCCTTGGTCTGGATACGGTAACGCAATCCGATAAGGGAACGCCATCCGGTGTTGCGCCCCGCGCTCTGACGGCGAAGAACCTTCCTCCCATCAGGCGCGGTGGTCATTCCGATAAGCATGTCGGAACGTTCATCCGCCTCCTCGATGAGCGCGTCCTTTAAAGCGTCCATGGTCTCAGGGGAGGGAATGAACGGATTCTCCCTCCCGTACACGGCCGTCTTGTCGAACTTGGACATTTCAGTTCAAGTCCCTCCAACCGGTCGCATACGCGTACTGGATGCGCAGGTTCCCTTCGATATTGGCGGACTTGCAAGCGTCAAGCACGTTTTTCAGATACTCCAACCCATCAGCCCCGTCCGACATTTGACCGGGCAACGGCAGGACACCACCGTCCACATCACACACCAGACGATAACGGATTCGGGAACCGGAATCCACACAACCATTGTCATGTCCGCGTATCTGCTTGAGGATGACGCGGATTGCCTCGACGGAAGGAATAGCATCTGACAACGGACGGCTGGAATCCCACACGGTCAACGCACTGATTTCATCCAACCGTTCACTCAACTTGTCCAATTCCCGCAACGCCTCACCGACGGCAATCTTCACCGACTGCTCCCGCGCGATATTGGAGTCATGCACTCGCAGTGATTCATGGAACCGTTTTTTCGACTCGTCGTCCATGTTGGATTTGTCGATAAGCTCCTCGATTGGCGTGGGGCCTAAGTTTCGAAGCGCGTCCAATAAATACTCGTCATCCGGATTCTCTTCAGCTTTGTTCCGGTCGCTCATTTGACAGCCTTCCCGGACGGCTTTACGGTCGGCTTGGCCGGAGTCTTGACGGTCTTGCCAATCTTCTCAAGATAGGCTTCCAAAGCCTTGACAGCCGCCTGTTTCGCCAACACCATGGCGACATCCTTGTCGGAAGCGGTGGCATGCCAACGCATGTAGTTTTCCGGCTTGTCGCCGTCGGACAACAGATAGGTGGCGCTGACCTTCGGCTTGCTTTCCTGCAAATTCGTCTGGGTCTCCGAAGCAGTGACCTTCACACACTTGTTCGGAGTGTTCTTGCCGGTCTTGACCTTATCCCAGTCGATGAGTGCTTCGGCACGCCATGTGATGTTTTTGGCGCTGACCAGAGTGACGGTGGTACCGACATGCCACGGTTCCCCGTCGTTGTGCTTGTTGTGTTCTTTGACGATGGCTTCGGCCACGTTGCGGGCACTGCACTCGTATTTGATTTCGCCCTTGCTGGTGACGACGTGGGTTGCGTACTTGTCCTGTTCGTAGATTTCGATACTCAATGTAGGTGCGTTCCAATTCTGGTTGTGATTGATGGCGACGGGTGTCATGTTTGACTCGACCCGTTTTTATGTGGACACTGCCAGTATAACAAGAGTAGAAGGTTTAGGCAAATAGGGGAGAACTCCGATTGCCCACCCACCATACTCTAAAACGACAACAGAAGAAAACCAGTTGGAGCGTCAATCTTTCTCGGATGGCGGCGTACACCAACGTCGGGCGTCCTCTTCAGTGCAGAACTCATGCAGAAGTCCGTGCCGATTCGCATACCATATGCAGCTGTCCAAATTATCACACGAGTCCAATGGTTGGCCTTCGTCCTCCAAGCAGTGCCGTATGAGGATATACGATTCGTACGCGGCCTTGCACGCGTCCGTATAACTCATGGGAATCGGCGGACCCAGATTGAGAGGACACCTCCTGTACGGAAGATATAGTCGCCGCCAATACAATACAGTATGCTCCCCATTCTCAGACCAAAGGTCTATATGGTCGGCGCACCATCGGGTTCCTTCCACAGTGGGCTTGCCGCAGAAACTATTGTCCATTCCACGGAATCGACACCCCAAGCCAACATTCTTGTTGGATTCTCGCTGAACGTTAGGGTCGAAGTCTTTTAGCAGTTGCTCGCATTTCTGCACACGTTTTTCAGCCTGTTTCTTCTCTCTCCTGACGGGCCACGACTCTTTCGCATACCGGAACCATTGGAGGACATTCCATGTGCCGTGAACGTTTTCTCGCATGGTGCGCAATCGTCTTCGAATCTGCCGCAAGTCCAAACGTTCTGACTGGCAATTTCGCAACAACTCCTGTTGCCTACGTTCGAGATAATCCACCACCGTCACCTCCACCTAGAAGACACATTTGACGTCGGCACTCTTGGGTACTCCGACGCCAACAGTCTTTTCCGTCGCCCACGAACGACTTTTCTTAAATGTATTTGAATAGTTGTTCCGGCGTCAACCCCTTCAAATCAGGTTTCTCCTCATCCAACAATTCCCTGAAATCATCGAACGTATATTCGACACCATCCTTGCACGCGTTCAACATACCATATTCCATATCATCCACGAATTTCGGATTATCCTCCCGAAAACGTCGTACCCGACTTTTGACGGAAGCGAGTTTCTTTTTCCCGCTCTTCGGCATGCTCTTATACCCGTAAGCCCGGTGTGCTCCGGCGGCGGTCTTATATCCGTAGCCTTGCGCGTCATCCACGATTTCGCCGGTATCCATGTTGACCAGTCGATAACGGGTTTCGGAATATCCGAAATCGAATTCATCTTCCGGCTCATGCCGCACCTCAAAAGCCACGGCCTTGATGACCGGTTTCTTATTCTGTTCGACCATTTTTCAGTTTCCTCCAACAGTCGGAATGGTAGTCCAATGTCTCACGTCGTCGGCAGTGCATTCCTCCTGCAATAGTCCGTCATCTTCCAACAGTTCTCTCAGCAAAAGGAGGGACGCGGTATGGTCTGTGGAACTTTTGGCGAACATTCGCTCACGTATTGACCGTACTCGTGCTCGAATCTGTTCCAGATTTAGACGCTCATTCTCGTAAGTTTGTTCTAATGTCCGTTGACGACGTTCCAAAAAGTTCAAGGGTTATTCCTTCCCGAGAATATGTTCGGCAAGTTCGGGCACTTCCTTCCATGAGTCGAAGCTTGCGCCCTTGTCGTATTGTTTCAACCGTTCGCACTGTTTCATGTTGTAGCCATGGCGTTTCGCCAAAACGGGGAGTCCTTCTCGCATGAGCGTGTCCAGCATTATGGGATTGTCTTCAATATATAGGTCGGCTTTGAGCAGGTGCTTCTGCTTGAGATGACAGTATGGAATGTCTCGACGTGACGACGTGTATGAGTATCCGATGCTGGTAATGGGGTCTTTCTCATACCAGTCTTTTTCGGCCATTCGCCTGATGTCCGAGGCGAATACGGCGTCACCTTCTGTATGTCGCAGGTCGTCCAGATTACGACGTGGACATAAGTTATGATTCTGGCTTGTGTTGAAATTCATGGCTATCATCCACCGGCGTGTATCATCACGGTCGTCATCACGGGAGGTGACGAATAGGAGACGATTGTTTTCCGACATGCCGATTAGCTTCAACAACGCTTCCATAGCATGTGGATACATGTGTTCACGTAAATAGAGTCCCGCGTTCACCGACCAATGATGCCATCGTTTTGCGTGAGGGTACACCGTCCTTCAGGGCGCGGTGGGGAATCACGCTGGTCTGTTCTGGTTCTCGATATACCGTTTCAGCGTGTCCAACGGTGCTCCCCCCGCGGTTCCCGCGTAGTAGCTGGGCGACCAGAGGCGTTGCGCCTTCCAATAGTGCCGGGCGAGTTCGGGGTAGTCGCGTCTCAAATATCGGCTGGACACGCCTTTGAGGCTGTTGACGAGGCGGCTGAGTTCCACGGTCGGAGGGAATGATACGAGCAGGTGGACATGGTTGGTTTCGCCGTTGAACTCCTCCAACCGGCAGTCGAACGAGGCGCACACGTCGGAGAATATGCGTTCCAACGCTTTCAGATGCTCGTCGGTGAACACGTCGTGCCGGTATTTGGTGATGAAGACCAAATGCGCGTGCAAATCGTAAACGCAGTGTCGTCCCTTACGAATATCGTTTGTCTTATCCATAAAGACCAAGTATAATACCAAACATGAGTTCCTACAGGCGATACAACTACCGCGCCTACCCAACGCAAGGGCAGCGCGAGGCATTGTCACGCCTGTACGGCGCATGCCGGTACGCGTACAATTGGACGCTCGACCAGCGGGAGCTTATGCGTCGCCGACATGGGCGAATGCAGTCCTGCACGCAGTTGAGCAACATGTTCACCCAATGGAAACGCGACCCCGGCATGGAATGGCTTCTGGGCGTATCGTCCACGCCGTTGCAGCAGTCGATACGCCACGCGGACATGGCCTACCGGAACTTCCTTCGCCTCTACAAGGCTGGCAGGACACATATTGTGACCAACCACCGCACCGGGAAGAGGCATCGCACGGGACCGCCCCGGTACAAGAGCCGCAGGGACGGCGAACAGTCGGCCGAGTTCACCAAGTCCGCGCGATTCAAGGTCGAGCATGCGGACGGATGCAAGTGGGCGTTCCTCACACTCCCGAAAATAGGGCGGGTCAAACTCCGTTGGACGCGCGAACTGCCGTCCACGCCGAACACCGTCATCATCATGCTCCACGCGGACGGCTCTTACGAGGCGAGCCTCACCGTGCAGGTGGAGAACAAGACCGACGCCCCCAAGCCACTGTATGAGGCGTGCGGCATCGACATGGGTCTCGACTCGCTCATGAGCATCGTCTATACAGACGGCACACGCGAGAAGATACCCCACCCACACACCCTGAAACGCAAGACGCGCCGACTGCGCAAACTCGACAAACAACTGGCAAGGGAAAAGAAAGGCTCGGCCAATCATGCGAAGACACGACTCCTGAAGGCCAAAGCCTACGGTCGGATACGAAACCAACGCAGGGACATGGCGTACAAGCTGGCGTCCAAAGTGGCGGGCGAGAACCAAGCCGTCGCCTTGGAGACGCTGAACGTCAAGGGACTGGCGCGCACCCGCATGGCGAAGAGCCTGTTGGACGCGAATTGGACGCGAATAATCGACCGTATCCAACAATTGGGAGTCCAATACGGCAGGACGGTCGTTCGCATAGACCGTTGGTATCCCAGCAGTCAAATCTGCTCCCAATGCGGACGCAGAGACGGTCAAAAACCGTTGAACATACGTGAATGGGAATGCCCTCAATGCGGCACACGGCTCGACCGTGACTGGAACGCCGCATTGAACATACTCGACGCGGCAGGACTTGCCGAGTCGCTAAACGCCCGTGGAGGCGACGTAAGACGGAGGCTGGCGCAAACCGACCGCAACGCAGACGCCCGTGAAGCGGGAACCCACCGAACCGCACAGCTTCATTAAGCCAACCGGCGTAGGAATCCCCCGCCTTCAGGCAGGGGAGGAAGTCAATCACGGAATTCCGCATGGGTTTCGAACCAGCCTTCACAGGCGAAACCGTAGTCGGTTGGTTCGGGAGCGTTGAACGGTTTCTTCTGTAATTGGCTGATGCAATCCTTGAACGCTGTCGTATAGTCTACGAGAGTGTTGTCCAAGTCGATGGCGATAAGCTTATGGGTTTTCCCTTTTTCGGGCGGATATTGTTCCTCGTCCAATCCAAGCATGTGTAAAAGGTCGAGGAACACTTTGCATTGCGGCAGTGGTTTGCCGTCTAGTTCGGCATGAACGATTGGGTCGTCATTGGATGGAAGTGGACAGGTATCCGACCAGAACAATCGATGTACTTCGTTGGGCGTGTTGAACTCCCATTTGATGTGCTTGCCGTCACAGTTGACGGATTCGAAATTGAGCATGTTTTTGGCCTTTCAAGATATGTGAACATGCCCACTATAGCATAATCTGGCTGTCATGCCCAAGGGTTCTCCACACCCAGCAACAGATTCAAGGGCATTACAGCCTCCCACAGCATAGGTTTGCAACCCCACCCGTATCCGTCACGCCAGATGTACGTGTGCAGTTCACCGAACATCGGAAGTTCGTCCTTGGAGCCTTGCCCGCCGGAATAGTAGGGGCTTCGTTCGCTTAACGGCTCGCATTCCTCGACGGCGGGGGCAAGCAGGTCGATGTCGCCGTTATCCAGCAATCGTTCTACTTTCTCTCTAGTGTCGTAATGGTTGAAAAGCATACGTCCCGCGGATTGGATATTCCCGTCGTAAGGGCTGAATATCCAACGGTACAAGTCTTCGCCGTTTCGCATGGCGATGACGAATGGTGTGCCCATATCGTCTTCCTTCCTCCAAAACTTTTTATGTGAACAATCTCAGTATAACATCGGTGATTTTGTTTCAGAAATCACCACCGAAATCCAATTCACCGTTCGCATAGCATTCGATGTCGTTCAACTCATCCTGCATGTCCACCAGTTGCGTCAACTGTCCAACAGCCGAACGGCAACGATTACAGGAGTCGCGAATATACCCGCGAACACGCGGATACTGTCGGAAATGCAATCGAGGATTCACAGTCGGTTCGTCATCGTCCAACACGTCCAACAAGTAGTTGTACACATCCAACAGGTGGGAGAGCGTTTGCGTCATGGAATCGGTCATCTCCTCATCCTTGTTCACGTATTCGCCAATCTCGTGAACCGTATCCTCAACCATGGTCACACACTGGTCGAGCATATACGCGTCACGTTTGAATCTACGGAACGGAAGCATTCAGCCGTCTTTCCTTTCTCGGCTTCTTTCCAACCGATATTCGGCAATCCACAATGCCGACACCACAATCCACAATACGCATGACAGTCCGTCAAGGAAACCCCATTTGCCTATGAACAGGCAGATTTCCAACAAGGCGACCAACAGTGAGCATACTATCGTCCCCAAGCGAATCCATCGGGGAGCATACCCTTTGCCGGGATGTTTGCGGGCGCGTCTTCTGTTCCCCGTCCAGACTATCGTCCCAACGACGAACAGGAAGAACGCAACCACGTACAGAGCCGTCAACACGTCGAAGACACCCTGCTCGCTCATTCCAACGAGCCTTCCAAGTCGGAACCGTCCAAACCGTCGGGCTTATCATTCCAGCGGATAAGAAACAGCCAGATTAACGCGGTGACAATCCAAACGAGTCCGCACATGCCGGAGCTTACGCTATCGAACCGGAAGCACCGAAGGAACTCCACGACGGCTTTGAATTCCTCCCCACGGCTGAAGCCGGGGGATTCCTGTCGCATATGAGACATGCTTCCCATTAGAGAAGTCTTCCCATACGTGTAGCAGGGGTTGGCGTTTCACCGGAACTCTCCTGTGGAACATGGGTTCCATAGGATGCGTGTTCCTCCACGCCCTCGGCATCGTCCATGCCGGTTGTATGTATCGCGCGGTTGAGAATGTTCTTAGCCGCGTTCACGTCCGCATTATCCTTGTTCCCGCAGTTAACGCATTGGAAGACCGCTTGACTCTCACGGTTCTCCAATGCGACATGGCCGCAACGGTTGCAGGTTTGGGACGTGTAGGCCGGGTCAACCAGTATGAGCTGGGTTCCGGCGAGTCGGGTCTTGTATTCGAGTTTGTTCTGAATATCCGTCCAACGGTTGTTGAGGATGCTACGGTTCAATCCGGCTTTGGATGTTGCACTATTATGCAGGTAGCACCCCTGATGGTTGGGGTCCTGCTTCGGCTTTGGCCTACGCGTCATCTGCCGGGTCTTCAACGCTTCCAAGGCTATAAGGTCGTAGTCTTCGACAAGCTGTGTCGTGGTTTTCGCCACCCAATCGTCCTTACGATTGTTGATACGGCGACGTAACGAGTTCATACGCTTCAACGTGAGCATACGCCGTTTCGACTGGAATTTCGCGGTTTTGCCGCCACGCTTCTCGTTGGTTCTGTCCTGTCGGGAGAGTTTGCGTTGCAATCGCAGATACTCTTTTCTCTCCCGTTCGGACGGTTGCGGCATGTCTAGCATGGTTCCATTCGACAAGGCCAACGTGTGGACGCAGCCACGGTCGATACCGGTCTGCTTGCCGGTGGTATTCCGTCGGATGGGCGACGGTTCGTTGGTGAACGCCAGAGTACGTTCCGTCCAATTCACCGCCACACTCGTATAATCCCTGATGGGTTGGCTGACGCGCACGTGGATGGAGAGCGTCCAACGGCATCCCGTTTCGTCCGGCTTGCGGAATTCCTTTTTCACGGTTCCGGTGATGACGACCACGCCGCGCTTGCGTGACACCTGATGGTAGATGGCGTTGCCGGTCTTGTTCTGGTTGCGCCAGCATACGAAATACTGGGGGCTGCGTTTGCGGGACTTGAATCCCGGGACACGACCGCCATTGATTTTCTTGCGCTTCAACGCGGCATACCATTCCGAATTCTC
>ULVF01089917.1_pt1 | contig 104152 bp, 79 predicted proteins | sample 1959201 | NCBI WGS metagenome assembly ULVF01 (sample SAMEA4835779, study PRJEB28245) | human gut metagenome | biome: gut microbiome; material: fecal sample | place: Denmark | collected 2008 | reverse complement strand
ATCAGTGGGTCCAGGGTTCGAATCCCTGAGGGTGTACGAAAAGAGATTACCACAATGGTAATCTCTTTTTTTATGTCTTTTCCTAAAATCTGCTCTTAAACATAGCTAATACTTTTGCGGTCTTGTATAAAATCTTTTCCTTTGTGTCAGGATAGTTCAGCACAGATAAAGTATTGATATGGAAAAGAATATAAAATTCGGGCAACAGTCTACCAAAGTGAAGCAGCTGTCGGATCTCATCGAACAGGATATTTTGGTAGGGAAGTACCGTACCGATACGAGTCTGCCTTCCATTAATGCATTGAGTAAGACTTATCATGTGTCACGGGATACCGTATTTAAAGCCTTTGCGGATTTGCGTGAGCGAAAATTGATTGATTCTACTCCCGGTAAAGGGTATTATGTAACTAACCGGAAAGAAAAGATTTTTTTATTGCTGGACGAATATTCTCCTTTCAAGAATACCTTATATAATAGTTTTGTCAAGAAACTTTCTGTGTCATACAAGGTAGATCTCTGGTTTCATCAATATAATGAACATATTTTTAATACCATTTTATGCGAGGCCATAGGAAGGTATAATTATTATGTGGTGATGAACTTTGATAATGAGAAGTTTTCTCCTTTATTTGATAAGATTCCTTCTTCCCGCCTTTTGCTGCTTGATTTCGGTAAGTTTGAAAAAGGAAATCACTCCTATATCTGTCAGAATTTTGATGATGCTTTTTATAAAGCCTTGACTCAGTTGACTGCTCGTCTGGAGCGTTACCGGAAAATTGTATTCCAGCTGCCCCAGGAGTCTAAACATCCACAAACCTCTGTTCAAAGTTTTGAAGCTTATTGTTCAGATAATCATTTTGTAGGTGAAGTAGTGAACGAGGAAGATATACAAGAGGTAGAAAAAGGGGTGGTGTATGTAGTCATCCGTCAGACGGATGTGGTGAATGTGATTAAGCGAAGCAGGCTGAACGGTTTGAAATGTGGAGTCGATTTTGGACTGATAGCATATAACGATACGCCGGCATACGAGGTGATAGACGAAGGGATTACCGCTCTCAGTATTAATTGGGAGGAAATGGGCCGAAAAGCAGCACATTTTATTCTTACGGGTGATGTGGTGCAGGAGTTTTTACCCACCGAAGTACATCTGCGGAATTCAGTGTAAGTATAAAATTCAATATTATTATATTGTAGTGTCAGCACAGTTCAGTATGGATGGATTTAATTAGAAAGAAAAGAAATTGCATTAACTTTATAAATAATCGAAACATGAAAAATTATCCGAAAATCGGGATTCGTCCCACTATCGACGGACGTCAGGGTGGCGTACGTGAAAGCCTTGAAGAAAAGACTATGAATCTTGCCAAAGCCGTAGCAGAACTTATTTCTTCTAATTTGAGAAACGGTGACGGTAGTCCGGTAGAATGTGTCATTGCGGATTCTACTATCGGTCGTGTAGCTGAAAGCGCAGCTTGTGCCGAAAAATTTGAGCGTGAAGGCGTAGGAGCTACCATTACAGTCACTTCTTGCTGGTGCTATGGAGCAGAAACAATGGATATGAATCCGTATTACCCGAAAGCGGTATGGGGATTTAACGGTACGGAAAGACCGGGTGCCGTATACCTGGCTGCTGTTCTGGCTGGGCATGCACAAAAAGGTTTGCCGGCATTTGGTATTTACGGACGTGATGTGCAGGATATTGAAGATAATACCATTCCGGCAGATGTGGCAGAAAAGATTTTGCGTTTTGCCCGTGCGGCTCAGGCGGTAGCTACCATGAGAGGCAAGTCTTATCTTTCTATGGGTAGTGTGTCTATGGGTATTGCCGGTTCAATTGTGAATCCGGATTTCTTCCAGGAATATTTGGGCATGCGTTGTGAGTCAGTAGATTTGACAGAAATTATCCGCCGTATGACTGAAGGAATTTACGATAAGGAAGAATACGCCAAAGCGATGGCTTGGACTGAAAAATATTGCAAGAAAAACGAAGGAAAGGATTTCAATGTAGAAGCCAAGACTAAGACACGTGCGGAAAAAGATGCCGACTGGGATTTCATTGTGAAGATGACCATTATCATGCGCGACTTGATGAAAGGTAATCCGAAGTTGAAGGAAATGGGATTCAAGGAAGAAGCACTTGGTCACAATGCTATTGCAGCTGGTTTCCAGGGACAGCGTCAGTGGACGGACTTCTACCCGAACGGTGACTTCTCTGAAGCCTTGCTGAATACTTCTTTCGACTGGAACGGTATTCGTGAAGCTTACGTACTGGCTACTGAAAATGATGCCTGCAACGGAGTGGCTATGCTCTTCGGCCATTTGCTGACTAATCGTGCACAGATTTTTTCTGACGTACGTACCTATTGGAGCCCGGAAGCTGTGAAACGTGTGACCGGTAAGGAACTGACCGGACTGGCAAAGAATGGTATTATCCATTTGATTAACTCTGGAGCAACTACTTTGGATGGTACCGGCCAGCAGACAGATGCAGAAGGTAATCCGACCATGAAACCGTCATGGGAGATTACAGAAGCTGAGGTTGAAAAATGTTTGGAAGCTACTACATGGTATCCTGCTAACCGGGATTATTTCCGTGGTGGTGGTTTCTCTTCTAACTTCCTGTCAAAAGGCGGTATGCCTGTGACCATGAGCCGCTTGAATCTGATTAAGGGACTGGGTCCGGTACTCCAGATTGCAGAAGGATGGACGGTAGAAATTGATCCGGAAATCCACAAGCTGCTTGATGAACGTACTGACCGTACATGGCCTACTACCTGGTTTGTACCTCGTTTGTGCGATAAACCAGCCTTCAAGGATGTATATTCTGTAATGAATAACTGGGGAGCCAATCACGGTGCCATCAGTTACGGACATATAGGTCAGGATTTGATTACGCTTGCTTCTATTCTTCGTATACCGGTATGTATGCACAATGTGGAAGATGATAAGATTTTCCGCCCTGCTGCATGGAATGCTTTCGGTATGGATAAAGAAGGCGCTGATTACAGAGCATGTCAAAATTACGGACCGATCTATAAATAATTAATTTTACGCTGCCGGAACTGGCGGATTCTCCGTCTGTTCCGGCTTTTATTTTCTACTAATAAAAAAATCATGATTCATAACGAACATATTGAAGAGTTTGTAAAACAGGCTCATCGGGTAGGTGATGCCGGATTGACGGTATGCAGTAGTGGTAACCTTTCATGGCGTGTAGGCGATGAAGTGCTGGTTTCCGGTACAGGTTCATGGGTGCCTTCTTTGACAAAAGATAAAGTGGCTGTTTGCCGTCTGGAAACGGGTGAAATACTCAATGGGGTAAAACCTTCTATGGAAAGTGTGTTCCATTTAGGTGTTTTGAGAGAGCGTCCCGACGTTAATGTAGTACTTCACTTCCAGTCTCCATACGCTACCACAGTGGCATGTATGGAAAATACGCCGAAAGATTTTAATGTGACAGCCGAAGTTCCTTGCCATGTTGGGGCTGAGATTCCGGTTATTCCTTATTTCCGTCCGGGTTCTAAAGAGTTGGCCGAAGCCGTGATTGCGGCCATGAAAGACCATAACTCCGTATTGCTTCAGAAGCACGGACAGGTGGTTTGCGGAAAAGACTTCAATCAGGCTTTTGAGCGAGCCATGTTTTTTGAGATGGCTTGTCGCATAATTGTGCTTTCCGGGGGAAAATACAAGACCTTGACAAAAGAAGAGATTGACGATCTTGAAACGTACATTTTAGGCAAGAAGACAAAATGAAAGAAGCATATTTGGCAATTGACTTTGGAGGAGGTAGTGGCAGGGTGATTGCCGGCTACCTTTCCGAGGGTGAACTTGTGCTGGATACGATATACCGATTTCCTAACCGTCAGGTACGGATGGGAGGACATGTATACTGGGATTTCCTTTCCCTGTTTGAGGATATGAAGACCGGCATCCGTATGGCAGTAGAAAAAGGCTATACGTTGAAGAGTATCGGAATTGATACGTGGGGTGTGGATTTCGGACTGATAGACAAACAAGGAAATTTGTTGGGTAATCCGGTGTGTTATCGCGACAGCCGTACAGAAGGGATGCCCGAAGAGTTCTTCTCGAAAGTGGACGTAAAGGCGCACTATGCAGAATCGGGTACGCAGGTCATGGCCATCAATACCTTGTTTCAGTTGTATGCCATGAAGAAGGAAGATAATGCGCAGTTGAAGGTCGCCGACAAGTTGCTTTTCATGCCCGATCTGTTCAGCTATTATCTTACGGGAGTGGCTAATAATGAGTATAGCATAGCTTCTACGTCGGAACTGCTGGATGCCAAAGCACGTACCTGGAATTTCAAGTTGATTCGGGAACTGGGGCTTCCGGAGCACCTTTTCGGCGAAGTGGTTATGCCGGGAACCTCCCGCGGCTTTTTGAAACCGGAAATCAAGGAACAGATAGGAATAGACTACGAGGTAGAAGTGATTGCTGTAGCTTCACACGATACGGCCAGCGCGGCCAGTGTAGTGCCTCTGTCTGCCAAAGGAGAAAAGGTGGCTTTCCTGAGTTCAGGCACTTGGTCCTTGCTGGGGGTAATGAGCGACGAACCGATTTTGACGGAAGAAGCCCGTCTGGCAGGGTTTACCAATGAAGGAGGCTCGGATGGAAAAATTTGTTTTTTACAGAATATTACCGGACTTTGGATACTTCAGAAACTGATGCAGGAATGGAAGGAAGAGGGAAAGGATGTAGCTTATTCCACCTTACTGCCGGCTGCGGAAGTGGCAGAAACCGATGCTTTGATTGACGTGGACGATACAGGTTTCCAGTGTCCGGTAAGTATGGCTGAGGCGATTACGAATTATTGTATCGCACATCAGCAAACACCACCTTCCACGCAGGGAGAATTTGTGAAATGTGTCCTTCGGTCATTGGCGTTGCGCTATAAAACGGGTATGGAAGCACTGAACCAGCTTTTGCCTGAACCAGTAACAAAGCTTTATGTGATTGGTGGAGGAAGTCAGAACAAATACCTGAACCGGTTGACAGAAGAAGCTATTGGCATTCCTGTGGTAGAAGGACCGGTTGAGGCAACTGCCATCGGTAACATCAGGCAGCAAATGAAGTAAAATAATCAAGAGGGCTGTAGCCGTCACTTAAAATCTAACACCATGAGTAATACATCAGAAAACAAATCTATACTGAAGAAGGATGGAATAAGCTATCTGGTTCCGTTCATTCTGATTACCTTCTGCTTTGCCCTATGGGGCTTTGCCAACGACATTACAAACCCTATGGTCAAGGCTTTTTCCAAAATATTCAGGATGAGCGTAACCGACGGGACTTTGGTTCAGGTGGCTTTTTATGGCGGATATTTTGCTATGGCCTTTCCGGCAGCCATGTTTATCCGTAAATATACTTATAAAGCCGGAGTCATGATGGGACTGGGCTTGTATGCCGTGGGAGCCTTGGCTTTCTTTCCTGCCAAGCTGACCGGAAGCTATTATCCGTTCTTGTTGGCTTATTTTGTCATGACTTGCGGATTATCTTTTCTGGAAACTAGCTGTAATCCTTATATCTTGTCAATGGGAACGGAAGAAACGGCCACCCGTCGTTTGAACTTGGCTCAGGCATTTAATCCTATAGGCTCACTGATGGGGATGTTTGTCGCTATGAACTTCATTCAGAACCAGCTGCATCCGATGGATACGGCCGAACGTGCCCAGCTTAGTCAGGCTGAATTTGAAGCAATTCGTGACGCTGATTTGACTATTCTCATTACTCCTTATCTGACCATTGGTATTGTAATCTTGGTAATGCTTCTCATCATTCGTATGTCCAAGATGCCGAAGAATGCGGATCAGTCTCATTCCATAAACTTTCTTCCTACATTGAAACGTTTGTATGCCGTGAAACGTTATCGTTATGGAGTAGTGGCACAGTTCTTCTATGTCGGTGCACAGATTATGTGTTGGACTTTCATTATCCAGTATGGTACCCGTCTGTTCATGGCACAAGGAATGGAGGAACAGGCAGCCGAAGTCTTGTCACAGAAATATAACATCGTGGCCATGGTCATTTTCTGTATCAGCCGTTTTGTGTGTACCCTGATGTTGAAGTATATTAATCCGGGACAGTTATTGAAAGTGCTGGCCATTGCTGCTTCCTTGTGTGTGCTGGGAGTAATTTTCTTGCAGAACATATACGGTATGTATTGTCTGGTAGGCATCTCAGCCTGCATGTCGCTGATGTTCCCTACCATTTACGGTATCGCATTGAAAGGAATGGGCGATGATGCCAAGTTTGGTGCCGCAGGATTGATTATGGCTATTTTGGGCGGGTCGGTACTTCCTCCTTTGCAGGCCGCTATCATTGATTGCAAGACCTTGTGGGGGATGCCTGCAGTGAATCTGTCGTTTGTACTTCCGCTCGTTTGTTTCGTGGTTATTACCATATATGGCCACAGAATGCGTCGGGAGCATTAAAAAAGGAGGATAACAAATCTTTTTTCCGAATTTTGCAGGGAAAAAGATTTGTTATCTTTACAATTTTGTTGCAGTATTAAATAAACTCCCTATCTTTGCACATATTTCACCAACGACTGATGAATGAACTTAAAGACTAACTTACTATTCATTTTATTATTGCTGCCGTCTGTGGCAGCCCAATGTGTTTTTGGCAATTTTCCGTTTGCCTTTTTTGCTTTTCCATTAGATGCTATTTTAGTCTTACTGTGGATTGCATTGATAGGATATGGCTATAAGGAGAAGCGTCATTCGGAAGCTGTCCGTCTGTGGCTTTCCCCGCAATGTACCTGCTGGACATTAGGCTGGTTTTTGGCCGGTTGTCTGGTGATAGGCTTGTTTCCCCAGCTTTCTGCGCAAGAGGCTGCAGAGAAGTCGGGTTTATTTTCTCGTTTGGGTTGCTATAATTTTATGTCTTCCTGGATTTTTGTTACCGGATTATTCGGGTTGCTGACTCATTTGGGAATGATTACCGTAAGACGATTTTTCACGCCGGGGCGTAATCGGTGGCGTTTTATGCTGAATCATGCCGGATTGTGGCTGGCGCTCTTTGCCGGATTTATGGGAAGTGCAGAGGAACAGACCTTGCGCATTCCGGTATTTCGGGCTAATCCGAACAATGAAGCTTTTACCTCCGGGGGAAATGTGGTATACCTGGAAAAACCGTTGCAGCTGACAAACTTTACTGTAGAGCATTATCCCAATGGTACGCCACGCCGCTTCTTTGCCGAAGTGTCAATGGACGGAAAACCGATACATCTGGAAGTAAACCAGCCCTATTCGGCAAGCTGGGTAGAAGATTATTACCTGACTTCCTATGATGTGCATTCTGCCGAACCGGAATACTGCGTAGTGCAGATTGTGCGTGAGCCGCTGAAATACGTCATGCTGTTGGGCATTGTGATGATGCTGTGCGGAGGGTTACTGCTCTTTCTGGCAGGGCCAGACAAGCAGATGAGTAAATCTGTAAGTGAACTTGTTGACTGACTTTATATATAACTAACACTATTCTTGAATGATTACGTGGGATAATTTTTATTTGTTTGCCCTGCCTGCCATCGTTTTATGGGGAGCCGGAGCGGTTTTTGCCTTGTTCTCTAAAGAGCGGAGCCAATGGGCTATTGGGCTGACCTTGTCAGGTATATTGGTGTTTGCCGCCTTTATTACCGGATTCTGGCTGAGCCTTCAGCGTCCTCCTTTGCGCACTATGGGCGAGACCAGATTGTGGTATTCGTTCTTTATGGGTATATCCGGCTTGCTGACCTATCTTCGTTGGAAGTACCCCTGGATATTGTCTTTTTCCACTGTAGTAGGTGCGGTATTTGCGATTATCAATATTCTGAAACCGGAAATTCATGACCAGTCCCTCATGCCTGCCTTGCAAAGCCCGTGGTTTGTTCCTCATGTCACGGTGTATATGTTTTCCTATTCTGTATTAGGCTGTGCGTTTATTTTGGCCTGTATGGGACTTTACAAGCATCGGGAGAATTACCTTGAAGCCGCCGACAAGTTAGTTTATGCAGGATTGGCCTTTCTGACAGTCGGTATGCTGACCGGAGCAATTTGGGCAAAAGCGGCCTGGGGACATTATTGGAGCTGGGATCCGAAAGAAACCTGGGCAGCAGTTACGTGGACAGGTTATTTGCTGTACGTACATCTGCGCTTGTTCCGCAGGAATACTCCGCGTACGCTGTATTGGATACTGATTGTGTCTTTCCTTTCGCTACAGATGTGCTGGTATGGGGTGAATTACCTTCCTGCCGCACAGCAAAGCGTGCATTTATACAACCGTTCTTAGCATTTTAACGTGTGAGATATTTATTGAGTTATTAAAATCTAATCAGTTTCTTATGAAGAAAAGAACAAAAATCATTTTTTCAGTGCTGATGGTAGCTGCGGTATTGGCCGCAACCTATCGGGTGGTGAACCGTCCCCCTTCAGCCAGTTTGGAAAGCAGTGCTCAGATGGAAGAAATCATTGCGAGCAGCGGATGTATGGCCTGTCATACTGCCAATCCGGAATTACCGTTTTATGCCAGCTTGCCGGTTGCTGGAAAGCTAGTCAAGGAAGATGCTCGCCTGGCTTACCGCTCTTTCGACATGACTCCGATGTTAGAAGCTTTGAAAAAAGGAGAGAAAGTCAGCGAGGTAGATTTGGCAAAAGTAGAGAAGGTGATATTGGACGGCACCATGCCTATGGCCAAATATTATCTGGTACATTGGGGAGCTTCGTTGAATGATACGGAAAAGCAGATGGCACTTTCGTGGGTGAAGTCACAGCGTGCAGCCTTCTATCCCAATCAGCTGGCTCATGCGCAGTGGAGCAATGAAACCATCCGTCCGATTCAGGATTCCGTTCCGGTAGATATGCGGAAGGTGATTTTAGGTAATCTGCTGTTCCACGACGTACGTCTGTCGGCCGATAATACTGTATCTTGTTCGTCTTGTCACGGATTGAATACCGGTGGAGTAGATAACAAACAGTTCTCAGAAGGAGTAGGAGGTCAGTTTGGTGGAGTAAATGCTCCTTCTGTATATAATGCACATTATAATTTCGTGCAGTTCTGGGACGGACGTGCCGCTACGCTGGCCGATCAGGCAGCCGGTCCTCCTTTGAATCCGGTAGAAATGGCTTGCAAGTCGTTTGATGAGATTTGCGAGAAATTGAATGCGGATGCAGCTTTCAGCAAGGCATTTAAGGAAGTGTATCCCGACGGTTTCAATCAGGCAAACATTACAGATGCCATTCAGGAGTTTGAAAGAACCTTGCTTACACCGAACTCACGTTTCGATAAGTACCTGAAAGGGGATAATGCAGCCCTGACGGCTGAAGAGCTGGCTGGATATGATTTGTTCAAGAAATACAACTGTGCTACTTGCCATGTAGGTGAGAACATGGGTGGACAGTCGTACGAATTGCTCGGCATCAAGCATGATTACTTTGCCGACCGTGGTACGGAACTGACCATAGAAGACAATGGCCGTTTCAAGGAAACAAAAGACGAAAGAGACCGTCATCGCTTTAAAGTGCCCGGATTGCGTAATGTTGCATTGACTGCACCTTATTTCCATGATGGAACACAGGCTACGCTGGAAGATGCCGTGATAGCCATGGCCAAGTACGAGGTAGGCGTCGATTTGTCAACACAGGAAGTCGCACAGATGGTATCCTTCCTGCGTACGTTGACCGGAGAATACCAAGGTAAGTTGCTAGTGAATGAGAATGACTTGCAGAAATAAGTAAGTACATCTTTTTTATTCTATATGAGCCGTTTCAGTCGTAAAGATTGGAACGGCTTTTTTTCTGTTATTTTCCTGCCGTTTTATTTGGTTTATAAAGTAAACTTATTTATATTTGCATTAAAGCAAGAGAGAAGCGCGCCTCCTTGCCTTTATTTTTCGCTTTATGGTTTATAAAATAAACCATGTTGAATTTAAAACCTAAAACTGATTGCCTTATGGAAGAAAAGAAATTATCAGAACAAGAAAGCCTGGAACTGATTTCACAAATGATTCGTTCTACTCGGAAGAATATGGAAGTGGGCAGTGGAAACCAGTTTCTTTACTGGGGATATTTTACTGCGGCGCTTTCAGTACTGTTGTTTTTATTGGTGTACTATACGGGCGATGCCCGCTGGAGTATCGGCTGGTTCAGTATGTTTCTGTTCTGGGGCTTTATGCTTCGTATGCAGCGAAAGGAAACTCCTTCGGTAATTACGTATACCGACCGTGCCATTCTGCAGGTCTGGAAAGTGATAGGCAGCCTGTTTGTGCTGACCGTAGTCATCATGTCTTTGCTGGCATTCCACTACGGAGGAGTCAATTTTTCATTGATGCTGCCCCTTTCTCTGCTTTATAGCGGTATCGGAGTTTCCATTACGGGAATCATCATCCGTAGCCGAGTCGTGATGTGGTCACCGCTGGTAGGCTTTTGTTTTGCCATTTACATGCTGATGGCCTATACCCTTCATCAGGCTGTTACCATTGACTGGTATCTGTACTTTGGATTGTCGTTTGTGGTCATGATGGTGTTGCCCGGCCATTATTTAAACCGAAAGGCCCGTAACGTATGTTGAAAGAACTGAATCCGTTGCTTCATTCACAGCTTCGTCTAGCTGTGATGTCGATACTCTTGTCTGTGGACGAGGCTGATTTTGTGTACCTGAAAGAGCAGACTAATGCCACGGCAGGTAATCTTAGTGTGCAGCTTGACAAGTTGAGCGAAGCCGGTTATATCGAGGTGGAAAAAAGTTTTGTGGGCAAGAAACCTCGTACTGTTTGCCGGATGACCTCAAAAGGGCGGGAAGCTATGGCCGAATATGTGGAAGCATTGAAAGGATATTTGACTGGAATTTAATGGCTTTATGCTGTTTTAAAGGAGGATTTATATCAATGTAAAAAACGCAAGGACGTTTGTTTTGAAACCTCCTTGCGTTTTGTCTTAAATGTACTTGCGTTTTACTTGAAACGGACTTGCGTCTTGTTTCAAACGTCGAAGCGTTCTGTTTTAATATTCTTACGCTTTTTAGAAGCGGCAACGGATGTCAATTCCCACTTGTACGGGACGTCCTTTTTGCGCAAATCCGCGGCTCATTGTTTCAAAGTAGAAAGCCTGATAATCTTTGTTTAAGGCATTGTTTACCCAGAAACCGATTTGTCCGTTACCCTTGTTCAAACTGAGTCGGCCGTTCAATGTGCCGTAAAGTGCCTGACTGGCATTGTTCTGTTCTGTCCAGTAAATGCGGCCGGCAGCGCGATAGTTGGCATCCAGGGTGATGTTGTCCAGAATAGCGTTCTTGCGCAGCGGGAAAATGTATTGTCCGCCTATTGCAAATGTATGTTTAGGGACGAAGGGGACATAGTTGCCGTTATAGTTTTCTGTTTCACTTATCACATAATCAGTGAATGTGGCGTATGTATATCCGTAGTTTCCGTTCAGGCTGAACTGGTCGGTAAGCTGCGCGCGCAAGCTGGCTTCCGCACCTAAACTGCGGCTTTTTCCGGCATTGACCGTGATACGTCCCAATCCGCTTTCAGCAAAGCGTGATAACTGCTGGTCGCGAGTGTCCATGTAGAACGCGGAGAGGTCAGCTTGTAACTTCCCGTTGAACAAGGTGAGGTGAGAGCCGATTTCGTAGTTCCATGAATATTCCGGCTTGTAGAGCGTGGCTGCTTTTACGTCTGTTTGCGGGCTCTGAGCCATACCGTTCAGCATTCCGGCAATCATTTGTTTCTGTTCCTCGTTCAGCATCGGTACATTGTTGACCACCGGAATAGTTACATCGGCCACGTGTTTCATCATACTTGCCTGCATGTCATTCTGTAACAGGTCGGAGAACATCTGGATGTTGTATCCTCCCGAGCGGTATCCTTTGGATACACTGGCGTAGATGTTGTTACGTGAGTCAAAATCATATTGCAAGGCGAATTTAGGCAACAGCTGGATATAGTCGTGCGACAGCTTTCCATTATAACTGTTGTTTACGTTGAATTCTTGTGCCGGAATCATTTCAATTACTTTGTTGGCTGGAGTCAATGTACCGCTCAATGAGTAAGTATGAGTAAATTGGCAACCACTATAATAATCCAGCTTCAGGCTTTCATAGTCCATGCGAAGACCGGCAGTGAAAGAGAGGCCTTCCAGTCCGAAGAGGTCATTGAAAGTGGATTGATGGAAAATCGCCCCATTCAAGATCGGCGTGCTGAATTTTCCCGGAATGGCAAGTTGTTCACCATTGATTACGTCATTGAAGTTTAACTTCATGCTCATGGGGCCCATTGATATCGTGGGCATGTATTTGTTGGCGTTTGTGTTGATGGTAGAATTCAGCCAGTTTACTCCGTCCTTCTGAAAGGTGACAGGAGCCTCTGTATCCAGCCACTGATAGAATCCGCTAACTCCGGTAGTCCACTGCCAGCGGCGTCCGGGTTTGGACTTCAACACGATTTCTTCGCTGAGTGTCTTGGAATTCTGCTTCTGCATCATGGTGTAGATGTTCTGCTCCGTAAAATCCTGGTCCAGGTCCATGTGGTCACGCAAATACTGGAAACCGGTTACGCTGCTGAGAATAAAGTTGTCAGCCTGATATTCCAGGTTTACTCCCGTGTTCAGCAAGTTACGTTTGTATCCGCAGGCATTGTCGTAAGAGATGCGGCCGATATACTCTGCACGGTCTTCTTCTCCTTTGACTTTACCCGTGTATTCATATGGATAGCCACCCTGGTTGGTATATTCGTAGTTTACGGTAAAGTCAAGTTTCAAGTTTTCAGTCGGCAGATAAATGGCACGTATGCGTCCGCCAAACTCGTTGTCCGTATCAATTCGTTTTCCGTTGAAGTCGTTTTTGAAGAAACCTCCCTTATGGTCATAAAACAGTCCGACTGAGAAGGCAAACTGATTGGAGATACGATGGTAGTGAGTAAGTGAGGCATTGTAATTGTTGTAGGTGGCAGCACCTAAACGAAGGTCTGTTCCCTGATACGTAAACGGCGATTTGGTAAACACACGGATAAGTCCTCCCATGGTGTTGCGTCCGTAGAGTGTTCCTTGTGGTCCTCGCATTACGTCGATACGTTCAATATCGGAGTAGTTGAAATCGAATGCGGATTTGTCAATGAAAGGGATATTATCTACATAAAGTCCGACAGCCGGTGTGTTGATACGCGAACCGATACCTCGGATATAAACAGAAGTGGTCAGCTTAGAACCATATTCCGGAATAAATAAGTTCGGTACCAGTGCAGACAATGATTTTACAGAGGTTACCGAATTATTGCGCATCGCACTTTGTGAAAAGGAAGTCGATGAAGTAGCCTGCTGACGCAGACGGTTGTTCTCCTTTGGAGTAGCAATAACCACAACCTCTTCTATGTCAATAACCTTTGTTGTATCTTTAGGTAATGAGTTCTCAGGTGATACCGGACCTGCCAAGGCGCTCTTTATAGAAACAGCCAGTAACGAAACGATAGCAATATTTTTTTTCATTCTGTTGAAAGATATAGTTTAGTTAACGGCTGCAAAGTAACGCCAATTTGCCTGGATGGGCAATCCTAATAAATGAGGATTTTGAATTAGATACGGTCTGCGTCAATGTATCCGTGCATGACTGCATAGATGGCCAGGCCGGATACAGATTTAATGCCCAGCTTTTCTGTGATGTTTTTCCGGTGAGAAATAACCGTAGTCAGACTGATGTGAAGTTTGTCTGCTATTTCTTTGTTGATCAGTCCTTTGGTTACAAGCCTGAGCACCTCAATCTCTCGGGCGCTCAATTCATGCTCTGCATCGGTGGCAGGAGGCGTTACAGGATGATGCGTCAGCTCGTGTCCTCGTTTTCGGGTCTGCATGATGGTTTTGACCAGTTGCTCCTGCGGAAGAAGAATATTCAGGCTTGGAATACCAGTCAGCAAGGGAGGTTCTCCTGCGGAGAGCACAATACATTTGGGTTTTCTTTCCAGAAAAAAGGATGTATGCTCAAAATACACGTTGGCCGACACAAAATAATGTGCATACATGTCGGGTGTATCGTCTATCAGTTTTTCAAAAGAAGAAAACGTACGTATGACTGCCTCGGGAATAAGTTCTTCCAGAATCGTACGTAGTCCGAGGGCCGTCAGCGTGTTGGGCTCAATGATGGCTATTTCCGGCAGGTGGTGCATATAATAAGGTAATTAATGGTTTAAATAATTGGCTACGGCTTCAGCACATCGCTCTCCGTCAATTCCCGCTGAGACAATACCTCCGGCATATCCGGCACCTTCTCCACAGGGGAAGAGACCTTCCACGGTAAGATGTTGCAGGGTATCTTTATCGCGTACGATACGTACGGGGGAGGAAGTACGTGTTTCTACGGCAATCATGACTGCTTCGTTAGTGAGAAAGCCACGTGAGCTCTTCCCGAAAAGCTGGAATCCTTTGCTCAGGCGTTCGCTCAGGAAAGAGGGCATCCAGAAATGAAGGGGAGAAGATACTAATCCCGGGCTATAAGAGGTAGCCGGAAGGTCATAGCTGAGTTTCTTTCGTGTGAAATCGACCATACGTTGCGAGGGGGCAGTCTGACGCATATTTCCCTGTTGCCAGCAGATTTGTTCCAGTTTTTCCTGGAAACGCATCATAGCTAATGTATGGATAGTACCTTCTGGCTGCTTTCCGTCGCGCAGAATCAGTTCTTCTGTCAGGCTTTCATTGGATTCGGGGAAAGGTTCTGCCTGAAGTTGCATTTCCGGAAGCAAAAGGTCTTCCGGGCGTGTTTCTACCACCATACCCGAGTTGCTCCATTTGGTGCCGCGGTTGCTCGGGCTCATACCGTTGACTACCAGCTGGTGAGGACCGCTGGCTGCCGGTACCACAAATCCACCGGGGCACATGCAGAAGCTGTATACTCCTCGTCCGTCTACTTGCTGTACGAAACTGTATTCGGCGGCTGGAAGGTATTTTCCTCGTCCGTTTTTATTGTGATATTGTATCTGGTCAATCAGCATGGAAGGATGTTCCAGTCGCACACCGATAGCAATTCCTTTGGTTTCCAGTTGCACCCCATGGGCATACAACCAGCGATATACATCTCGGGCAGAATGTCCGGTTGCTAGAATGACGGGGCCTAAAAAGGTCTTTCCGGTATTCGTTTCAATACCCTTTACCTTTTGACCTTCTATAAGTATGGATTCCATTCGAGTCTGGAAGTGTACTTCTCCTCCACAGGCCAGAATGGTGTTGCGCATGTTTTCGATGACTCTGGGAAGCTTGTCCGTCCCGATGTGCGGATGAGCGTCCGACAAAATGGTAGGACTGGCTCCGTGCTGGCAGAATACATTTAATATTTTTTCTACGCTGCCCCGCTTTTTGCTGCGGGTGTAGAGCTTTCCGTCGGAGTAAGCCCCGGCTCCACCTTCCCCAAAGCTGTAGTTTGATTCAGCGTCTACCTTGTGCTCCCGGCTGATACGGGCCAGGTCTTCTTTTCGCTCACGTACATTCTTTCCTCGTTCCACTACAATAGGGCGAAGTCCTAATTCAATGAGCTTGAGGGCTGCAAACAATCCTCCAGGCCCCGCGCCTACCACAATAACGGCTGGACGACCTTCTATGTTAGGATAATCTGTACGTTCGAATTCGTCTTCGGAAGGTGTTTCGTTGACAAATACGCGAATGGTTAGGTTGATGTAAATAGTACGTTGCCGAGCGTCAATGCTTCGTTTCAAGATACGTATGGCATTGATGGTGCGTACGTCCAGACCTTTTTCCCGGCTAATGTATTGTTTGAGTGATTGTTCACTGGCTGCCTGTTCGGGCAGAATTCGGAGTTGGTATTCGTGAATCATATTATTTGTAACTTTTTTGCAAAGATAGGGTTTCTGTTTTGTTCTTGCAATGGGAATTAGATAGGACTTTTTATACTGATTTAAGACTTTCCTTTATGGGTATAGTAAAATTTTCTATATTTGTGGTCGATTTCTCTCAACAATTGTAAGTAAGAAAGTGTTATTGATAGTGATAGTTGAATATTAGTTAAAATAAAATTATGATGTGTAAGGTAAAAAAATGTCTCCGTTATGGGGATTTTTGTTGTCGTTCCCATTGTGGACGGTGTCATGTGTGGATAACAAGTATGATCTTGACAAAGACATAGACATGACAATAAATGTAGGAGGGGAATATCTCACAATTCCTGCAGGTAGTACAGATACGACTTTCTTAAGCAAGATTATTGAAGTAGAAGAAGGGGATATTCTTCAACCAGATGCAACTACTCGGGTGTATCATCTGACGAAAAAGGATGATATTAATGTGGAGCCTACTACGGTGAAGGAGGTAACAGTCGGAGCAACTACCACTGATTTAGAGTCTATAGAGATTGTTAATAATACAGGTGTCTCTTTTTCTGAACCAGAAGTTTCTGCAGATATAACTACATCTGGAGATTTTGAAGCTACTGCCAATGATATTGATGAAGCATTGAAAGAACTGGGTTCCCTTCGGGCTAAAACTCCGGTAGATTTAAATTTGACGATTGATTTTAATATAAGTGGAGGAAATTTGACCTTTAATCAGGTAAAAGCAAATAAACTGAAACTTGTATTTCCTGATTACATCGTTTTTAAGGAAGATGAGGGTATCCAAGATAATGAACTGATTTTGGATGAAGAAGTTTTGTCTGTAAATGGTTCGTCTTATACTCGTACGTTGAAAGTGGAAGGCTATAAGTTTAGTGATGCTGCCGGTTCGGGTATGAAACCAAATGCAGAAGGCTCATTGACTATTGAAGGAAATATTTCTATGGAGGGTGATGTAGTTACCTCTGGAATCTCCGGTACAGGAGCTTTGGCCTTAGTTCCGAAGGCTGTTTTAGAGGAGATGACTGTAAATTCTGTAACTGGTGTCATTCAGCCAAAGATTGAAGCGGAAACAACAAAAATAGAATTGAATGACCTTCCCGATTTCTTGAAAGACGAGGATACTCGTTTGGATATTACTAATCCGGTAATCTTACTGAAAGCTGATAATCCTTTGGAGACGGATGTAGAAATTGATGCTGTACTTACTCCGAAGAAGAATAATGTCAATATTGAGGGACATGAAGTAAAAATAGGAACTGGATATGGTCAGAATAAGGTAGCATTGATACCAGGTACAAATATCATTGCTCTTTCTCGTACAGGAGACTGTTCTATTGAAGGAGTTACAGAGAATATAAAAGTGGAAGATATAAATAATTTGCTTGAAACTATTCCTGATGATATTGATGTGAATCTGCAGCCGATTGTACGAAATGAAAATTATTATAATGCAGAATTAGGAAAAGAGTATGATTTGCCGGCAAGTTATGAGGTAGATGTACCGTTAAGTTTCGAACAAGGTTTGAATATCGTATACAATGATTCTGTACAAGATTTGAACAAAGACTTGAACGATTTGGATAAAGTAAGTCTGAAAAATGCCAAGATTATGTTGTCGGTAGACAATGCCATTCCTTTGAAATTGCAACTGAAAGCTGAAAATGTGCAGATTAAGGATGTGTATGGCAATGAACTGACAGCTGTGAAGAAGACAATGGAAGAAGATAAGCAATATGTGACAGAAAGTACAGATGGAGAAAAACCTGCAACAAGTGAACTGGTTTTAAGCCTGACTTCGGATGATACTGCATTCTTGTCGAAAATAGATCGGATTTGTTTTAAAATAACAGCTGTACCGGGAAGTGCTACTGGTGTGCCTTTGAAGGATACGCAATGGCTGAAGGTGACAAGTGTCAAACTGTCTGTGCCAGGTGGAGTGAATGTGGATTTGAATTAATAATGAACGAGAAAAAATGAAACAAATGAAGAAAAATATATTGTGTACGGTACTGTCCGGATTGGCTGTTTTGGGGTTTGTGGGTGAAGCTGTAGCGCAACCTCAGATTAATCGTTCTGCTTATTTTTTGGGAGGTGCTACTTATCGTCATGAATTGAACCCTGCATTTATGGGAGAAAGAGGATATGTTAGTATGCCCGGACTAGGAAATTTGTCGGTAGGAGCTCAAGGAACTGCAGGTGTAGGTGATTTCTTGTTTGTGAAGTCTAATGGCGATTTGATGACTTTCATGCACGAGGAAGTGAGCAGAAAAGACTTCTTAAATGGTTTGCCTAACCGACTGAAAATGGGATTTAATGTGAATGAAAATATCCTGTCTACCGGGTTTTATGCTTGGGGAGGTTTTAATACGATAGGACTTTCTATTAAAAGCAATACCAACTTGTCGGCTCCCGACCAGCTGTTTAAGTTTATGAAAAACGGAGTCGATGCTCCGGAGGGAACTCGTTACACAGTAAACGATTTGAGCATCCTTTCTACTAATTATGCTGAATTGGCATTGGGGCATGCTCGTCAGATAAACGACCAGTGGACGGTCGGTGCAAAAATGAAATTTTTGGTAGGTCTTGCCAAGGCTACCGTGAAGATTGACCGACTGGACATTGAGGCTACGCCGGATGCTTGGAAAATTACTCCGTCGGGTGCACAGGCTTATCTTTCAGGTAAAGGGTTGATTGTTCCTACTCGTGGAGAAACTGGTAATTACGATGATAGTGATTATGAACTGGATGCCAATGGTAACCGTACTGATAAACTGAAACCTGGGTCTGAACAGTTGATTTCGTATGATGACGTGGATTTTGATGACAAGAATATCGGTCCCACAGGATTTGGTATGGCATTTGATTTTGGTGCAACTTATCGCCTGAACGATGAGTGGACATTCTCTGCTGCTGTGCTTGATTTAGGATTTATCCGCTGGAAGAATACAGTGAAAGCTTCTATGAATAATAGTTTTGAATTTAATGGTTTTAATGAAATTCCCATAAAATCAGATTTGGGAGATAACGATCCGAATTCAATAGATAATCAGGCAGACCGTATTGTGGATGATTTGGAACAGATGGCTAAATTTACAAAGGATGGAGAGGGACTGAAGCGTACTACAGCTTTAGCGGCTACCTTGAATCTTGGTGCGGAATATACATTGCCTGCTTATGACCGCTTGAAGTTTGGTTTCTTGTCTTCTTCTCGTTTCCAGGGACGTCATTCCTGGACAGAAGCACGTGTTTCAGCGAATGTATCTCCTTTAACTTGGTTCGAAGCTTCAGTGAACTATGCTCTTTCTAACTTTGGTTCTACAGGAGGTTTGATGTTGAATTTCCATCCAAGAGGTTTCAACTTTTTTGTGGCTGCTGATGTGCCATTGTGTAAATACACTCCAAAATATTATGCACCACTTAACCGATTCTCTGCCAACATTAATTTGGGAATCAATTTTACTTTCGGTCCGAAGTATAAGACAAAACACCGTTGCGTAGAAGTTCAGTCATTGTAATTTAAATAAAGAATAGATATGAGAAAATTAGCATATATATTGTCGTTTGTCATGTTGCCGCTGGCTGCCATGGCGGGTGATATAAAGTATACACGTCCTGTATTAACGTTGAAAAATGATACGTTGACCGTTGAATTTTCCATGAGTGTGGAAGAAGTACGTGTAAATAGTGAGCAGACATATGCCTTTACTCCTGTATTGCGTGAAGGTAAAAACTATTATGCCATGCCTCCGGTAGTGGTAACTGGAAAGAATGGTGATTACAAGATGCGCCGTCAAGAGCGTAAGATGGCTCGTCGTTTCGGGTTTGACAATCCTTATACAGTGATTCACGGACGTCAGGAAAACCGGGAAGACGTAGTACGTTATCAGGCTTCTATTCCTTATCAGGCATGGATGGATCATGCTTCCATGATTCTGTTGCAAGAAGGAAAAGAATGTTGTGAGGTCGATTTGCTGGATATTACGGTGATTGAGCCGGATGTAGCAGTAGAAACTCCGGCATTGCCCACCGAGTTTGAGGTGTGTGATCCATGTAAAGAAATGGTTTCTTTCCTGACACCGAAAGAAGAACCGCTGAAAGTACGTTCAGAGCAAAGTACTCTGTTTATTGAGTTTCCGGTAGGTAAGACGGTTTTTGACGCGGATTACAAGAATAACCGTAGTGAATTGCAGAAACTGAAAGAGATTCTGGATCCGTTGGAAGATGGAGACTTGGTTACATTTAAGTCGATCAATGTATGTGGATACTCTTCGCCGGATGGCTCGGTTCGTACCAATGACCGTGTAGCTAAGCAACGTGCGGAATCGTTTGCGCTGAACCTGAAAGGTGGATATAATTTCCCGCAGGAAGTGCTGCATGTGACTTCTGCAGGGGAAGATTGGGAGACTTTGGTGAAAATGCTGGAAGAAGATCAGCCGGCTTATGCAGAAAAGGCTTTAGCTGTAATCCAGAAGTATGAAAATCTGGATGTACGTGAAGCTAGACTGAAATCTACATTGGGGATGACTACTTATCGTACGATGATGAACCAGTATTATCCTCGTTTGCGTCGTTTGAGCGTGTCGGTAGATTACGAAGTGAGAGAAGTCTTGAACTCTGAAGCAGCCCGCCTGATTTATACCAATCCGAAATTGTTGAGTTTGCAGGAAATGTATCGTGTGGCAGCTATGTATCAGCCTGGAACAAAGGAATATAAAGAAGTGTATGAAATTGCGGCTAACACCTATCCGGAAGATGTAACGGCTAATGTGAATGCAGCTTCAGCCAACATTATCAGTGGTGACTTTAAGAAGGCTGCTTCTTATATGGATAAGGTGAAAGATGATTCGCGTGCTTTCAATAACTTGGGTGTATTGGCTTGGTTGTCTGGCAATACGGAAGCAGCTAAAGAATGGTTCCAGAAAGCTGCAAGCGTAGAACCTGAAAAGGCAAATGCAAACTTGGAAAAAATGGTTCCTTATGAAAATGCCGTTCAGAAATAACGGGTATTGAGATAGGATACTGAATAAAAAAACGCCTGTGCGCATGGAGAATACTTCAAAGCGCACAGGCGTTTTTTATGGTGTGAAAAGGGTTATCCAAATAATTCCCGGAAGGCCTCTTCTACTTTTCTTACGGGGATGAGTTCGATTTTTATTTTCTTTCGGTCAATGCCAGACAGGTTGTGCTTGGGAATCAGCATTCGTTGGAATCCGAGCTTTTCGGCCTCACTGATACGTTGTTCGATGCGGTTGACCGGACGAATCTCTCCACTCAGGCCTACTTCTCCTGCCATGCATACGCCTGCTTCAATTTCTGCATCCATGTTGCTGGAAAGAATGGCACTGATAACTGCCAAATCTATGGCGGGGTCGTTGACTTTCAACCCTCCGGCAATGTTCAGGAACACGTCTTTTTGAGCCAGCTTGAATCCGACACGTTTTTCAAGTACAGCCAGCAGCATGTTCATACGGCGCAGGTCGAATCCGGTGGCGGAACGCTGTGGCATCCCGTAAGCAGCTGTGCTGACCAATGCCTGTACTTCTATCAGGAAGGGGCGTACACCTTCCACGGCACCGGCGATGGCGACACCGCTCATGCCTTCGTGGTCTTGGGTAAGCAACAGTTCGGAAGGGTTGCTGACCTGCCGTAGTCCGTCTTGTCTCATTTCGTAGATTCCCAGTTCAGCCGTACTGCCGAATCGGTTCTTGATGCTGCGCAAGATGCGGTACATGTAGTGCTGGTCTCCTTCGAATTGCAATACGGTATCGACGATGTGCTCCAATACCTTCGGTCCGGCGATGCTTCCTTCCTTGTTGATATGTCCGATGAGGATAACCGGTGTGCCGGTTTCTTTGGCAAACTTTAAAAGGGAAGCAGTACATTCTCTTACCTGCACGATGCTGCCGGGAGAAGAATCAATATTTTCGGTAGAAATCGTCTGAATGGAGTCGATGATAACCAAATCGGGAGCTGCATTCTTTATATGGGTAAAAATCTGTTCCAACGAAGTTTCACAAGCTATCAGCAGATTGTTATTTTCCGGGTGCGGAATACGGACGGCCCGAAGTTTGAGCTGGCGGGCACTTTCTTCACCGGATACGTAGAGAATTCTTTTGTGGGTAAGCCGCAACACCGTCTGGAGTATCAGAGTAGATTTTCCGATGCCCGGTTCTCCTCCAATCAGGGTGAGTGAACCTTGCACCAGTCCCCCTCCCAATACACGGTTCAGCTCTTCGTCGAGCATGTCTATGCGTTGCTCTTCATTCGATTCTATTTCGGTCAGACGTTGAGGTTTGGAGCGCACGGACTCGATGCCGTGAGCCACGTGCTTGGCTACAGGAGCTTCCTTGCGTACCACTTCTTCCACAAATGTATTCCATTGTCCGCAGGAGGGGCATTTCCCAGCCCATTTAGGAGATTCTTGTCCGCAGTTTGTGCAGACATAGACCGTTTTTTCTTTTGCCATATTTGTTACACTAATTCTTTACAAAGGTACGAAATCTTATGCTTATTCTCTATACTGGCAAAAAAATATCATTTATTTATTTGTTTGTAGAAAAATGTTGCTATATTTGCCAACGGAAAAACAATAATCTATGACTGTACACTGTCTTCATATCATCTTGTTGAACGGGCATGGGTATATGCCTTTCATTACATCTACCACAGGGATGACCCCTAGGGGGTGAGGATAGTATGTTTGGTGTTTCTACGTGATACACGTCTGCGGATGCAGACATTTCAATTATTTTATTCAATCAAGATTTATTTTATTCATTGTTTCTGTTTGTGCCGTAGTGTAGGGCCTTACGGAGATATACCGGGACTATTGGGTTTCGGACTAAAAATTAATGGTAACCTATGAAAGTATTGAAATTCGGCGGAACATCCGTAGGTTCTGTCAATAGCATGTTAAGTGTCAAGCGTATAGTAGAGGGTATAGATGACAAAGTAATTGTAGTCGTTTCCGCATTAGGGGGGATTACCGATAAGTTGATTTGTACTTCGAAAATGGCCGCTTCGGGCGATGACGCTTATGAGAAGGAAATGAAGGAAATCGTGAACCGTCACATTGAAATGGTGTACACAGTGATTCCGGCAGGGCGGGGAAGAGAGTTGCTTCTGGATCTGGTGAACGAACTGCTGAGCGAATTGAAGGATATTTTTCAGGGTATTTATTTGATTCGTGACCTTTCTCCGAAAACTTCTGCTACGATTGTGAGCTATGGTGAACGTCTTTCTTCCATCATTGTGGCTACTCTTATTGAGGGAGCAGTGTGGTTCGATTCCCGTACTTTCATTAAAACCGAAAAGAAACATAATAAGCATATTCTTGATTCAGAGCTGACGAACCGACTGGTTCGTGAGACTTTCAGTGAAATACCGAAGGTTTCTCTGGTGCCGGGATTTATTTCTACCGATAAGAATACGGGAGAAGTAACCAACTTGGGAAGAGGTGGATCTGATTATACAGCGTCTATTATTGCGGCAGCTTTGGATGCGGATATTCTGGAAATCTGGACCGATGTGGATGGCTTCATGACAGCTGACCCGCGTGTCATCAGCACGGCTTATCCTATTACGGAGTTGAGTTATGTGGAGGCTATGGAGCTGTGTAACTTTGGTGCGAAAGTGGTGTATCCGCCTACGATTTATCCGGTGTGTCATAAGAATATTCCGATTCTGATAAAGAATACGTTCAATCCGGAAGCTCCGGGTACTATTGTGAAGCAGGAAGCCGACCATTCTTCGAAACCTATCAAGGGTATTTCGTCTATTAATGATACTTGTTTGATTACCATGACCGGTTTGGGCATGGTGGGTGTCATTGGCGTGAACCATCGTATCTTCAAGACGTTGGCCGAAAATGGCATTAGTGTCTTTTTGGTTTCGCAGGCTTCTTCTGAGAACTCAACCTCTATCGGTGTGAGAAATGAGGATGCGGAACTGGCATGTGAGGTGCTGAATGAGGAGTTTGCCAAAGAAATTGAAATGGGTGAAATCTCACCGATGAAAGCGGAAGGCGGTCTGGCCACCGTGGCGATTGTGGGTGAGAACATGAAGCATACTCCCGGTATTGCCGGAAAACTGTTTGGTACGCTCGGACGTAACGGTATCAATGTTATCGCTTGTGCGCAGGGTGCTTCTGAGACAAATATCTCTTTCGTCGTGGAAGGTGCTTCTTTACGTAAGACACTGAATGTGATTCATGATTCATTCTTCTTGTCAGAATATCAGGTGTTGAACCTGTTTATCTGTGGTACGGGAACAGTGGGTGCCAGTTTGATTGAACAGATTCATGGCCAGCAGGAAAAACTGAAACAGGAACGCGGACTGAAACTGCATGTGGTGGGTATTGCCAACGGCCATAAAGCCTTGTTTACGCGTGCCGGAATTGATTTGGAACATTTCAGGGAAGAATTGGATGAAAAAGGCATTCCTTCTTGTCCTCAGACACTTCGTGATGAGATTGTGGGAATGAATATCTTCAATTCGGTGTTTGTGGATTGTACAGCCAGTCCCGATATTGCGGCACTGTATAAAGATTTGCTGAGTCACAATGTCTCGGTGGTAGCAGCAAACAAGATTGCCGCTTCTTCTGAATACGACATCTATGCGGAACTGAAAAGAATCGCTCGCCAGCGTGGAGTGAAGTATTTGTTTGAGACGAACGTAGGAGCTGGTCTTCCGGTAATCAATACCATCAATGACTTGATAAACAGTGGTGACAAGATTCTGAAGATTGAAGCGGTAGTGAGCGGTACGTTGAATTATATTTTCAACCGTATCAGTGCGACAACTCCTCTGAGTGAAACTATCCGTCAGGCGAAGGAGGAAGGTTACTCTGAACCTGACCCAAGAATTGACCTGAGCGGAAAGGATGTGATCCGGAAGCTGGTGATTCTGGCTCGTGAGGCGGGTTACCGTTTGAATCAGGAAGATGTGGAAGCAGACTTGTTTATTCCTGACAGCTATTTTGAAGGTACATTGGATGATTTCTGGAGAAAGATTCCACAATTAGATAAAGAATTTGAAGAACGTCGCAAGAGACTGGAAAGCGAGGACAAGCGCTGGCGTTTTGTGGCAAGCCTGGAAGATGGACACGGAAAGGTGTCTTTGCAGGAAGTAGACCGCAATCATCCGTTCTATAACCTGGCTGGCAGTAACAATATTATCTTGCTGACCACAGAGCGCTACAATGAATATCCGATGTTGATTCAGGGATACGGTGCCGGTGCAAGTGTGACTGCTGCCGGTGTATTTGCGGATATAATGAGTATTGCCAATATTTAAACCAAACAAAAATGAAACATATAATTATCTTAGGTGACGGTATGGCCGACTGGGCTGTACCTTCCTTAGGCGACAAAACTTTACTGCAGTATGCACATACGCCATATATGGATAAACTGGCAAGTATGGGGCGTACGGGCGTATTGAAGACGGTGGCCGACGGCTTCCATCCTGGAAGTGAAGTGGCCAATATGTCTGTGATGGGCTATGATTTACCTAAGGTGTATGAAGGGCGTGGAGTGCTGGAAGCTGCCAGTATTGGTGTAGACCTTCAGGATGGGGACATGGCCATGCGTTGTAACATTGTCTGTGTGGAAGGAGAAACGCTGAAAAATCATTCTGCCGGACATATTTCTACGGAGGAGGCCGATGAACTGATTCGCTTTTTGGATGAAAAGTTGGGCTCCGACCGCATTCATTTTTACACAGGAGTGCAATATCGTCATTTATTGGTGATTAAGGGAGGGGATAAGCGGTTGGCTTGTGTGCCTCCACATGACATCCCTTTGCAGCCTTTCCGTCCTAATCTGGTGAAGGCACTCTGTCCTGAGGCACAAGAAACAGCCGATTTGTTGAATGCACTGATTTTGAAATCACAAGAGTTGCTGGCTGCGCATCCTGTCAACTTGAAACGAGTGGCGGAAGGGAAAGACCCGGCCAATAGTATCTGGCCTTGGAGTCCGGGATACCGCCCGCAGATGGAACCTTTGTCAGAGAAATATCCGTCTATCCGGAAAGGAGCCGTGATTACGGCTGTCGATTTGATTCGTGGTATCGGCCGTTATGCAGGTTTGCGCTGTATTGATGTGGAAGGGGCTACCGGATTGTATAACACTAACTATGAAGGGAAGGCTCAGGCTGCCATTGAAGCGCTGAAAACAGATGATTTTGTGTATCTGCATGTAGAAGCCAGCGATGAGGCAGGTCACGAAGGAGATGTTCCGTTGAAACTGAAAACCATTGAGGACTTGGACAGCCGTATTGTCGGTCCGGTCTATGAAGCAGTAAAACAATGGGATGAGCCTGTGGCCATTGCGGTATTGCCCGATCATCCTACTCCTTGTGAGTTGAGAACGCATACCAATGAACCGATTCCTTTCCTGATATATTATCCGGGTATTGAGCCGGATGCCGTGCAGACTTATGATGAAATCAGCTGCAAGGAAGGAGGATATGGCCTGATGGAGAAAGATGAGTTTATGAACCTATTTATGAATATTCAGTAACAGATAGCAATATGAAGTATTACAGTACAAACGGAAAAGCATTAGACGCGACATTGGAAGAAGCTGTGGTAAGAGGACTGGCTTCAGATAAGGGTTTATATATGCCCCGTCAGATTAAACCCTTGCCACAATCGTTCTATGACGAGATTGAGACACTTTCTTTTCCAGAAATAGCTTATAAAGTAGCAGATGCTTTTTTTGGAGAAGATGTACCTGCCGAAACATTGAAACAGATTGTGTATGACACATTGAACTTTGATGTACCGGCAGTAAAAGTAAAAGACAATATTTATTCTTTGGAGCTGTTCCACGGACCTACATTGGCTTTTAAAGATGTAGGTGGTCGTTTTATGGCTCGCCTGTTGGGATACTTTATCCGTAAGGAAGGAAAGAAGCAGGTCAATGTGCTGGTAGCTACATCCGGAGATACGGGAAGTGCGGTGGCAAATGGTTTTCTGGGAGTGGAAGGCATTCATGTGTATGTGCTTTACCCGAAAGGAAAGGTCAGTGAAATTCAGGAAAAACAGTTTACGACCCTGGGACGTAACATCACAGCGGTTGAAGTGGACGGTACGTTCGATGACTGCCAGGCGTTGGTGAAGAATGCGTTCATGGATAAAGAATTGAACGAGCACATGCAGCTGACATCTGCCAACTCTATTAATGTGGCCCGTTTCCTGCCGCAGGCCTTTTATTATTTCTATGCCTATGCGCAGATGAAAAAAATCGGTAAGGCCGATAACCTGGTGGTTTGCGTACCGAGCGGTAACTTCGGAAATATTACAGCCGGATTGTTTGGCAAGCGTATGGGGCTTCCGATTAAGCGTTTTATAGCAGCTAATAATCGTAACGATATATTCTATCAATACCTGAAGACAGGAGAGTATTGTCCGCGTCCGTCGGTGGCTACTATTGCCAATGCCATGGATGTAGGCGACCCCAGTAATTTTGCCCGGGTACTGGATTTGTACGAAGGCAGTCATGATGCCATTGCTTCTGAAATCAGCGGTGAAACCTATACCGATGAACAGATACGTGAAACGGTGCAGAAGGTTTATGAAGAAACAGGTTATCTGCTCGATCCTCACGGTGCATGCGGATACCGTGCGTTGGCAGAAGAACTGAAAGAAGGAGAAGTTGGTTTGTTCCTTGAAACAGCTCATCCGGCAAAATTCCTGCAAACGGTGGAAAGCATCATTGGAGTGGAAGTAAAAATACCGGAAAAACTTCAGGCATTCATGAAAGGTACCAAACAGAGTGTACCGATGTCGAAAGACTTTGCGGCATTTAAAGCTTACTTGATGAAACAATAGTCCTTCTCAAATACACGAGTACAAGGAATTGATTTTAAGTAAGTTCTCAGTACTTCTTAGGCAGTACTACAATACTTCTTAGAAAGTACTGTAGTACTTTCAGGGGAGTACTCCAGTACTGCCTAAGAAGTACTGGATTTTTATAAAAATCAGATTCCGAATGGCTTGTTTTGTATAAAAAAATAGAGAGGCTGCTCAATCTTAGTTGAACAGCCTCTCTATTTTTTATGTCTTTATCTTTTCTTATAGATGAAGTTTCAGCTTGACAAAATTCTTGATGAATTCCACAGTACCATCAATACCTAATACAGAAGAATCGATGCATAGATGATAGGTAGCAGCGGCTCCCCATGTCTTGTAACTATAGTAGTTGTAGTAAGACGAACGTTTCTTATCTGCTTTTTCCATTAAGTCTTCTGCATCTTCCGCACTGATGTGGTGCAGTTTCATCAGTCGTTCAATGCGGGCTTCCGGTGAAGCTGACACGAAAATGTTGGCACATCTGGGATGGTCGCGCAAAATGTAGTCGGCACATCTTCCCACGAAAAGACACGATTGTTTTTCTGCCAGATGGCGGATGACATCACTCTGAATTTTGAACAGAGAATCGTTGCTGAGATAAGAGTTGTACGGATAAGCTCCTTCTGTAATAAACGGGAAGCGGGTTCCGAATAATCCTCCTAAAATAGTTTGAGAAGCTTTTTCATCGGCTTTTTCGAAAAATTCCTTGCAAAGTCCGCTCTCTTCAGAAGCTAAGTTGATAAGCTCTTTATCGTAAAAGGCAATGCCTAAGTCATTCGCTAATTTTTCACCTATTTCTTTTCCGCCGCTGCCCAGCTGGCGTCCGAGATTGATAACATAGTGTCCGTCCATAGTGTAACTCTTTAGTTGATACACAACAAATATAATTCTTTCTGCGGAAAAATGTCACTTTTTTGTCTTTTATTTTATTTCGATTCCGGTTTCGGCAGCGTGTCGTTTGAATTTCTGGAACTGACTGTAGAGCATGCTTCCGGCAATGATGCTGGCGGTTATGTCAGAAATCGGCATACTGTACCACACTCCGTCTACTCCCCAGAAAAGCGGAAGGATAAGCAGACAGGGAATCAGAATCAGTACCTGACGGCTTAAAGAAAGTATGATGGCTTTCTTGGCCATTCCGATACTTTGGAAGAAGTTGGAAGTAACCATCTGGAAGCCGATGATAGGGAAGAACATGACCACTATCCGCAGGCCTTTGGCACTCAGCTGGATGAGCTGTGAATCGGTGGTGAAGGCGGCTACGGCCAGCTCCGGCATCAGTTCGCCCATTAAGAAGCCACTGGTGGTAACGATGGTAGCAGCAATGACGGTATATTTCATTACCTGGTTTACACGGTGATAATTCTGTGCACCAAAGTTGTATCCGGCAATGGGTTGCATTCCTTGGTTGAGCCCCATCACAATCATGACGAATAAAAATACGATGCGATTGACGATTCCAAACGCACCGATGGCCAAATCTCCGTCGTATAGTTTTAACCCTTTGTTTATCAGAATGACGATAAAACAGGAGGCCAAGTTCATGAAAAACGGAGCCAGCCCAATACCGATGATATTTTCTACCAGTATTCTTTTTAGGCGATAAATCCCTCTCCGGAAGTGAAGCAGTTCATTCTTGTTGCAGAAAATTCGGATAAGCCAGCAGAGTGAAATCACCTGAGCCAGGACAGTTGCCACGGCTGCTCCTTTTATTCCCATGTGGAAGGTGTAGATGAACAAGGGGTCCAGCAAAGTGTTGACGATAACGGTCAGTATGGTGGCGGCCATGGCCTTTTGAGGATGTCCGGCAGAACGCAACACCGAGTTGAGTCCTAAATACATGTGGGTGATTACATTTCCTAATAAAATGGTTACCATGTAATCCTTGGCATAGGGCAGTGTAGCCTCACTGGCGCCGAAGAAATATAGGATGGGGTCTAGAAACAAGAGGCAGACAATGGTAAACAGCACCCCGATAATCAGGTTTAATGATACGACGTTTCCTAAAATCTGCTGGGCGGTAGTATAATCCTTCTGACCTAGTTTAACAGAGATAAGGGTAGAGGCACCGACTCCCACCAGCGAACCGAAAGCAGCGGCCAAGTTCATCAGCGGAAAGGTGATGGCCAGTCCCGATATGGCCAAGGGACCTACTCCGTGTCCGATAAAAATACTGTCTACCATGTTGTAAAGCGAAGAAGCAGTCATGGCAATAATGGCCGGAATGGCATATTGCATCAATAGTTTTCCAATTCGTTCAGTGCCAAGTTCTGTGGCTGTTCCTTTTTGCGACATAATTATTTACCTTATTAATTGTTATCCAGAAATCTTTAGATTTTCTAAAAAAATCGTGCAAAGGTAAACTTTTTTCCGCATTCAGGGAAAACTTTGTGTATCTTTGCGCTCCAAAATAAAAGCTATGTGGATGAAAGTGAATAGAATAGGATTAGCTCTTCTCTTTTTGCTCTGCGGAAGTAGTGTCTCGGCAGAGAGTTTATATAAATACAGAGTGCAATTGACTGATAAGTCAAAGTCTGTACATTCTTTGGAACATCCTGAAACTTTTTTGTCAGAAAGGGCGCTTGCCCGTCGTGCCAGTCAGGGGGTAGCCGTCGATTCTACCGACTTGCCTGTTTGCCGTGCCTATATTGAACGCCTGGAGTCGCAGGGAGGAAAATACATCTCATCCAGCAAATGGAACAATACCGTGCTGATGCAAGTACCCGATGAGGCCGTTGCCTTGCGCTTTCTGGATAATTCATTTGTCCGCTCCATCAAAAAAGTATGGGTATCTCCAGATTCCATTATGCCCCGCAACAAAGACAGAAAGGAGCAGGTGAAGAATCAGTGGAAAAAGCAGGATGATTACTATGGAATGGGGGCTGAACAAATCAAGATTCACCATGGAGACAGCCTGCATTTGGCCGGCTTTAAAGGCAAAGGGATGCAGATTGCGGTCATTGATGCAGGCTTTTATAATGTGGATGCCATGAAAATCTTCAAGAATACGACGATTTTAGGCACACATGATTTTGTCAATCCTTCTTCAGATATTTATGGCGAACATAATCACGGCATGAAAGTCTTGTCGTGCATGGCTGTAAATACGCCTCATGTCATGGTGGGAACAGCTCCCGAAGCAAGCTACTGGCTGTTAAGAAGTGAAGATAATGATACGGAACAGCCTGTGGAAGAGGATAACTGGGCTGCAGCGGTGGAATTTGCCGACAGTGTAGGAGTGGATATTGTCAATACCTCCTTAGGATATTATTCATTTGACGACCCGATTGATAATTATACGTATCGTCAGTTGGACGGGCATACTTCTTTGATGGCCGCTTCTGCTTCGTATGCAGCAAAGAAAGGGCTTTTGGTGGTTTGCAGTGCCGGAAATTCCGGTATGGATGAATGGAAAAAAATCACTCCTCCGGCCGATGCGGAAGATATATTGACCATAGGTGCTATCGATAATATGGGAGTGAATGCCGCTTTTTCTTCCATCGGTAATACGGCGGACGGGCGTATCAAACCTGATGTTATGGCAATGGGAGTACACTCGGCAGTGATAGGAGTGGATGGAGGTACCGCTTTTGCCAATGGTACTTCTTTTGCGTCGCCTATTTTCTGCGGACTGGTGGCTTGTTTGTGGCAGGCATGTCCTTGGCTTACGGTACGGCAGCTCATTCAGGTAGTACATGAAGCTAGCGACCGAAATGCTTATCCCGATAATATATACGGATATGGAGTGACGGATATGTGGAAAGCCTATCAACTGGCCATGAAACTGAAAGCGGATACTGATGGAAAATAAGCCTCTTTCCTTACTCGAACTGAACTCCTTGGTCAGACGGAGCATCACCTCCTGCCTGCCGGATGAATATTGGGTGCAGGCTGAATTAAGCGATGTGCGCGTAAATTATTCCGGACATTGCTATTTGGAGTTTGTACAGAAAGATGCTACCGGCAATGCGCTCCTGGCCAAGGCACGAGGAATTATATGGGCAAATGTCTTTACCCGTTTGCGGAGTTATTTTGAACGGGAAACAGGGCAGGCTTTCGTTTCAGGCTTGAAGGTGCTGGTAAAAGTCACGGTCGATTTCCACGAATTGTATGGCTACTCGCTGACGGTAGTGAATATTGATCCCACCTATACTTTGGGAGATATGGTACGCCGTCGTAAGGAAATTCTCCGGCAGTTGGATGAGGAGGGAATCCTGACATTGAATAAGGAACTGGAGCTTCCCGTACTGACGCAGCGTATTGCGGTCATTTCATCGGCTACGGCTGCCGGGTATGGCGATTTCTGCAATCAGTTGCTGCATAATTCTTTCGGCTTTGTATTTTATCCTCGGCTTTTTCAGGCCATTATGCAGGGAGATCAGGTAGAACAGTCCATCATTCAGGCACTCGACCGTATTAATGCGACACGCGATAACTGGGATGTGGTGGTGATTATCCGGGGAGGAGGGGCTACTTCCGACCTTTCGGGTTTTGATACCTATGATTTGGCGGCAAACTGCGCACAGTTTCCGCTTCCTATTATTACCGGAATCGGACATGAACGAGACGATACGGTGCTGGATATGATTTCACATTCCCGTGTCAAGACTCCGACGGCTGCGGCTGAGTTTCTGATTAATCATGTAAGACAGACGGCACAGGAGCTGGAAACATACGAGGAGGTTATCTATCAGGAGGTGCCTCGTTTACTGCAACAGGAAAAACAACGGCTGGATTCGTTTATAACCCGGATTCCGGGACAGGTACAGATGCGGTTGCAGCGGGAAAACTTCCGTCAGGAGAAATTTCAAAACCGGATGAAAACGGCCTGGCAGTCGCGCTTGTTGCAAGAAAACTACCGTTTGCAATTGATGCCTCGCTTGCTTTCTGCTTTGCAGAACCGTGTACAGCGTGAGACACACCGGCTGGAACTGCTGGCACAGCGGGTAGATTCGGCTTCTCCGGAGAAGTTATTGAAAAAAGGATACAGCCTTACTCTGCTGGATGGAAAGGTGGTGACGGATGCTTCTCAACTGAAGCCGGGAGATGAAGTGGAGACCCGTCTGGCAAAAGGTAAATTTAGGAGTAAAGTAATAAATAAGTGATATGGCAGCAAAGAAGGAAACCTATTCAGAGGCGATGAAACGCCTGGAGGAAATAGTGTCTCGCATTGAAAGCAATGAACTGGATATCGACCAGTTGGGCGAATACTTGCAGGAAGCCCAGAAGCTGATAAAGTTCTGCAAGAACAAGCTGTACAAGGCTGATGCGGAGATAAAGAAAATCTTGGAAGAAGATAATGAGGCACAAGCCTGAAACAAAAAAGCCAGACCGGAAAGTCTGGCTTTTTCTGTTTATCGGATGATGGTCATTTCTTTGAGCAAATGAGAAGCACCGGCAAACTTGTCAATGATGAACAAGGTATAGCGGATGTCTACACAGGCCGCACGTTGCAGTTGCGGGTTGTAGGCAATGTCACCAGTCAGTCCCTCGTAGTTGCGGTCGAATCCGGTACCGATTAGCTCCCCTTTCGCATTGAAGACCGGAGAACCGGAGTTACCCCCTGTGTTATCTGTTGCAGTGGCGAAGCAGACCGGCATTCGTCCGTCGGGCATGGCGTAGGGACCGAAATCCTTCTTTTCATACAACTCTTTCAGCTTGGCTGGTACCACAAATTCCGGATTGTTTGGGTCCTCCTTTTCCATTACCCCTTTCAAGGTGGTGTAGTAAAGGTATTCCTTTCCGTCAGCCGGTTCGTAAGAGCCAATCTTTCCGTAGGTTAGTCGGAGGGTAGAGTTGGCATCCGGATAGATAGGTTGTCCGTTGGCTTTCTTCATTTGCAATACACCTTCTACCCAGGTCTTGTGAGCTGCGTTGTATGCATTGGTTTCCTCCTGCATGGCATCGCTGGTAGCCTGGTATCCGTTGCGTACGGAAGAAGCATATCTCACCATCAGGTCGTTTTCCAACTGCTGTGCATCGGGCTGCTTCAGGAACTCATCCAGTGCTTCCGGACTTCTGAAGATAGACTGGTTGAAGCAGGCATCCACAAACGCATCGGTATTTCCCTGGAAATCCTTTTCGATGGTCTGGAATATGTCAATCCGTTGGTTGGCCGGAATCAGTCGGGCATACAAGGCAATCAGCTGTTTGGAGACTTTACGGTCGACTTCCGGATTGTAGTCCTTGTTGAAGAACTTCTGGCCGGCTTCCTTCAGGGCAGCAACAGCTTCGTCAATGTCTTTCTGTTTCTGGCCTTCCAATGCCACTCTCAAGGCATCCGTATCGGGTACTTTAAAGAATTCGGTTCCCAGCATCAAGGCTTCGTAAATAGCCTGCTGGTGGTACACTGCATCGTGACGCTGTGCTACAATCTGCTTGATGCTTTCGTAGGCTTTCCGGTAATTGTCATTTCCGATAGAATTTCCGAAAGCTAACAATTGTTCCTGCTCCCGTTTCTTGCGGTCGAGTACTTTCAGACGTACCAGTCCTTCGTTCATACCGATGGCATTTTTCCAGTAGTTGGCTGATGAGGCATACTTGGCTGCATACTGGATACGGGTACGTGCATCCTTAGCCATTTCTTCTCCTAGCACCCGCAGGCGTACGCCGCGAATGGTGTCGCGCATGAAGTTGGTAGTCTGCATACGTTCTTCCACTTCATCGCTGATCATGTAACGCCAGTTGCGTCCGGGGAATCCCATCACGAAGGTAAAGTCACCTTCCTTCACTCCTTTCAGGTTGATGGCAATGTGTTTCTTTACTTTCAAAGGTACGTTTTCTGCACTGTAATTGGCCGGCTTTCCGTCCTTATTAGCGTAGATACGGAAGATAGAGAAGTCACCGCAGTGGCGGGGCCACATCCAGTTGTCGGTATCTGCTCCGAATTTACCGATGGAAGAGGGAGGAGCACCTACCATACGCACATCCTTGTAAGATGTCTTGACAAACAGGTAGTATTTGTTGGCTCCATAGAACGGTTTCAGTTCCAAGGTCGTAAATTCGTTGGTACGGATACGTTCCTTTTTGGCAAACTTTTCAGCCACTTTGGCTAAGAAAGAAGGAGAAAGGTAGTTGGTTCCATCCGGGTCTTTGGACTTCTTCAAATGTTTCTGCACGTATTCCGTTACGTCAAGTATCCGGTCGATAAAGGTCACGTTCAGTCCTTCACACGGAAGTTCCTGTTCACGAGTCATGGCCCAGAAACCGTCGGTCAGGTAATCATGTTCCACTGAACTGTGCTGCTGGATGTAACCGTATCCACAGTGGTGGTTGGTCAGCACCAGTCCTTCCGAGGAGATGACTTCCCCCGTACATCCGCCTCCGAAATGCACCACGGCATCTTTCAGGCTGATGTTGTCCGGACAGTACACCTGGTCAATGCTGATGTCCAGTCCCAAATCCTGCATCACGGCAGCATTCTGCTGTTTCAGGTCGGTCAGCATCCACATCCCCTCATCCGCATGAGCGGTGAGGGAAAGTGTGGCAAATAAGGATAATAATAACTTATGCTTCATTATTCTACAATTGTCATTTCATCAATCAGGTTCTTGCAGCCTCCCAATTTTTCTACGATGAACAGCACGTAGCGAATATCTACGGCAATACAACGCTGGAGGTTATTGTCGAAGTTGATGTCACCGGACAGAGATTCCCAGTTACCGTCGAATGCGGCTCCAATCAGTTCACCGTTTCCATTCATGACCGGAGAACCTGAGTTACCGCCGGTGATGTCGTTGGTGGTCAGGAAGCAAGTCGGCATTTCCCCGTTAGGCAGTGCGTAGCGTCCGTAGTTCTTTGTAGCATACAACTCTTTCAGCTTGGCCGGTACCACGAATTCTGGATTGTTCGGATCTTCTTTTTCCATTACCCCTTTCAGTGTAGTGTAATATTTGTAGTGTACACCGTCTTTCGGATCGTAAGCCTTTACGTTTCCGTAAGTCAGACGAATCGTAAAGTTGGCATCCGGAGCTTTCGGAGTCGGTGCATACATTTCGCAAAGACCGCGTACGTAGGTCTTGTGCAGCAGGTTGATGTCACCGTTGGCTTGATCCAGCTTGTCTGCCAGTTCCTTGTATTTCTTGCTCACTGCGGCAGCATATTCAGCCGACAAGTCTTTGTTGATTGCTTCTACAGTCGGATTCTCGATGAAAGCGTTGAAGTTCTTTTCATTAGCGAAGATACTGTTATTGTAGAGAGCATCTACGTAAGCATTGTAATCGCCCTTGAATGCGTTCTTAACGGTCTGATAGAAATCAGGCAATGCTTCAGCCGGTACTTTTTCTGCATAAAGTGGTAACAATACTTTAGCTACCTTACGGTCTACTTCGTGGTCATAGTCCTTGTTGTGGATGTCAGCGTAGGCTTCTTTCAGGGTAGCGATGGCTTTTTCTACGTCTTTTTTCTTGTTTTTCTGCAGGGCAGTAGCCAAGTCCTGAAGTGCTTCCATCTTCGAAGTCAGGGTGAATTCGATACCGCTTCTGAAAGTTTCAGTGAAATAAGTCAGCTGTGTGCGCAGCGGAGTGACACGCTTTACGTATTCGTCAATCTTTCCTACTACGGCTGCATAGTCAGCATTCTGTTTTTCTTTGGCAAAAGCAGCAAATTTAGCTTCCTGTTCTGCCTTTGTTTCCAGAACCTTGTTGTCCACAATGGCCTTGTTCATACCGATGGAGTTTTTCCAGTAGTTGCTTGAACCGGCAAACTTGCTGGCATACTGGATACGTACCTTGTCGCTGGCAGCCATTTCCTTGCGGAGAATATTCTGGCGTTCTTCGCGTACGGTGATACGCGGCACGTTGATGCCTTCCATGCGCAGGCGTACTTCACTTTCTGTCAGGTAGCGGCTGGTGCTTCCGGGGAATCCCATAATCATGGCATAGTCGCCTTCCTGCAATCCCTTCAGTGAAATAGTCAGGTGTTTCTTTACTTTCAAAGGCACATTCTCTGCGCTGTATTCAGCCGGATTACCATCCTTGTCGGCATAGATACGGAACATAGAGAAGTCGCCTGTGTGACGCGGCCACATCCAGTTGTCGGTTTCACCTCCAAACTTACCGATTGATGAAGGAGGAGCGGCTACCATACGCACGTCGCTGTAAGTCTTGATAAAGAACAAGTAGAATTTGTTACCTTCATAGAACGGAAGAGCCTGTGTAGAGATGCCCGGTTTGCCTTTCAGGTCGCTTTTCTTCAGTTCGTCGGCAGCCAGTTTCTTCAGGTATTTGCTTCCGAAAGATTCTGCTTCAGAAACTTTTCCTTTACGGATGTCTTCATTTACTTTTTCCGTTACATCCACAATACGGTCTACGAATTTGAAGGTCAATCCCGGTGTAGGAAGTTCTTCCTGATAACTTTTTGCCCAGAATCCGTCGGTCAGGTAGTCATGTTCCACCGAGCTATGTTGTTGGATGGCGTCGTATCCACAATGGTGATTGGTCAGAATCAATCCGTTGGGTGAGATAATTTCACCTGTACATCCGCGTCCGAAAATTCCGACAGCATCCTTTAATGTAATTTGGTCAGGGTTGTAGATATCCATGATATCCATTTTCAGTCCTTGCGCTTTCATTCGGTCCGCAAGGTTCTGCTCCTGCATGAGCTGGAGCAACCACATTCCTTCATCGGCCTTGGCCGGAGAGAATACAGCACAAACAAGTGCGAGTGCGAGTACTTTCAGTTTTTTCATTGTTATGTATAGTGTTAAAATATAGATTGCACAAAAATAGTAAAAAAACGCACACCATTCTCACACGGCTCACTTAAAAGGTAATAAACCACTATCTTAGTATAAATTTTGATAATATATTTCGGCGCTTCCTTGAAAGATTATACCTTTGCCCACAAATTTAAAAGGTTTCAGCATGTATAAACTTTATTTTTTCCTGTTGTGTGCCATGCTTTGCACCTCTTGCAGTAAGAAATATAAGATAGAAGGTACTTCGTCTGTTTCTATGTTGGACGGTAAAATGCTTTTTATAAAAATCCCGGTGGGTGATAAATTGGTCAACATTGATTCGGCAGAAGTAATTCATGGCTTATTCGAAATGCAGGGAAAGGTTGATTCCACGGTTTTAGCTTCGTTGTATATGGATGATGAGTGCATCATGCCTTTAGTGATAGAACCGGGCCACATTGATATTCAGATAGACAATGCGGGAATTACCATCAAGGGGACTCCATTGAACGACTGTTTCAATGATTTTGTGGTACAGAAAAACTCGCTCGATGACCGTGCTTACGAAGTAGAGCGCGAGGAAAGTCGCATGATTATGGATGGAAAGGATTTGCAGACGGTGCATCAGGAAATCCAGAAAAAACGTGACGAGATAGCTACGGAGATGAACCAGCTGGCCAAGACTTTTATTCAGGACAATTACGAGAACGTATTGGGACCGGGATTGTTCATTATGTTGGGTAACAGCATGCCTTATCCCTTCATGACTCCGCTGATGCAGGAAATCGTTGACGCGGCTCCTGAAGCGTTCAAGAACAATTACATGGTGAAGGAATATGTGTCTGTGGCACGTGAAAATATGTCGCATGCTCCCCTTCATTAAAAAGAAAATCGGGTAAGAAATTCTTCCTACCCGATATTTATTTTTTATTCTCCACTTTTCTTTTCTCCTTTGTATTTTTCCGGCAAACCTTTTTCAATGGCCTGATAGGATTCTTCCATCAGCATGGTCTGGTTTTCTTGTCCTTTTCCTTGCGGATAGATGGGCTGATGGATGGTCAGCTTCAACGGATGCCAGGAGAGCAGTTTGCCCGTGCGCGGTAAAATATCAAAAGAACCGCTAATACTCATCGGTACGACCGGAAGCTGCAACTGGTCAGCTAGCAGGAAAGCCCCTTTCTTAAACTCGTTCATGCGACCGGTAAAGGTTCTTCTGCCTTCCGGAAATACCACGAGTGAAGTACCTCCTTGTAAGATTTTTTCTGCACGCTTGATGGTTTCATACACTTTGCGCGGACTGGATTTGTCTACAAAAATGAAACCGGCCGATTCGCAGGCTTTTCCGACGAAAGGAATGCTGCGCAGGCTTTTCTTCATCATCCATTTAAAGTTTCTTCCCAAGAATCCGTAGATAAGGAATATGTCGAACGCTCCCTGATGGTTGGCTACGAATACATACGATGTTTTGTGGTCAATGTTTTTGTGTCCTTCCACTTTCACCGGAAGCAGAAACAGAAAGCATGTGAGTTGTGACCATATTTTCCCCGGGTAATATCCCCAGAAGTGTCCGTTGCCCAGCCAGCATCCCAGCATGGTGGTCAGTGCGGTCAGAATGGTCAGCACAAGAAAAATGGGAAGCCCGATACAGATTTGATAAATGATGTATAAGAATCTCATAAGTGTGATAGATTTTATTGGATTGATTTGTTATTTCCTTTTTTTAGTGTGAGAACGGTAATTTCCGGCCAGGCACCCAGCCGCATGGGAAAAAGCACATAGCCTAACCCAATGTTGACGTACAGTCCCCGGTTGCCTTCCAGATACATACCTCTGTGTTCCGGATAGATCAACTTGGACACTGAAAAGCCGAACAGGCTGATTTGCATGTCGTGGGTATGACCTGACAAGGTAAGCTGTACCGAGGTCTCCGGAAGCACTTTCCGACGCCAGTGTGTCGGGTCATGACTTAGCAGGACCTTGAACATGCCGTTTGTGCCTTGCAGAGCCTTGGGTAAGTCGCCTCTGTCAGGGAAAGGTGGTTTCCCGCTGTTTTCCACACCAACTATAGCAATGGAATCAGTACCTTTATATATAATACGGTGGTCATTTTGCAGCATGAACCATCCCATACGGTTTTCGCGTGCAATCAGGCTGTCTACGTTAGCCAGACGGGCCTGCTCGTTTTCCCATTTTACATAGGAGCCATAGTCGTGATTACCCAATACGGAATACACTCCGTCGCGCGCTTTCAGTTGTGAGAACACAGCCATAAATTCCAGCAATTCGTCAGCGCGACTGTTCACGAGGTCGCCAGTGAATACAGCCAAATCGGCATCTTGCCGGTTGCAAATATCGATGGCTTCCTGAAGTGCCTTTCCATTTCCTTTCCAGCTTCCAGAGTGGATGTCCGACAATTGCAGAATGCGATAGCCATCGAATGCATCCGGAAGGTCGGGCGAGTAGAATGTAACTTCTTTTACTTGAAAATTTTCCTTTCCCTTAATGGCTCCAAACAATACATATCCGAAAGCAAACAATGCGGGTGCCAGTGAAATCCATCCATGAGGAATAGGGCGCTTTATCAATCTTCTGATCAGTTTCAGCAGAATACTGGTCAGCATGAATATCATTTTAGGAATAGTGAAGCATAGAGCAACAATCAGGTAAGTCCCAAAATATTCATGTAAACTGTCATGTCCAACAAGGAAAACTACTAATGTGAGCAATAGTAATAAGGTGGGCAGCCAGTAGGCACGTTTCCACTTCTTATCGTGCAGGCTGGTCAAATAGGTCTTGTATATATACCAGTCTGGTAGCAGAAACAAGGCCAAAAATATCAGTGACACTCTTAGTAGAATCATATTTGCTATTCATTTTAGGGTTGCAGATTGGCTGCGAGGTATTTTCGCAGTACGTCGGCATCTATATTCCGGCGGGAAGCGTAGTCCATGAGTTGTTCCTCGTCTATTTTTCCAACCGAAAAATAGCGTGAAGCCGGATGGGCAAACATCAGTCCGCATACCGAGGCATGAGGTTGCATCATTCCGTTCTCTGTCAGATGTATGCCGATGCGTTTCATGTCAATAAGCTTGTCGAGCAGAAAACTGACTGATATGTCGGGCAGGGAAGGATAGCCCACAGCAGGACGTATGCCCTGATAGTCTTCATTGAGCAGCTGTTTCATGGTCAGCTTTTCGTCCTTGGCGTATCCCCATACCTCTTTGCGCAGGGTTTCGTGTATCTTTTCAGCAGCGGCTTCTGCCAGTCTTTCCCCAAGTGTTTTGATGAGCAAGGACTGGTAGTCGTCATGGCTGAATTCTTCTTCCATGGCCGGATCGATGGTCGTGGCGAATCCTCCTACTGTATCCTTGATACCGGAAGAAAGGGGACGGACAAAGTCACTCAGGCAGAGAAACGGGTCGTCGGGGCGGACGCGGGTCTGCTGGCGGAGCAGAGGAAATAAAGTGCCCTCTAACCATAGGTTGTCGCCCTCGGCATTGGCTTCCATCAGGCGATAAATGGCATAGACCTTGTATTTCCCGTCGATTTTGTTCAGCATGCGTACTGCTTCTTTGTGCAGTTGCATGGCTTCGGCAGCTTTGGCGCGTTCAGCTTCGGGAAATGAAGCCAGCCACCCGGCGCGGCAGGCATCACAGCCATGAATGTCGGCAATGGCTGCGTAGCGTGGCTGAAACCCCCATGCGTGGAAAAAATAAATCCAGTTGATGTATTCAGCCAGGTCGTGTATGTCGTAACGGACGGTCGTGATGTCTGTTTTCATTCGCTTTCTTTTAACGTTCAAACCGAAGGGCTTGTCCACGGTGCGCTTTGTTTACTGTTCCATTCTCATAAACTACTGTACCGTTGACAAATGTCTTTTCTACCTGTGCATGGAAGGTACGGCCTTCCATCGGACTCCATCCACACTTGCTTTCAATGCAGTCGGTGGTTACAGTCCATTCTTTATGTGGATTCAGCAGAACAAGGTCGGCCTGATAGCCCGGTCGGATAAACCCTCTTTGGCTAATCTGGTAAAGTTGGGCCGGTGCGTGACACATTTTCTGAACTAACTGTTCGATAGACAGGACACCTTCGTGTACCAGTTCGTAGATGCTGACCAATGAGAACTGCAGGGTCGGCATGCCTGATACGGCTTTCAGTGCTCCTCCTTCTTTTTCACTCAACAGGTGAGGTGCATGGTCGGTAGCGATGACGTCAATCAGGTTAGTGCTCAGAGCCTTTCTCAGTGCGTCGCGGTCGGCTTTTGTCTTGATGCTGGGATTACACTTGATGCGTGCCCCTAGTTGCGCATAGTCTTCATCACAGAACATAAGGTGCGATACGCAGGCTTCTGCCGTAATTTTCTTTTCATGGAGCGGACGGTCTTCTAACAGACCTAATTCACGTGCCGTGCTGATGTGAAGTATGTGCAGGCGGGCACCTGCTTCTTTCGCCAACTGTACGGCGAGTGCCGAAGAATGGTAACAGGCTTCCTCGTTGCGTATCAGCGGATGGAAAGAAATGTCCAGATCTTCGCCATATTGCTGTTTGAAACGTTCGGTATTTTCGCGGATAATCTGCTGGTCTTCACAATGAGTAGCAATCAGCATACCTGCCTCGGAGAATATTTTTTTCAAGGCTTCCATGCGGTCGACCAGCATATTCCCGGTGCTGGCTCCCATAAACAGTTTCACACCGCATACGTGTGTTTTGTCCAATGTCTTCAGCTGATCGGCATTGTTATTCGTAGCCCCAAAATAGAAAGAATAGTTGACAATGCATTTGGTGGCTGCATCCTGGAATTTATTTTCCAGTGCTTCGAGTGTGGTAGTCTGAGGGTTGCAGTTCGGCATATCCATGAACGAAGTTACTCCTCCAGCCGCAGCCGCAGCCGTTTCGGTAACCATGTCTGCTTTGTGAGTAAGTCCCGGATCGCGGAAATGCACATGGTCATCTATCACTCCTGGCAGCAGAAAGCATCCTTGTGCATCAATTTCTTCTTCACAGTCGGCAGCGGGTTTGCCGTCTCCTTCAATGACCTCTTGTATCTTTTCTCCTTCAATCACCACAGAACCGGCAAAGCGGCGTCCTTCGTTTACGATGATTGCATGATGTATCCACGTACGTTTCATAAATAATTCTTAGTTAGAATGTTTAGGATATTTTTTGAACCAGCTGTCCCATTTCAATTGGATGACACCGAATACAGCTTCCCCAAAAATACTGCTGTTCATTTTGGAAGTTCCCAGTTCGCGATTAATGAAAATAACCGGTACTTCAGTAATATGGAAACCGCATTTATAAGCGGTAAATTTCATTTCAATCTGGAAAGCATACCCTTTGAAGCGGATGTGGTCCAGGTGGATGGTCTCAAGTACTTTACGGCGGTAACATACAAAACCGGCAGTGGTGTCATGAATGGGCAGTCCGGTAATGAACCGCACATATTTAGAAGCAAAGTAGGACATCAGTACTCTTCCCATGGGCCAGTTGACCACATTTACTCCACTTACGTAGCGTGAACCGATAGATACATCAGCTCCCTCTTCATGGCAAGCCTTGTAAAGTCTTGGCAAATCATTGGGGTTATGGCTGAAGTCGGCATCCATTTCAAAAATGTAGTCATATCCCTTTTCGATAGACCATTTGAAGCCGGTAATATAAGCAGTTCCCAGCCCGAGTTTGCCTTTTCGTTCAATCATAAACAAACGTTCGGGAAACTCTTTTTGGAGACGGCGTACGATGTCGGCTGTTCCGTCGGGAGAGTTATCTTCGATGACTAGAATGTGGAATATTTTCTCAAGTCCGAATACCGCCCGGATTATATTTTCGATGTTTTCCTTCTCATTGTAAGTAGGAATAATCACAATACTGTCACTTGTCTGCATGGTGTTTCATTTATATCTTTGCAAAGATAGAAATAAAAATGTGATTCCTTTTCGTGCTCCGAATTTTTCTTTCCAAAAACGCAAGTGCGTTTAAGAGCAAACGCCTAAGTGTTTTAGTTGAAACACAAGTACATTTTGAATCAAACGTAAGTGCGTTTGATTTAAAACGCTTGGACGTTTGGGAACATGCGTTTAGGTACTCTTGAAAAGGCTTGAAAATTAGCGTTTTTCTTTCCGACACTTTGTAAAAAAGCAAAGTGTCTTTTCATTCGAAAGTGGGCTACATAGGGAAAGGCTTTCAAATTTTTATAAAAAAAGTAACAGAAGTGTCTGCTTTCCCGAAAAAAGTTTGTAGACTTGCGCCCATATTGTAAAAATAGCAAAATCTTTTAAGTTATGATAATAGGAATAGATGTAGGAGGAAGTACCACCAAGATTGTCGGGGTGAAAGATGGTGAAATCAGAAATCCGATGTTTGTCACTGCCAAGGACCCTGTCACTTCGCTGTTTGGTGCATTCGGAAAATATATATACGACCATTCCATCCAGCTTTCGGAGGTGGAGCAGGTAATGCTGACTGGAGTGGGAAGTTCGTACATTCAGCAGCCTTTGTACGGTCTGCCTACAGCCCGTACGGATGAATTTATCGCCAACGGTCTGAGTGCACAGTATGCCACGGGGCTGGACCGGCTCATGGTGGTGAGTATGGGAACGGGTACTTCCTTTGTGAAAGTAGAACACGATGTGATTCGCCATGTGGGCGGAATCGGTATCGGGGGAGGTACACTGATGGGATTGTCGCGTCTGTTGTTGCATACGCAGGACATTCTGTGGGTGTCAGAACTGGCTGGAAAGGGTAATTTGCAGAATGTGGACTTGCAGATTCAAGATATTTGCCAGACTTCCTTGCCCGGACTTCCGCTTGATGCTACGGCTTCTTTATTGGGTAAGTTGGATAACAATGTGTCTCCCGAAGATTTGGCTTTGGGCTTGATGCACATGGTATTGCAGTCCATCGGGCAGGCAGCCGTACTTTCAGCATTGGAAATGGGAATCCGTGATTTTGTGTTGATTGGAAATCTGACCCAGTTGCCCCAGTGCCGTCCGGTTTTCGATACCATTGCGCAGATGTACGATGTGCGTTTTATCATTCCGGCAAGCGCGGAATATCAGACGGCCATAGGAGCTGCATTGGCTTATATCAAAAAAATAGAAACAAGTCCGGTAGGGTGATAAGCTTTATCGGACTTGTTTCTATCGGTATATCTTATGTGCTGTTATTTCTGGCGCAGGATATCGGCCATCAGGTAAACCTGACTTTCTGACAGCCCTTGTGCCGTCAGCGCATCTTTGTCGGCCAGGAACTGTGAGATGAACTCCTCGTCCGATTTGCAGGCCGTTTCCGCTTTCCGGTAGTGAATTAGTGCCTGAGGTATATTCCCCATAGCCAGATACACGTGGCCTGAGTTTAGCCAGTCATTGGCTTGTGGGTTTTCCAGAGCGAGCAACTTTTCATACATCCGGACAGCTTCTTCGTATTTCCCGGACATGAAGTAGCACCATCCGATGGCACGCCGTGCTTTTTCCGGATGTGTTTCCAGAAATTCCACCTTATAGAAAACCTTAATGGCCTCCGGATAATTCTTCAGTGCCGCAAGGCATTGTCCGGTTTGCATCAGGATGTGCAGGTTGTCTGGATCGAACTCAAGCACTTTCTGAAAGCAGAAAGCAGCTTGAGAGTAATTACCCGACAATTTGTGACACTGTGCCAGATGCTTGAGTGTCCATAAATGGTTGGCCTTTAGTGCGTCAGCCTGCACGTATGCTTTTACCGCTTTATCATAAAGCTTGTTTTTCTGGTAGGCGAATCCTAGTTTTTGCCAGGTTTCTGCATTTGCCGGATCTTGTTGAGCCAGGCTTTCATAAAGTTCGGCAGCTTCTTGCATGTATCCCTTTGAAAAAAGATATCCGGCAATCTGGTTATGATACGTTCCTTTCAGTATCAAGGGGCGGAGCAAGGTGTTGTTCCAGAAGTCCAGTTTTTCACGGAAAATGTCTTGCATTTCCTGTTTGAATCTCCATAATTTATAAAACCGGTATAAATTGTGGATATATTGCCGTTGTATGGCATTGATTTTCTGTTCTTCCGGATTTTCACTTGTTTCCAGTTCCTTGGGAATCAATTCTTCTCCTTTCATGTGCGAACGCATGAATGTCTGCTGGTCATGAGGCAATGACTGCATGGCCAGGCAGAAAGAGAATTTATCGGAATCGCAGAACATCTGTGAGTTAATCATGAGTCCGAACAACGATTTTTCATTGAATTCTTTGTCTTTGAAAATCTGGTATAAATCGGGCACTTTCATGCTGAACAGGTAAAACCAGTGGGCTGCTTCCTGAAAGAACGGGAAGGTCTTGAGCTGTGAAAAGGCAGTCATGTAGGTATCAGCTCCTTCCATTTGCAGCTCTCCCAATTCACGAATGTGGCTGTTTATTTGTTCCATGTCCTTCTGCCATTCCGGATTGAGGTCTTCGATGTCTTCTATCTCAATGACTTTTGACTCTGAATTTCTGAGATTGGGATTGCGCATCATTTGGGGAATAATCTCCTCCCTCATTTTTTTATCTATTTTCTCCGTTTCGCGTGAAAGAAGGAAAATAATCTGTATATCGTGCAATTGTTTCAATGCTGTAGGGTCATCTTCCATCAGCTTCAAGGCAGAAACCAGTTCCGGATAGAGTTTAATCCGGTCAGTCTGGAAATAGGTGGCAAGAGCAATTCCTGTCAATGCCCGCTGGGTAACGGCCGGTTCTTGAGTTTGCTGATAGGCTGTGAGTAACAGCAGGAATTTTCGGCTGTCAAAGAGCTGAAGCAGATTGAGCGTGACGGCACTCATCATTACTGCTTTGTCGTTGGTGGCCATAGACGGAGAAAGTAGAAGTTCACGGGCTTCCTGATAGTCTTCTTCACTCCATTGTGTAGATACCCATATCTTATTGAATAATTCATCGACTGTATTTTTGTGAAGCGTGTAGCATTGTAATTTTTGAGCTTCTTCTTCCTCTGTGTTTGGGGGAGTGGCAGACGTGTGCTTAGCTGCTTCCAGCATGAAGCCGATTTCCTTGAATGAGTGTGGAGGAGTTTGAGCAAACTTACGGAATTTATCGGCAAAATAGCCATACGCTTTTTCCCAGTCTTTCAGGAAATAAGTCTTGTCAGCCAATTCATATCCCTTGCAAAGTAACTGGTTATAAATTGTTTCACGTTGTGGGTCTTGTGTGCCCATTGCCATGTATTGAAGCATATATTCATAAGTCGTCTGTTGGGTTTCAATCTGCGACTTTAGTTCCCAGTTATTAAGCGTGTTTGCCGATTCCTTAATTTGGGTAAACGCTTCTTTTAATCTTTTCTCGTTTAACAGTTGAATGATTTCCTTATGCATGATGTCGTTTCAGAAGTCTTATAAAATACAATCAGAAAAATACCTTAGTAAAAAACTTTTTCCTGTAGACAAAAGTAATAATTATTTCTCACTTTTTGCCGGTAGAATATTGATAAATGAAAAAAAATCAGTTGCAGATGTTTTTATTTAAGCTTCATTATCAGGGGTTTAATGGAATGTGGAGATTTTTTTCAAAAAAAATGATTTTTCGGATAGGGGTTTTACCTAAGAACTGCGTTATGAAGACAAAACCACCAGGCCGGGTGAAACAACAGAGAATTAAACGTAAGACTTTTTAAAACTAAAAAAACTAGACATTATGAAAATTCAATTGATTGCTTTATCTTTGTGTATGTTGGCAAGTACAAATCTGGTAAAAGGACAGGGTTTTACTCCTTCTGAAAATAAACACGAAATACGTTTGTCTGTCAGTGACGGGTTGACTCAGGGTACGGTAGATATACTGGGAATGGGATTAGTTGATGCAGTGACAGGAAGCAAGCGGACCGATGAAAATTACAGTCTGGTATATGGCTTTGGCTATCGCTATTCTTTAGGGCGTTTCAAGGTAGGAACTGATTTGGGCTTTTCTACTTCCAGCAGTAAGTTGGCATTGGCGGGTGAGCAGACTCCTTCATTGAAAGAAAGCAATGTAAACTTCCTGGTTCTTCCTGCTGCTGAATTTGTATATTATAAAAGAGGCTTGTTTGAATTATATGGAACAGCGGCAGCCGGTGTAAACCTGAGTCGTCACAAAGAAACAGCTTTGACGGAAACAGGAAAAAAAGCTGCAAAGAAAGCCGATTTGAGCACTTCTTTTGCTTACCAGGTAAATCCGATAGCCTTGCGAGTAGGAAATGACCGGATTGGTGGTTTTGTAGAAGCAGGATTAGGAAATAAAGGCTTCTTGACAGCAGGTGTAAGTTTGAAATTCTGATTATTTGTATTGACAGAATCATGATAATGAGTGCCGATAGAAAGGACATATTCAAATCTCGGTTTCAGGAACATTATTCAAGGCTGTGCCGTATAGCCTATGGATATGTTTCTGACCAGGATGATGCGGAAGATATTGTGCAGGAACTGTTTATCAGCGTATGGAACAAGCGTTTGGATGACATGCCTGAAAAGGAGTTTGCTGCCTATATGACGACTTCCGTGAGAAACAGTTGTGTATCCTTTCTGCGGAAGCGTAGGGATGATACGGTGTCGATAGACGCATATCCGGCTTCTGCCAGTTGCATGCCGGACGAAGGTCCAGAAGAAGGTAAAACCCTTCAGGACATAATGGAATCGGCGCTAGATACTCTACCTGCCAGATGCCGGGAAGTTTTTTTGCTGGCTAAACTCCATGGACTGAAATATCGTGAAATTGCTGAAAAACTGGAAGTGTCAGAGAAAACAGTGGAAAATCAGATGACAAAGGCTGTCAAGTTGCTTCGTATGTATGTGGCGGAGCATGGAGCACTGCTGGTGACAGTGGCTGTCATTATATTGTCCATTATTATAAATTGTGAATAAGACTATGAGTAACAAGGAAGATATCAACCAACTACTGGCCCGCTATTTTACGGGTGAAACGCTGAGTCTTGTTCAGCAACAGGAACTGGATGCATGGATTGCGTCGCATCAACAGGAATTTGAGCAGATGCGCAGATTGATGAATGCTCCGATGGAGGCTTCTGCAGAAATTCATTTTGATGCGGGTAAGGCCTGGCAAAAAATCGAGCCGCGCCTGGAAAACCGGAAACGGATAATGGCATTTGAACGTAAAATTACCTTTTTCCTTTCTGTGGCGGCTTCGTTGCTGGTGCTGCTAGGTATCGGTGCTTTTTATCTTTTCCGTACACCGACGGAGGATGCAACAATGTATTACGCCAATGCGGAAAATTCTGTAAAACAGGTACTTCTTCCCGATAGTTCAGAGGTTATGTTATATCCTGAAGCTACATTGTCTTATTACTATTCGGATAAAGGTGAAGGAAGAATGGCAGCGTTGAAAGGAAAGGCTTTCTTTCAGGTGAAAAAAATGCATGGGATTCCTTTTAAGGTAAAAACCGATTTCCTGGATGTGGAAGTGTTAGGTACCTCGTTTTTGGTTGACGTAGCACGGAAAGAAAAAGCCGGGGTGTTTGTAAAAACCGGAAAGGTGCGTGTAGAGGCAGCTGAACATGAAGTCGTAATTCAAGCCAATGAAAAGGCAGAACTGAAAGATGGCATGTTGAAAACGGATACGATTCTTCGTCCACAAGAGGTGTTCAATATGGATGATTCGGTACTGGTTTTTGAACAGACGCCTGTCACCGAGGTTGTAAAGATTATTCAGGAAAAGACGGGTATACAGATTGATTTAGCCAAAGGTCTGGAGAAAAATCAGATTACGACTCGGATAAATATCGATGAACCGGACATAGCCGGAGAACTGGCTTTTCTTTGTGGATGTAAATGCGAGACATTGGTGAAAGGAAAACATTACAGATTATATGAAAAGTAAATGGCTGTTCCTCTTGCTGTGGATGTGCGTGATAGTACGGCCGGAAGCATGGGGACAGGAAGTCAAATCAGCGAATACGGTAGCGGAAGAGTGGATACAGGTGAGCTCCTCTTCCGCTACCGTATTGCAGTGGTTTGAATGGATTGAAAAAAGTACGGGAATCGTATTGTCATATAATCCGGCACAGATGGAACTGGGGGATGTATGCCGGATAGAGCATGGAGGAAAAATGACTGTGGAGACACTTGTGCGCCGCATTCTCTCCGGCTATCAGGTGAAAATTGCTGTAGTACCTCCTCGGAAGCTGGTGATTCATGCACGGAAGATTGAAAGTTATGATGTCAGCGGTACGGTGTCCGAAGAGGACAGCGAAGAACGTTTGTATGGGGCGGTCGTTACATTGGAGGATAAAGATGGAAAACAATGGAATACTATTTCGAACGGGAAGGGTATTTTCCGTTTGCATGTACCCGAAGGAACATACACGTTGAAAACTTCTTATATGGGCTATGCTCCGCAGTCACAGTCGGTTAGGGTAACGAGAGATTGCTTTGTGCGTACTTGTCTGAAACCGTTGTTGTTTGAGATAGAAGAAGTTACCGTGGAGTCGGGTAAACGGGAAAATGAATTGGGAGAACTGACTCCATCCAACTTGCTGGCTTTTAGTGGAGGTGACTTGTTTTCACAGATATGGATTCTGCCGGGGGTGACTTCTTCCTTGGCTGGCCAGAATTTTATGGTTGATGGAGGAGGATATGATGAAAATCAGCTACTGCTGGATGGCGTGCCGGTTTTTCATCCCGGACATTTCAGTTCGCTTTTACCTGTGTTCAATGGAGATGCCGTGAAGAATATGGTCTTTCATAAAGGTTTTTTCCCGACTCCTCTGGAGGGGCGTATTTCGTCGGTCACGGAAGTCAATTTGAAAGAAGGAAATAAAAAGGAGCATGTACGTACATTGACGTTGGATATGCCGGTTGCCTCCGTCATGCTTGAGGGACCGATTATCAAGAATAAACTATCATACATGGTTGGTGCACGTAGAAGCTGGCTGGATTTCTTTGACAGTCTTTTGTCGGAGGAAAATCGTTTGAATCACTCTACTTATGATTATAATGCCAAGTTATCGTATAACTTGTCTCCCGTTACCACGATGAATTTTCTGGCCTACGGTGCCCGGGATGATTTTCATTTACCCATCGAGGAAAACGGAGAAAATGTGTCAGTGTTGCGTTGGGACAATCAGGCCTATCAGCTCTCGTTTGCCACGCAGAAGGGAAGACTGGGAAATTCGACAGCAGTGTTTTATTCAGCTCATACCAATCGGGCTTATATGGGAGAGATAAAAGAGGATACGGACGGATATATACATAGCGGTATCAAGTCGCTCAACGTGACGACGGATTTTAGCTATTCGCTGGAGAATCTCTATCATGCGCGTTGGGGAGTGAAATATGCGTATGAAGTCTACGATTTGGTGTCGCAAGGTGAGAAGATGCGGGTACGGCATGAACCGGTGAATCAGGTGTCGGTTTATTATGACAACCTGTTGCGTATTTCTCCAGAATTCTCAGTACAGGTGGGTGTGCATGGAGTAGCCTATTGCCCACAGCACCACCGGTCGTACTATAGTATTCAGCCACGTCTGTCGGTGAAATACTTCCCGTCGGAAAGAAATCTGCTTTATCTGAACTTTTCGAAGATGGAGCAGTTTTATCATTTCCTTCGTTTCGACAGCTTCTCTTTGCCCACAGATTTCAGAATGCCCAGCATTGACGGTTTCAAGCCTCGCTCTTCTGAACATTATGAGATGGGTTGGAAGCATTTTATGGATTCGGGACAGTGTGAAGTCTCTGTGTACTATAAAACAAGACGGAATGTGCTGGCTTTGCGCCCGGACACGTGGGTTGAAGATGAGAGCTGGCAGAAATACTTGATGGTAGGAAATGGAGACAGTTATGGGGTAAAGGGATATTTGTATCAGCACTGGAAGCGTTGGAGCCTGCAACTGTCGTATGCTTACTCTCGAAGCCGGGAGTGGTTTGGTGCATTGCCGGAAAAAGGGAAGGTGCCCTCTTTGTACGATGTACCTCATCAGTTGGGAGGAGCTTTGTCGTATCAGCTGACGACTCGTTCTTCTTTCTCTGTTGGAGGGATGTTGCGTTCCGGAAAAGTCCGGTTCTTGAATGAAGATTATGAGCCTTTGTCGGTGGAAGATTTTCGTGAAAAGCGTGAGCCGCTGAACTACCGGGTAGATGTGGGCTATTCTTACCGGAAATCATTCGGTGAGAAATTGCTGTTGCTTCGTCTGGGCGTGTATAATGTCGTGGGAAACCCTTCCGAAGAGGATATTTTGAGTTTTTATTCCGTGCACTGGAGAGGAAATTGTTTGCCGTACGGAAGCATCAGCTTCAAATTTTAAGGAAGAGTTGCTGCGGTATTCTTTGTTTTTTGTGCGCATATTCAAACGAGATTGCTTATTTTTGCAGCATCTATTGATGAGACAATGAGTATAAAAGAGCTTCAAGAGGTATATGCCAAGCATCCTAATGTGGCAGGCTTGGCTTCTTTACGTAAAAATAAGGATATAAAGACTGTTTATTTGGAAGGCATGCACGGTTCGTGTGCTTCCTTATTTGCTTCGGCATCGGTCAAGACGATGCCGGGAATTCATGTGTTTATACTGAATGATTTGGAGGAAGCCGGGTATTTTTACCATGACCTGGTACAGGTGGACGGAGAGGCTGATATTCTGTTTTTCCCGTCTTCTTACCGTCGTGCCATCAAATACGGACAGAAAGATGCAGCCAATGAAATTCTTCGCACGGAAGTGCTGAGCAGACTGGAGCAGAAGAAGCCGGTCACGGTAGTCACTTATCCGGAAGCTTTGGCAGAGAAAGTGGTTTCACGGAAACGGCTTTCGGATGCGATGCTGACCCTGAAAGTGGGACAGCAGGAAGATACGGTCAAACTGATGGAGACGCTTTCCAAGTATGGGTTTGAGCATGTGGACTATGTCTATGAGCCGGGACAGTTTGCCTTGCGCGGCAGCATTCTTGACGTGTATTCTTTTGCATCGGAATATCCGTACCGAATTGACTTTTTCGGAGATGAGATTGATAGTTTGCGTACGTTTGAAGTAGAGACTCAGTTGTCAAAAGAAAAGAAAGATTCTATCTGTATTGTACCTGAACTTTCGGGAACGGAAGGAGCAGATATCTGTTTTCTGGATTTCGTGGATAAAGACGCTACGTTGTGGGTAAAAGATTTGCTTTGGGTACGTGAACGCATTCAGGCCGTACACGATGAGGCAGTTTCTCCTCAGGCACTGAAAGCGTATGAAGGCGAGCAGACGGAACTGATGAATTTGTCCAAAAAACTGATTGACGGAGCCGAATTTACGGTGCGTGCCCTTGATTTCTTCCGGATAGATTTCGGACATAAGGCCTTAGGAACTCCGCAGGCACGCTTGTCGTTCGAGACCTCCGTACAACCAATTTTCCATAAGAATTTTGATTTGGTTGCGAGTTCTTTCACCGATTTTCTGCAACGGAAATACCGTCTGTATATCTGCTCGGACAGCATGAAGCAGACGGAACGTCTGAAAGATATATTCAAGGAAAGAGGCGATGACATTACCTTTGAACCGGTAGACCGTACGTTGCATGAAGGGTTTGTGGACCATGCGTTGCGGGTCTGTGTGTTCACGGACCATCAGATATTCGACCGTTTTCATAAATACAACCTTCGCAGTGATAAGGCACGTAGTGGAAAAGTGGCATTGTCGCTCAAGGAACTGAATATGTTTGAACCGGGCGATTATGTGGTACATATCGACCACGGTATCGGACGCTTTGCAGGACTGGTACGTATTCCGAACGGAAACACTACGCAAGAAGTCATCAAACTGGTATACCAGAATGAGGATGTGGTGTTTGTATCCATTCATTCGTTACATAAAATCTCCAAGTACAAAGGAAAAGAAGGAGAACAGCCCCGTATCAGTAAGCTGGGCACAGGAGCCTGGGAAAAAATCAAGGAACGGACGAAGACTAAAATCAAGGATATTGCCCGTGATTTGATTAAACTTTATTCTCAGCGTAAACAGGAGAAAGGGTTTAAATATAGTCCGGACAGCTTTTTGCAGCACGAACTGGAGGCCAGTTTCTTGTATGAAGATACTCCGGATCAGTTAAAGGCTACTCAGGAAGTAAAGGCGGACATGGAGAGTGATAAGCCGATGGACCGTCTTGTCTGTGGCGACGTGGGTTTTGGTAAGACAGAAGTCGCTATCCGTGCTGCATTTAAGGCAGTGACCGACAACAAGCAGGTGGCGGTGCTGGTGCCGACTACGGTACTGGCCTATCAGCACTTCCAGACTTTCAAGAAACGTTTGGAGGATATGCCTTGTAAGGTGGAATACCTGAGCCGGGCACGTACGGCAAAGGATACAAGCCGTATTCTGAAAGAGCTGGCCGACGGTGAAATCAATATCCTTATCGGTACGCATAAGATTATTGGCAAAAGTGTTAAATTCAAGGATTTGGGTCTGCTTATCATTGACGAGGAGCAGAAGTTTGGCGTAAGCGTGAAGGAAAAGCTTCGCCAGTTGAAGGTCAATGTAGATACGCTGACACTGACGGCAACTCCTATTCCGCGTACCCTTCAGTTCTCTTTGATGGGGGCCAGAGACTTGTCTGTCATCCAGACGCCTCCTCCCAACCGTTACCCTATTCAGACAGAAGTGCATACATTCAATGAAGAAATTATATCCGAAGCCATCAATTTTGAAATGAGCCGCAACGGGCAGGTTTTCTTTGTGAACAACCGCATTCAGAATCTGGTGGAGCTGAAGGCGATGATTCTGCGGAATATACCGGATTGCCGGGTATGTATCGGGCACGGACAGATGCAGCCGGAAGAACTGGAGAAGATTATCTTTGACTTTGTCAATTATGATTATGATGTATTGTTGGCCACGACGATTATTGAGAGTGGAATTGACATTCCTAATGCCAACACTATCATTATCAATCAGGCGCAGAATTTTGGATTGAGCGACTTGCATCAGATGCGCGGACGAGTGGGACGAGGCAACAAGAAAGCATTCTGTTATTTGCTGGCACCACCTTTGTCATCGCTTACACCGGAAGCCAGACGCCGCTTGCAGGCCATTGAGAATTTCAGCGATTTGGGTAGTGGCATTCACATTGCCATGCAGGATTTGGACATCCGTGGAGCTGGAAATATGTTGGGTGCAGAACAGAGTGGTTTTATTGCGGATTTGGGATATGAAACTTATCAGAAGATTCTGAATGAAGCGGTTACTGAATTGAAGAATGAGGAATTTGCCGATTTGTATGCCGAGGAAATCAAAGCGGGCGAAGAAAAAATCAGCGGAGAGGAGTTTGTGGATGAATGTACGGTGGAAAGTGACCTGGAGCTGCTCTTCCCGAATGAGTACATTCCAAGCAGTAGTGAGCGAATGTTGCTGTATCGTGAACTGGATAAACTTGAACTGGATAAGGATGTGGAAACCTTTAAGGCCAAGCTGGTTGACCGCTTCGGGAAAATACCGCCAGAAGGGGAAGAGTTGTTGCGTATTGTCCCGTTGAGACGTCTGGCTAAGCGTTTGGGCGTGGAAAAAGTGGTATTGAAGGCAGAACGGATGACGCTCTACTTCGTCAGCAACTTGGATAGTCCGTATTATCAGAGTATGGCTTTCGGCAAGTTTATTGATTACATGGCCAAGAATCCTCGTTATTGCAATCTGAGAGAGCAGAACGGACGGCGCAGCATGGTGGTATCGAAAGTGACAGATGTGAAGAGTGCGGTAAGCATCTTGCAGGAAATTGTCAGTATAGAAGCAAAGTAGCCGTTTTCTCAAAGTAATGACAAGAGGATTTCATTTCTGTTTCATGGGAAGTGTTTTCATGATTTTCCAAGTTGCATAAGAGAGGATTAAGTGGAGTAATGGTGTAACTTCACGCCTAAAATTTGGAAAATATATGAAGAAAAGAGGATGGATTGTGCTGTTCCTGGCTTTTCCTTTGTGGGTGCAGGGACAAAGTGCACGTGAGGAGATTGGAAAGAATCCGGCATTGGCTGCAGGAAAATATTATGCTTATCAGGCTCCGGAGGAGAAGTTGACTCCGGCTCCTGCTGGATATGAACCTTTTTATATATCCATGTTTGCCCGGCATGGCTCCCGGTATCTTACAAAAGAGAAGAAATATGCTGCGCCGTTGTCACTCCTTCTTGAGGCAGACGAGGAGGGAGTGTTGACCCCAGATGGAAAGCGTGTGCTGAAGGTGGTGGCTTCTCTGGCCCAGGAGGCAGAGGGACGTTATGGAGAGTTGACTCCGAAGGGAGCACAGCAGCATCGGGAGTTGATAGACCGGATGTTCCACCGTTACCCTGAGGTGTTCAGTGACGGTACGCATGTGGATGCACGCTCCACATACAAGACCCGTGCTTTTCTTTCCATGGCTGCCGGATGCGTGGAATTGAAAGGTTTGAACCCTAAACTAAATGTTACGACACAGACCAGTGAAGCGGATGCTTATTATATAAAGTATAAGAATCCTTTGTATGAAGCACAGCATTTGGAGAATGTGGATTCTGTGTATCGTGCTGCCGATAGTGTTTATGTACATCCGGAACGATTGATGAAACAGATTTTCCGTGACTCTGTTTATGTGGAAAAGCATGTGGATGCCGCAAAACTGATGATGGACTTGTTTGAACTTCATGGCATCAGTCAAAGTAGTTACAAGCAACCGGATCTTTCTTTTTTATTTACTCCCGAAGAACAATATGATTTGTGGCAGCGGAATAATTTTGAATGGTATTACGAAAAAGGGCCTTCTCCGTTGAGCGATGCGTGCATGTATAAGCTGGAAAGAAATCTGCTGAATAATTTCATAGAAACAGCCGATACGGTAATTGCTTCCCGGAAAAATGCAGTGACATTACGTTACGGGCATGACACGAACCTGGCTCCGCTGGCTACGTTGATGGGGATAAATGCACTGCAAAAGGAAACTGCCGATTGGAATAAAATAGCGGATACATATCGCACTTATCGCCTGATTCCGATGTGTGGTAATGTTCAGCTTATTTTCTATCGAAAACGAGGTAGTCAGGATATTTTGGTGAAATTGCTGCTGAATGAGCGTGAAGTCGCACTCCCTTTGCAGACAGATGTCTCACCTTATTATCATTGGAACGATGTAAGGGAATACTGGAAGCGGGTTGTAAAAGGAATTTCCCTTCCAGAGAGTAAGGATAAATAATCGTATTTGTAATATGTTTGTAAAAAGAGGTATTTGCGGGTTGAACCTGGAAGTACCTCTTTTTTATTGTAAAGGATATTGGGTGTAAATGTAACACAATAGAAATCTCTATGCAATACCTATGAAAATCATACGGGATACTTTTGCGGCAAATAAGGAAAGCAAATGAAATCTAAGATTGTATTGGTATTGTTATCACTGATGTCGGCTGGAGTTCAAGCTGGTGTGATAAAAGGTAAAATTAAGGATGCACAGACTGGAGAGGAGATTATAGGTGCATCGGTGATTGTAAAGGAAGACCCAGGAAAAGGAACGGTAACCGGATTGGACGGAAGTTTTAATCTGTCGGTGAACAGAGACAAATATACGCTGGTCTGTTCTTATGTGGGCTATAAAAAATATGAAGTTAGCATAGCAGCAGATAAGAAAGAAATTGTAATTCCTTTGAAAAGTGACGACGTCGCTTTGGATGAAGTGGTGGTGGTAGCTTCTAATCCGGGAAGAACGGAAGCTGGTGCAAGAGGTATCGAACGTCAGGCTATGAACGTGGTGAATGTGATGAGTGCGAAGGCGATAGAGCTTTCTCCGGATATTACGGTAGCCAACGTGATTCAGCGAATGTCTGGTGTGACAATTGAACGTAACAGTAGCGGTGAAGGACAGTATGCGATTCTTCGTGGTATGGATAAGCGTTACAACTATACCTTGGTAAACGGAGTAAAAATTCCGAGTCCGGACAACAAGAACCGTTTTGTACCGCTGGATATTTTCCCGTCAGAAATGCTGGACCGTTTGGAAGTGACCAAATCTTTGACTGCCAACATGGAGGGTGACGGAATCGGTGGAGCTGTTAATCTGATTATGAAGGATGCGCCTTCTGAACGTCAGTTTACAGCGAATCTGTCAACCGGTTACAATGCAATGTATTTTGACCGCGATTTCCAGTCGTTCAATCATGGAGCGATTGTGAAGAAATCTCCTTACGAGCAGATGGGCATGCCGGAAGACAGCCGTGTGACAATGGATAACTTTACGACAGATAATCTGCGGATGAAATGGAACAAGCCGTTGCCCGATTTGACTGCCGGATTATCTTACGGTGACCGCTTCTTTAACAATAAATTGGGTGTGATGCTGGCAGGTAGTTACCTGAATACGTATAGAGGAAAAGAAAGCCAGCTGTATTATCAGCCGGGAACAACCCACAATGGTATCGAATACCGAAATTATTCTTCGCAACAGACTCGTATCGGGGCACATGCCAAGCTGGATTATCATATCAATGCCAATCATAAACTGACCTGGTATAATGGATATATGGATATGAGAGAAGCAGAAGTACGTGACGGGCATGACGATAAGGAAGGAGCCGTACGTATGAAGTGGAATCATCAGTATATTATCAATTCCACGCTGAAAGGTGAGCATGCCTTTCTGGAAGGCGGTGTGCTTCGTTTGAATTGGTCGGCTGTACTTTCAAAGGCATACAGTGAAACACCGGATAATGCGGAAATCTTTTTTCTGGGTAATCATGTACAGACTTCTGGAGCAGCAATCCGCCGTTGGGAACATAACTCCGATAAGGACAAGGCAGGATACCTTGATTTGATGTATAAGTTGAAACTGGATGGAGGTTCTGTATTCGACTTCTCAGTAGGAGGTATGTACCGTGATAAGAAACGTGACAGCTTTTTCAATGAATATACTTTTAACTCTGCTACGGGAGTGAAAGATCCGCAGTATCAGGGAGAGGACTGGAATAACTACGATGAAATCTTGTTTACCCCGCTTAAATACGGTAACATCAGTGACCCGTTAAACTATGATGCCACTGAAAAGATTGGTGCAGGATATGGAATGGTGAAATACACATACCAGAAATGGGAATTTATTGCCGGAGTTCGTGTGGAACATACCAATCAAGGTTACACTTTGAAGTTCCCTACAGAAAATACAGATCCTGAAGGATACCAGAAATATACGGATGTATTGCCGAGCTTCCATGCAAAATATGGAGTACATAAAAATGCGAACCTACGTTTCTCGTATGCCCGCTCCATCAATCGTCCCAGCTTCTTTGAGATTGTTCCTTACAGCATTATCAATGAAGATTATAAAGAAAAAGGAAATCCGGATTTGAAGCATACGGTAGCCGATAACCTCGATTTGCGTTATGAATTCTTCCCGAAATCATCCGAGCAGTTCATGGTGGGTATGTTTTACAAGAAACTGAAGAATCCGATTGAATACGGATTGCTGAACGAAGGACAGGATACCTATTATAAGCCGATGAATTTTGGTAATGCTACCAACTTGGGAGTAGAAGTGGATGTAATGAAATATTTTAACTGGTTTGGAATAAAAGCCAATTATACTTACACGCATTCTTCCATTACGACCGAAAAGCGAATTATGGATGGAAATGATGTGAAGGCATGCACTCAGACACGTCCGTTGTTTGGTCAGGCTGCCCATGTAGCTAACCTGTCATTGCTGTTCAAAAGCACCAAATATGGCTGGGAAGGACAGATTGCCGGAAGTTATACCGGAAAGCGCTTGAGCGATATTTCTAACTGGTATGATGATGATATTTGGGAAGATGGCTATATGCAGTTGGATGCTTCTGTAGAGAAAAGTTTTAAGAACGGTATCAGCCTTTTTGCCAAGGCATCTAACTTGCTGGATACTCCTTTGCTTCGCTTTATTCAGAGTGGCCCTCGTACGGAGAATGTCAATTCCGAACGTAATAATGGCAATGTGATAGAACGTAAGGAATGGCACGGACAGTCATTTATGCTGGGAATCAGATACAAACTATAATAAAGAGATAAAGAACTATATTGACTAACATTTCTAAATTATTACAAAATGAAACTGAAGAATTATTTGTTGGCCGGAACGGCTCTGATAGCATTGTCTTTTATGGCTGCTTGTACAGAAGAAGACCCGATTGCAAATGGGGATGGAACTGAGACTCCCGGAAACGATGATGATGGAAATAACGATGAAAATACCGATGGTGGAAATGGAGAGACAACTGGCGACATCATTGTCTGGCCTGCAGATACTACAGTAAATCTGACTAACCATTACACAGTACCCGAAGGTAAAAGCCTTGTAATCAAAGAAGGTGTGAAAATTATTGTAAGTACAGCGGGAGTAGGAGCTAATCATGTTCCGGTAGAATTTACCGTAAACGGGAACTTGTATTGTGAAGGTACTGCTGAAAAGCCTATCTTGTTCTCTGTTCCGGAAGATGAACGTACAGAAGAAAATATTTTCGCAGGTCTTTGGGGAGGTATTGTGGCTTCATCTACTTGTGAGGAAATGTTGATTGACCATACAGTCATTGAGTATACAGGAGGTCAGGTTGTAGAAGGTTCTCCTGCTGCTGCAACTGAAGTATATACCGCTGGAGATGATGCATATCCGCAGATTACAACCAATAACATCAATGGACATTATGTCATTACCAACTCTGTATTGCGCAACGGATGGTCAGATGGTATTTATCTGATGGGTGGAAATGCCATTATTGCTAACAATGTGTTTGCTGCAAACGGATATGATGGTGCAGAAGCTGTAAACGTAAAAGCAGGATGCGTGGTCGATGTAGCTGGAAACGTAATGTTTAGCCCGAACACCAACGGCTTGAAACTTTCCAGCTCAGGTCAGAGTGAAACACGTGATATGGCAAAAATCCAGGCATACAACAATACCATTATTAATGCAGGATGGCGTCGTGACGGTGAAAAAGGTGGTGGCGTGTATGTAGAAAAGAATGCATTGGCTAATGTGTTCAATAACCTGATGGTGAACTGTAAGTTCAGAGCCATGACTCCTAGCTTCGACATTCCGAATGATCCGGAAGAAGGATACAATGATAAGTCGGTTATTGACTATAACTACTATGCTTCAGGTACACAGAAAAGTGACGTAGTGTTTGCTGATGAGTCAGGTGTGGCTTACTCTTGGGAAGGATATGCTTATGCGCATGAAGATTATAATGAAGGAGTGGTAGATGCACACAGTATAATTACAAAGACACAGGAGGCATGCGCTACTAATGATCCGAAATTCGTAAACTATCCGATTAATGAAGTTGGTTTGACTGATTATGTATATCAGGATGCATGGGACTTCCATGTACAGGCTGGTTCACCGGTACTGACTGGTGCTTACAATGGTAATGATGAAGCTATGCAGCCTTATTTCGCAGCAGGTCTGGAAGTAAATGGAGTGACTTATACCTCTCCGAAAGTGGAAGCTCGCTTCGGAGCATACGGTACAAAATAATAACATCCTTTTCTAGGTTTTGTTAAGGCAGTTGTGAAACTGCATTTTTCCTTAGACGAATAAGTCCGGACAGTTGTGTTTCGGACTTATTTTTTGAAAATTTTCTGCAGAGGAGTTTTCCTGATTTTATTCAGAATTGGGATTTACCTTTGCAACAACAAATAAATAATTGATAAAACTAAAATGATTATGATCTCATTAAAAAGAATTTTCTGTACATGTTGTCTGCTTTTATCGGTATGGGCAGTTTTTGCACAAGGTCCTTCTGAGTGGAAGGCATTGGAGAAGCCTTTGAATTTTTATCTGGCAAATGATTTGGGCCGTAATGGATATTACGACCAGAAACCTATTGCCGAATTGATGGGTCAGATGGCAGAGAATGTAGATATTGAAGCAGTGGTAGCTGCTGGCGATGTGCATCACTTTGAAGGTGTACGCAGTGTAAACGATCCGTTGTGGATGACCAACTACGAATTGGTGTACAGCCATCCGGAACTGATGATTCCATGGTATCCTATATTGGGTAATCATGAATATCGTGGTAATACGCAGGCAGTATTGGACTATAGTCAGGTGAGTGCCCGTTGGGAGATGCCGGCACGTTATTACACAAAGGTGCTGGAGAACGATGATATTACGGTGCGTCTGGTAATGATTGACACAGCTCCTCTGTTGGATAAATACCGTAAGGATACGGAAAAATATCCGGATGCATGCAAGCAAGATATGGACAAGCAGTTGGCATGGCTGGATTCTGTACTGACATCTGCCAAAGAAGACTGGGTGCTGGTCGTAGGTCATCATCCTATTTATGCGGATACAGACAAGAATGATTCGGAACGCTTGGATATGGAAAAACGAGTAGACAGCATTTTGCGCAAGCATAACAATGTAAACATGTACTTGTGCGGACATATCCATAACTTCCAGCATATTCGTAAAGCAGGAAGCAAGATTGATTATGTAGTGAACACTTCCGCATCTTTAAGCCGTAAGGTAAAAGCTGTAGAAGGCATTGTGTTCTGTAGCGGAGAGACAGGTTTCTCTTTAATTTCTGCCGATAAGAAAGAATTGTGCCTGTATATGATTAATAAGGAAGGCAAAGTGTTGCATACAGTAAGACAGGCCCGTTAATGCGGCTTTCTGTTTGTTTTCATTGTTTTGCAAACTCGACTTTGCGTTATTGTTTTTAAATAGATAATCTTCTCCTCATTTTTAGGTATTTTAGAGGGAAAGAGTAGCAATTTGGCAAAAAAAGAGACATTCGTTGGAACGGTGTCTCTTTTTTTGCTATTTTTGCACAGTTTTTGGGGCATTTGTGCCGAATCGACTATGAGGGGCATGCAGATACCCAGCTTATTGGACTATATGAGAATAGTCCTGCATCAAAAGAAATCATTATTAAAACATAAAGCATGATACACAAAGTATTAATCGCTAACCGTGGTGAAATTGCTGTGCGCGTGATGCGTTCTTGCCGTGAAATGGGTATCCGTACCGTAGCAGTTTTTTCCGAAGCCGACAGAACGGCTCGCCACGTACTTTATGCAGATGAGGCTTGCCTGATAGGTCCGGCAGCATCTCGCGAAAGTTATCTGAACATAGATAAAATTATCATGGCTGCAAAACGTCATGGAGTAGATGCTATTCATCCGGGATATGGCTTCTTGTCTGAAAATTCAGAATTTGCACGCCGTTGCCGTCAGGAAGGTATCATTTTTATTGGTCCGGATCCTGAAACGATGGATGCGATGGGGGACAAGATTTCTGCCCGTAAACACATGATTGCAGCTGGAGTGCCGGTCGTTCCGGGTACAGAACAGCCGTTGCAGAGTGTAGAAGAGGCTAAGGAAATCTGTAACAAAATCGGTTATCCGGTCATGCTGAAAGCTTCTATGGGAGGCGGTGGTAAGGGTATGCGTCTGATTCATAGCGAAGATGAAGTAGAAGAAGCATATAATACTGCTCGTTCAGAATCTATGTCTTCATTTGGTGACGACACCGTTTATCTGGAAAAATTTGTGGAAGAACCGCATCATATCGAATTCCAGATTCTAGGAGATAATTTCGGAAATGCCGTACACCTGTTCGAGCGCGAATGTTCTATCCAGCGCCGTAACCAGAAAATCGTAGAAGAAACCCCTTCTCCTTTCGTAACTCCTGAATTGCGTCAGAAAATGGGTGAGGCAGCTGTGGCTGCAGCCAAGGCTGTACACTATAAAGGAGCCGGTACAATTGAATTCCTGGTCGACAAGCACCGCAATTTCTACTTCCTGGAAATGAATACCCGCTTGCAGGTAGAACATCCTATTACAGAAGAAGTGGTAGGTGTCGACCTGGTAAAAGAACAGCTTCGTGTTGCCAATAACGAGCCGTTGCACTTCAAGCAGGAAGATTTGAAACAGCGCGGACATGCCATCGAATGCCGTATCTGTGCAGAAGATTCAGAAAACAACTTCATGCCTTCACCGGGTGTTATCCGTCAGTTGATGGAACCGAACGGTATCGGTGTGCGTATCGATAGCTATGTGTATGAAAGCTACGAAATTCCTATCTATTATGACCCGATGATTGGTAAACTGATTGTATGGGCTACTACTCGTGAATTCGCTATCGAACGTATGCGCCGCGTGTTGTACGAATACAAGATTACCGGTTTGAAGACCAATATCGGTTACCTGCGTCACATCATGAACGTGCCCGATTTTGTAGAAGGACATTACAACACATTGTTCATCCCGAAACATCAGGACATGCTGCGTGAGTGGGCCGGACAGAAAGAAGAGGAAACTGAAAACATCGCCATGATTGCGGCTTACATTGACTACCTGATGAACCTGGAAGAAAACAAGTCGGCATCAAGCGACAACCGTCCTATCAGCCGCTGGCGTGAGTTTGGCCTGAAAAAAGGTGTGCTGAGAATCTAAGTATTTTGAATTAAAGTAGAAGATTATGGAAATACATATAGGAGACAGAGTTGCGGATGTGACATTGGTCAGCAAAGAAGGCAACAAGGTACAGTTGACCATTGACGGAGTTCCATACGATGTAGACATCGTGATGGCCGAAAATGGTAGCTGCTCCATTCTGCACGAAGGAAAGTCGTACAATGCCGAACTGATTCGTAAGGAAGGTGGAAAAAGCTATACTGTAAATGCACATTATCAGTCATACAACATTGACATCATCGATTCACAGGCTAAATACCTGCGCATGCGCAAGGGTGGTGACGAGAAACAGCAGGATAAGATTGTTTCTCCGATGCCGGGTAAGGTAGTCAAGATTCCGGTGAAAGCAGGCGACCGTCTGCAGGCTGGCGACATCGTAGTAGTGATTGAAGCTATGAAGATGCAGAGCAACTACAAGGTAAACAGCGAATGCGTAGTGAAGGAAATCCTGGTAAACGAAGGAGATTCTGTCAACAGCAATCAGGTGATAATGACTTTGGATGTAATTAAAGAAGACGAACAATGACAACAGCAGAACAATATAAGAAATTTGAGGAGCTGGATAAGCTTGCTTCTCAGGGTGGTGGCGTAGAACGCGTGGAAAGACAGCACGCTAACGGTCACATGACAGCCCGCGAACGTATCGACATGTTGCTCGATAAGGGTACGTTCAATGAAATGGACAAGTTCGTAATCCATCACTGTACAGACTCCGGAATGGATAAGAATCACATTCCGGGTGACGGTATCGTTTGTGGTTACGGTAAGATTGACGGACGTCTGGTGTACGTATATGCATACGATTTCACTGTATACGGCGGTACACTGAGCGCAACGGGTGCACAGAAGATTGTGAAAGTGCAGGAACTGGCATTGAAGAACGGTGCTCCGGTGATTGCCTTGAACGACTCAGGTGGTGCACGTATTCAGGAAGGTGTAGGCAGTATCTCTGGTTACGCTTCTATCTTCTACCAGAATACCATCGCTTCAGGTGTGATTCCGCAGATTTCGGCCATCTTAGGTCCTTGTGCAGGTGGTGCTTGCTACTCTCCGGCACTGACCGACTTCATCTTCATGGTGAAGGAAAAGAGCCACATGTTCATCACAGGTCCGGACGTAGTGAAGGCCGTGACACACGAAGAAGTGGACAAGGAAGAACTGGGTGGTGCTTATACCCACAGCAGCAAGAGCGGTGTAACTCACTTCCTTTGCGATACAGAAGAAGAAACTTTGATGAGCATCCGTGAACTGTTGAGCTTCCTTCCGTCTAACAACATGGAAGATGCGCCGATGATTCCTTGCACTGACGACATCCGCCGTGCAGAAGAATCACTGATGACAGTCATTCCGGATGACCCGAATATGCCGTACGACATCAAGAACATCATCGAACCGGTAGTCGACAACCACTACTTCTTTGAAGTGATGCCTCACTTTGCCAAGAACATCGTGGTAGGATTCGCTCGCCTGGGCGGACGTTCTGTAGGTATCGTAGCCAACCAGCCTGCTTACCTGGCCGGTGTGCTCGACATCGATGCTTCTGACAAGGCTTCTCGCTTTATCCGTTTCTGCGACTGCTTCAATATTCCTATCGTTACTTTCGAAGACGTACCGGGCTTCTTGCCGGGATGCACACAGGAACACAACGGTATCATCCGTCACGGAGCGAAGATTGTGTATGCGTACGCAGAAGCTACAGTGCCTAAGATTACCGTAATTACCCGTAAGGCTTACGGTGGTGCTTACATCGTAATGAACAGTAAGCCTATCGGTGCCGATGTAAACTTCTCTTACCCGACAGCCGAAATCGCCGTAATGGGTGCCGACGGTGCCGTAAACATCCTGTACCGCAAGGCTACTCCGGAAGAAAAGGCGAAGGCAGTAGAAGAATACAAGGAAAAATTCTCTAATCCTTACCGTGCAGCCGAACAGGGTTACATCGATGAAATCATCCTTCCGAAGGATACTCGCTATAAACTGATTCAGGCATTGGAAATGACTCAGAACAAGAGCCAGAGCAATCCGCCGAAGAAACACGGTAACATGCCGCTGTAATCGGGTAGCGATTGTATAGAAAATAAATAAGAAGAAGCGAAGAATTCCGCCGGTCATACGTGAGGAGTTCTTCGCTTTCTTGTATCGTGTTCACATTAGATTCTTTTTATATGAAGGAAGCATTCATAAAACTGCATCTTTCCATTCTCATTGCCGGAGGAACGGGGATTTTCGGAAAACTGATTTCCCTGAATGAAGGTCTGCTCGTGTGGTACCGTATGATGTTCGCCTCCGTAATGTTTTTCCTGCTGCTTTCGTTTCTGAAAAAGCTGCGGAAAGTGACCTTGGGCGATGTAACCAAGATTGGCTCTGTGGGATTGCTGTTGGCCTTGCACTGGATATTCTTCTATGGAAGTATCAAAGCTTCCAATGTATCCATCGGCGTGGTTTGTCTTTCGCTGATGAGCATCTTTACCGCCATCTTTGAGCCCCTCATCAATCGTCACCGCATTTCCTTGCGGGAGATTCTGTTCAGTCTGGTAGCCGTGCTGGGCATTGTGCTGATATTCCATTTTGACACCCGCTATCGGGTGGGTATTTGTATGGGAGTCATTTCGTCGGCTTTAGCTTCTCTGTTTACCATTGTCAACAAGAAGGTAGCCGTGAACTACACTTCTAGCACCATGTTGCTTTACGAGATGCTGGGTGGTTTCTTAGGGCTCTCCTGCATCTTGCCAGCCTATTTGCATTATTTTCCGGTGCCCTCTATTCTGCCCGGCGCCCAGGATTTGATTTACCTGCTTTGCCTGGCTTCGGTATGTACCGTGGGACTTTATATCCTCCAGATTCAGGTGCTGAAAGTGATTTCCGCCTTTACGGTCAATCTGAGCTATAACCTGGAGCCGATATACAGCATCATCGGCGCTATGCTGATATTTCAGGAAGCCAAAGACTTGAACTTCAGCTTCTACTTAGGACTGGGACTGATTGTCCTGTCGGTCGTACTCCAGACCCTCAACGTGTTGTCGCAGCACCATAAGTTTATTCCTTCATTGTATGTAAAATGGAAACGTTGAAGAACCGTATCGTGAAACTGCTGGACACCCTGAACGAGCGGGTGTACGGCAAAGAAGAAGTCATGGCCCTGGCGTTGCTTTCGGCTGTGGCGGGAGAGAGCATTTTCCTGCTGGGCCCTCCGGGAGTGGCCAAGAGTATGGTAGCCCGCCGGTTGAAACTGATGTTCCGTGGAGGGACAGCTTTCGAATACCTCATGTCGCGGTTCAGTACCCCCGACGAAATATTCGGTCCCGTATCCATTGCCCGGCTGAAAAACGAAGACACCTACGAACGAATGACCGAAGGCTATCTGCCCACCGCCACCGTCGTCTTCCTGGATGAAATATGGAAAGCCGGTCCCGCCATACAGAATGCTCTTCTGACCGTCATCAATGAGAAAATCTTCCGGAACGGACAGTTCTCGGTACGGGTTCCCATGAAAGGACTGATTGCCGCATCGAACGAACTTCCGGCTTCAGGACAAGGACTGGAAGCACTGTACGACCGCTTCCTGGTGCGTAAGTTAGTGGGCGGTATTGAAGACTTGTCCGATTTCGACCGGATGATTTCCACGGCTGACGAAAGCGAACCGGAAATGGACGAAAGCCTGGCAGTGAGCGACGAAGAATACCGCCAGTGGCAGGAACAGATGAAATCCGTCGGCCTGCACTATTCCGTGCTGGAAGTCATCCATTCCCTTAAAGACAAACTGGAAGATTATAACCGCCAGCTGGAAAATGCCGATTTACCTTCCGATGTAGCGCTCTACGTGTCCGACCGCCGCTGGAAGAAAATCGTCCGTCTGCTGCGGGCCGCTGCCTTTCTGCAAGGAAACACCGAGGTACGCCTGTCCGACTGCCTGCTGATGGTACACTGCCTGTGGAACGAGACCAGCCAGATAGACTGGGTACGCGATGCTGTGCTGACGGCAGTAGGCGAGAGTGTGCGTGGTTATGTGCTGAACCTGTCGGGCATTGAAACCGATTTGCAGGCCTTGAAGAAAGAACTCGATTCGGCAGGAGCCTTGCGCGAACGGGCCGATGCCGGACTGCAACTGGTCGATGCATACTACTATCAGGTGGAGCGCGTACGCCTGGCCGGACGACTGCTCCTCTTTGCGTCCGACTACCAGCAGCTGGACGACACCGGCAAACAGTTCTATCTGCATAAAGACAAGTACAAGACCGATTGCTATGTACTGAAGAAGTACGACCTCTCCATGCGCAACAAGGTATCCCCATCCAAAGTCTATACCCTGCGCCGTGGCCGTCGTTCAGTATTTATCAACGACTATGAATACCCCTTGCTGTGTATTCCCGACTGTGCGGCCCTGCCCGCCATGGAAGTACAGGTGCAGGAAGACATCCCCGCACGCTTCAGCCAGCTGGAACAACGGCTCAGCCATGCAGAAGCCCATTGCGGCGACTGGGTGAAAGAAGAAGCCGACTACTGCGCAAACCACCTGTTTGTCGGGAAAAGAGAGAAAGAAGCCATGAGCCGGATACTGGGCGAACCGTCGAAAGCCCTGTTCCGCTATCGGAACGAGTTGGAAGAAATGAAACATGCATACCGGAAAGAGAACGAGGAATATCCGTCTGAAAGACCTGAAAACAGCCTATTTGGAGCAACTTCGTGAGCGAAGTCGGGCGCGGATGGTAGAATACCTTCAGCACCACACCGTGCTGGAAAGCGAACTGGAAGAGTGCATCTGGGAATATTATCGCCAGACGGCCCCTTCCTTGCAGGAATTCTATTCCCGCTACACTCCCGAATGGGAAGTCTTCTACGAGCACGAAACCCTGCCGCCGACCGATTTCCTGATATTCCTGCAACGGATGGAAACCGCCTTCCGCAAACGCTACACCCTGGCCGAACTCGACGTATCCTATTACATCGGTCGCCTGTCCCGGCTTCCCGAACGGAGTGAAGAACGGGCAGCCTTGCAGGAACTCTTCCTCGACAAGTGGCACCATCTGCTCACGGTCAAGGAATATGACTATCAGTACCAGCATCTCTTCCGCCTGTGTGAAGGATTTCAGATTTTAGATAAATCGTTCGGTCTGAAAACAGAAGGCAATCTTCGGGGCTCGCGCGTGAAATGGCTGTTGCGGAACCATCCGGAACTCTACCAGAAAGTAGTCCCCTACGAAAAAGCTATGGAGCAGAACCGGCAGATACGCGAGTTGGTGCGCTGCCTGGGGAAGAACGTGGGCGGACGGAAAGAAAGCTTCGACTCCCTGTCGGGCTTGCGGGCCGACAGCCTCATTCGTCATGCCTCACAGAGTGATGTAGAAGGCGTGACCCTGGGCGATGACCTCAACAGCCTGCTGCCTGTGGAGTACTGCTACCTCACCGATGAGGTGCTGCATCCCTTCTTCATGCAGCGTTATGTAGAAAAACGCCTGCAACAGTTTGATTCCTATTCGCATGAAGATACCTCCACTCCCTCACCGGAGAAAAAGAAAGTCAGTTCGCAGGGACCTTACATTATATGTATAGATACCTCCGGCTCCATGCGCGAAGGCCGCGAACGCCTGGCCAAATCGGCCGTGCTGGCCATTGCCCGCCTGACGGAGGCCACCTCACGAAAGTGTTACGTCATCAACTTTTCAGAAGATATACAAACCTTGCTGATTCGTGACCTCAAAACTGATTTTCCGATGCTGGTGGACTTCCTGCAACGTCGTTTCGACGGAGGAACCGATGTGCGTCCGGCTTTTTCCGAAGCCCTGATGATGCTACGCACCCACGGCTGGCATCGGTCCGATGTGGTGCTGATTTCCGATTTCGAGATGCCGCCCCCTGCGGACGACCTGCTGGCCGAGATTCATCGTGCCCGTTTGCGGGGTACTTCCTTCTATGCGCTGGTGTTTGGTTCTCATCCGGAAACGGACTACCTTCATGAGTGCGAAAAGTACTGGGATATGTATTAAGCTGAAACGTCATCTTGGTTTTATTTTCCGCTTATTTCTAGATAAAAGATTTAAAATGAGAGATTCTGCTTTCTTTCTGAATGTCGGAATTTCGCATTTTTTCTTGCCGTAGATTTTGTCACCCCTTTCAGAAGCCTTCTGGAAGGGGTGACTTTTGTGTAAAAACGAAGGTTTGGGCAGATTTAGCTAATCAAATACGGGAAAATCTGTGTGAAAAGCGAGATTTCGGACAAAAATTCCGAAACATTTGGAAGAAAACGCCGAAGCGTTTTTGAGAAAACTTTTTTACGTTTGAAGAAAAACACAAGTGCGTTTGGATCCAAATGTACTTGCGTTTTGGGAAAGCCGTTTCTGGGCGTTCTGAGCTAGGTTGGTAAGTGAAGACTTTTGAAGACTTTCGCTGCTGGAATGAGATAAATTATGGATGGAGTAAAAGTGCCTTTTTGTTTTGTGTATGTCTTGATTTGACGGCTTTGTATTGTGTAATTGATTATTTTGTGTGATAATGTTTGTATTTTGGCTGATTTTGTGTTCTTCGGAAATTGTAAGTAGGCATCTTGTTGCAAAAAATGAGATAACGGGATTCAGGGTTGCTAAATTACAGAATTCTGATGTGGAAGAGTGTGATTTGACATTTTGTTAGGTATGCAAAACATTGTATTATTCTCACAATATTAGTGGAGACTTCTTGGAAAAATAGTTGTATATGGACAGTTGATAGAATTACTTATCTTCTTACAGTTTGTATGTAATGGTGGGATGTAGATGAATTTAAAGTACGAATTTTTCTATAGATTTCCTCTCACAGTCAAATAACAGTAGAGGTATTAGACTACGCCTTCCTTTTATTTCGTGGCACACGGGCAAGCCCGATGGAGAATGAGGCTGGCAAACTTTTAGTGTCTAAGAGAGTCCTATTATGCCAGGAATGTTGGGCTGATATTTTGTAAAATGATAATCTGCAATGGGAGAGAAATCATGTCTCGTGGCTATAATATTTTTATTAGTAATAAAGTTGTTAGTAATAATGATATTTCTTATTTTTGCTTCAGAATAAAATTTGCTTGTACATGGAAAATAAGCCTTTTACATTTGGTGTTGCAACATCGGGAGATAACTTTACTGATCGAAAAAAAGAGACGGAACGTTTGTTGTTGAACTTCCGCCATGGTGTAAATACAGTATTGATTTCTCCTCGTCGTTGGGGTAAGACCTCTTTGGTGCAGAAAGTATGTCGTCTGGTACAATCTGATCAGTTGAAGGTTGTATATCTTGATATCTTTTCTTGCCGTAGCGACAAGGATTTCTATGATGCATTCGCTTCTGCAATCCTTAAACAAACCTCCTCCAAATTAGAAGAGTGGGTCGAAAATGCCAAACTGTTTTTGGCACGTATCACTCCAAAAATCTCAATTGGGCCTGACCCTATGACGGATTTTTCCATATCACTTGAAATAAATCCCAAAAGCAGCGACATCGATGAAATACTGCAACTTCCCGAGAAAATAGCTCGAAAGAAAGGGTGCAATATCGTTGTTTGCATTGATGAGTTCCAACAGATTGCAGAGTTTAAGGATTCCAAAACTTTTCAGAAGCGCTTGCGCTCAGTTTGGCAATTGCAGAAATCAGTATCCTATTGTCTTTTCGGGAGCAAGAAACATCTAATGAATGAACTGTTTGAAAAAAAGAGTTACCCGTTCTATAAATTTGGAGATGCAGTTTATCTGTCAAAAATCGGTACGCGAGATTGGATAGAATATATTTGCAGACGTTTTGAAGTTACTGGCAAGCAAATCTCTGAAGAGTTGGCAGAGAAGATTTGCCAAAGGGTGGATAATCATTCTTCGTATGTACAGCAGTTGGCATGGTTAGTATGGATTCATACGGATATAGTTGCAACAGAACAAGATTTCGAGGACGCATATCAGGATATCATAGACCAGAATACGCCGTTATTTGAAAAGCAGACCGAGAGCTTGACAACCTATCAAATGAATTTCCTGCGAGCCATTATAGATGGCATTCACAGTGAGTTTACTACGCAGGAAGTTCTGCATAAATATCAACTCGGTTCGTCGGCCAATGTCAGTATTGTAAAACGGGCTTTGGTGAAGAAAGAACTTATAGAGATTGAGAAACGCCAGGTAGTGATTCCAGACCCAATCATGGTGGTATGGTTAAAACGGGAATTAGGAATATAATAAGGAGGAAACGTGAACTGTATAACTAATATATTTCAGGCAGATATTCGTGAAAACGAAATTTTTGAGCAATTGCCTGATCTGCTTTCAATATTACTGATGGATCGAACGTTAAGCTCGGAAAATTGTCAAGTCAATATTTTTTGGGCTACAAGTAATTATGCTGATTTGGGCGCTGGATATCAGTATGGCGATCAAATTACATTAGAGGCAATTACTGGTAAAAATGGAGATATAATCAAGCCCCGTGCCGTCAAAAGTCGTGAAATGCAACAGCAACGTAGCCGTGAAATGGCGGAAGTTTTCACTCCCTCATGGATCTGCAACAAGCAAAACAATTTGATTGACAATGCTTGGTTTGGGCGGGAAAACGTATTTAATATAGAGGTAGACAATCCTGACGGTTCACATTCGTGGATCCCGTCAGAGGGGAAAATAGTATTCCCCGAGGATAAAACCTGGCATGATTACATCAACGAGAAGCGGCTTGAAATTACCTGTGGAGAAGCTCCCTATCTGGTGAGCCGATATGATTCCGTATCTGGTGAGCCTATTCCGATAGAACGAAGGATAGGACTGCTCGATAGAAAACTTCGCGTCGTCGGGGAAAATACACAGACATCAAGTGAATGGCTGAAAGCTGCGCAATTGGCCTATATGAGTGTTTATGGTTACGAATGGCAGGGAGACAATCTTGTTCTTGCCCGGGAAGCTCTTTTATACACCTTCATTGACTATTACAAGGCAAAGTTTGGCAAAAAACCACAACTAAAATCGTTGCAATATATTGCTTCCATCATCTCATGGAATATTTGGCAGATGGACGGTTTGAAAGGGGTAATTCCGGGAAGCTGTCATAGCGTGCAACAAATAGTCCAAAGCCTGTTTGATTCGAACGTAACGGTTCAAGAGTGTGAAGGTTGTCAGAAAGGTAATATTCATAAACATAATGGAACCTATTGTAAGATTAAGGATTGGAGTGGCAATAAAACGCTGACTTTTATCTCATTGTTAAAGAAATAAAAATAGTATGGCAGATACAAATTTAAAAATAGATACGACGCTTCTTGAAGGCTTGATTGTAGGGCGAGTTGAGCCACATATCTATGCCTTCTCAACTGAAACGGTTCCCAACTATTTGAAAGTTGGCGACACGGCCCGAGGGGTGCGTGTACGTCTGGACGAATGGAGAAAGATTTTTCCCAATCTGGTGCAGCAGTACGAACATTCGGCACAGATAGACGATGAGACCATTTTTCGTGATTTTGCAGTCCATACTTTTCTGGAACAGGAAAAAGGCAGAACACGGTTGCTGCCGGATACATTTACGCATCTGCCTTACTATTCAAAGGAGTTCTTTAAAGAGGCAACAACCGCTGATCTGGAAGAGGCTATATCGGACATCTATCAAAGCGCACGGGAGAAAAACGGCAAATATCAGTTTTATTCTCCTGATCGCTTACCTCAAACATTTACTTACGAACGAACGGATAGCTATTCTCCTCGAGCCAATCAGCAGCAGGTCATTGACAACTTCAGAAATGCGATAGCTGCTGGACGCACCAATCTGTTGTTGTATGCCGTAATGCGGTTTGGCAAGTCTTTTACGGCTATGTGCTGTGCCAAAGAGATGGACGCGAAAATTGTGGTCGTTGTCTCAGCCAAGGCCGATGTAAAACAAGAATGGAAAAAGACGGTTGAGAGCCATGTTTACTTTTCTGACTACAAGTTTCTGGACAGTACGTCGTTAAATCGTAATGAAACCATTGTTTCCGATACTCTTGCTGCCGGAGATAAGGTCGCATTATTCTTGACGTTACAAGATCTTCAAGGTGAAGAAATTAAGGCAAAGCACAAAGAGGTTTTTGAGCATCAAATTGATTTGTTGATCGTTGATGAGACCCATTTCGGAGCTCGTGGCGCTTCTTACGGAAAGGTCTTGCAACAATATAATCTCAGCAAATCACAGATTGAGAAAGAGCTGCAAAATGTTGATGGCTTTGAAACGCTTGATCAGGTGGACGAAGTCGTAAAAACATTGGATACAAAGATTCGCATACATCTCTCCGGTACGCCATACCGAATTTTGATGAGTGATGAATTCAAAAAGGAGGACATTATTGCCTTTGTTCAGTTTACGGATATTATCGACGCGCAGAAGCTGTGGGATGACAAGCATCTCAAAGAGGATGACTGTAACGAATGGGACAATCCTTATTATGGATTCCCTCAGATGATTCGCTTTGCGTTCAACCCGAATGCCTCTTCCGTGACAAAGATGGAGGAATTGCGTAAAAATGGTATTACCTACGCATTTTCCGAGTTGTTCCGGCCCCACTCGATGACACCTAAAAGAGACGGCAGCCATCGGCAATTTTTATACGAACCTGAGATTCTGGATTTGTTGGAGGTAATCGATGGTACGAAAGAAGATGAGAATCTGCTCGGCTTTCTCGATTACGACAAAATCAAGGAGGGTAAGATGTGTCGCCATATTGTTGTTGTGTTGCCTTTCCGTGCCTCCTGTGATGCTATGGCCGCATTGATTCAATGCAAAAAGGAGCGATTCAAAAATCTACGTGACTACGATGTTATCAACATTGCTGGCTTTGATGAAGAACGTAAATACGCGACTACGGATATTGTCAAAGGGAAGATTAAGGATTGTGAAGAGAAGGGACGTAAGACGCTGACGTTGACCGTTAACCGGATGTTGACGGGGACAACCGTACCACAATGGGACACAATGCTTTATCTCAAGGGAACGACATCTCCGCAAGAATACGATCAGGCAATATTCCGTTTGCAAAATCAATATGTTACCACCTTCAAGGATGAAAGCGGCCGAATCATTAAATACAATATGAAGCCGCAGACATTGTTGGTGGACTTCGATCCGAATCGTATGTTCCGGTTACAGGAGTTGAAATCACAGTTTTATAATGTCAATACGGAGGTTCAGGGTAATGCGGGCTTGAGAGAGCGTATCGCAAAAGAGTTGGCGATCTCTCCTATCATTGTACTGAACAAACATAAGCTACAGGAAGCGACTCCGACCAATATTACGGATGCGGTTCGTGAATATTCCCGAAACCGCAGCGTATTGGATGAGGCATCGGAGATTCCGATTGACAGTATTCTGTTGGAAGACGCTGAAATCCTCCATGTTCTGCGGGAAACTGCTCCCATTGATGCCAAAAATGGCCTCCAGATCAAACCGACAGAGGGTGATGGCGATGACCTTGATACGCCAGACACTTCCAATACGCCGGAAGGGACTGAAAACAGAGATGCAGAATCGACCGATCAATCCAATCAACAACCCGATCGAGCAAACCCTGCAGAGGAAGACGATAAACTTGATAAACGGCTCGCTGCCTATTATGCGCGCATTCTCTTCTTTGCCTTCCTGACGGATTCAACCGTCAAGTCGTTGGAGGAGGTGATTACCGTGATTCCGCAGACATCGGATAATCGGCGAATCGTCAACCATCTCGGTCTGGACAGAAAGGTTCTGGAGATAATCCAGAAGAAAAGTAATCCGTTTATTTTGCATGATCTCGACTATAAGATTGAAAATACCAACGATCTGATCCGCGATGCCGCACTTCGCCCCATAGAGCGGGTTGAGATTGCCATGCGCAGGTTCGGACGTTTGTCGGAATCGGAGATTGTTACCCCTACGAAGGTCGCTGACGAGATGGTAGCTATCCTGCCTTTCGAAGAGTTGAACGAGAAGACGGATGTTAAATTCCTCGATATAGCCTCCAAAGAAGGTGAGTTTTCCGTTGCATTGTATCGAAGATTCGGCGAGAAGGTCAAGCCGGGATTATATGCAATTGCGACCTCACCTTTGACCTACGAATTTACGCGCAAGGTTTACACCTTGCTTGGAATATCGGTTGAAAACATCTATGTCGATTTTACGTCGTATGATTTGATTGGCGAAAATAATAATGAGATAATAAAGCAATTAACAGATATGAAATTTGATGTCGTCATTGGTAATCCTCCATACCAGGAAAGTGATGGAGGAGCAGGAGCCAGTGCTAAGCCTATTTACAATCAATTTGTCAATGTATCCAAAGAGGTGGGTTCAACTTATTTATGTATCATCATGCCTTCACGTTGGATGGCTGGTGGGAAAGGACTGGATGAATTCCGAAATGCAATGTTGAATGATAAACACATTGCTGAATTGCATGATTTTATGCATCCGGAGGACGTTTTCCCCAATACGAATAATCGTGGAGGTGTCTGCTATTTTATGCGAAATGTTAACTATGATAATACCGAGCATAAAGTAAAGGTTGTTACTCACTATGAGAATTATTCCCATTCAACACATCGTGCTTTGAAAACAGATAATCTAGACATCTTTGTGAGAGATAGTCAGGCTATTGGTATTTTAGACAAGATTTTTAAAGAAGGAGACGTTGATACTATAAATAATTACATTTCTGCAGCCAAAGCGTTTGGTTTTAGAACCTTTTTTATTGAAGACGATAGATTCAATAATTCAGCGGACAATTTGCATGACGCAATAAAGTGCTATGGACGAGCAGGAAAAGTCGGTTATGTGGAGCGGGAAGAAGTGCAATCTCATTCGGAATGGATTGACAAGTGGAAAGTGTATGTACCTGAATCAAATAATATTGGAACAGAATTGAATGATGACAATCAAAATTCATTCGTTGGGGATCCAGGAACGATTTGCACAGAAACCTACCTTGTTGTTGGTGCAGAATTAGATTTGACTCAGGAAAAAGCTTCAAATCTTTCCAATTATTTGAGAACTCGGTTTGCTCGATTTTTATTGAGTCTGGCGAAGATAAGTCAGCATGGTACGGGTAAGACTTACCGATTCATTCCACTGCAAGATTTCTCAAAATCATGGACAGATGCAGCGCTTTATGCGAAGTATGGTTTAACGACCGAAGAGATTGACTTTATTGAGTCCAAGATTAAGCCTATGGAATAATAACAGAGTGAAATATGTATAGTTTTTCGGATATTATTACTGGCAGCCTAATAGGTTCTGCTATTACATTGATAATAAAATATTTGTTGGAAAGATGGAGTGCAAGCACAGCGTATAAAAGGGAACTGCACAAACAGGTCTTTCAGCGTAAAACAGATGCCGTGGAGCGAGCCATGTCATGGTATCAGGAGGCATTCGATATGTATAGTTTATATCAGATGACCATAAGCGAATACGATGGAACGCCCAATCCCGCGGTTATGATAAAGCTCCAATACGTTGGCATGCAGACGACCAAGCTGATGCAGGAAACATCTGTTAAACTGAACCCCATCTATCTTTACTATGATTTTTCGGATATTAATCGGAAATATCAAGTTTTAGAATCGACTCAGATTATAAATAAAGCATTTGCACTCATAGGACAAATGCAGCAGCAAATGCCATCGGGTCTTGTGATTGATGCAGAGGAGTAGAAGGCTCGCGAACAATGGTTCTGTGGATTAAAGCAAACCCTTGATATTGCAGCTTCTGCCATGGAGAATCAAAAGGGTGCAATCGTAGAAACCCAACAGCGATTGCGGGACGAATATAAGAAACACCTCAGCTAAAAATGAGCAGGAGATAAATACCATGTTTGCCGTTGCCGTAGTGGCGGTACTCTGCACATAACTCATTGCAGCGAAAAGAAAAATACGAACTTTACTTTATTCCTGTCATCACTACTGTCCATTTTTAGTGGACAGTAGTGAAATATCTTAGTATATTTATGAGGAAAAAATGAAAGGGGTATAAATAAAAAACCGTTCTTGACGAACGGGTATATCCTTAACTTGGTTACGTTTTTTGATAACAGAGGCTTAACAAGCATTACGATACAAAGGTACGTTTTATTTGATAAGAAAAATGAAATTACTACTGCCTGTAAAAGTGGATAAATAGTTTTTGAGTATAGTAGTTTATCCCTCTCCCTCCAAAATCGTATCCTTCATCTTAAAAAGAAAAAATTTCGGAAAACCGTTTGTTTGATTGGGAAAATATCATACTTTTTTATTTGCAAGATATTGATAATTACTATATTAAATATAGTAATAAATTAAAGTGAATATGGAATTAAAGAACGAAATTACGAAATTCAATCTTAGAGAAAATGGTGAAGTTGATAAGGATGATAAAAATGGCAAAATATCTGAAGCATTTAAACCAATAGCTGAAATGATATTATCAGGATATTTTAAAGTTTCCAAGAACAATAGTGATTCCTATGTGACCGTGCATCCAACTTGTGTGGAAATGTACTACCATGAAGAAGGGGAAGGAGATGATAAAATTAAAGATTATATTGTTTATCATAGAAATAGTAATGATGGTAAAAAGGAGGTATCTGTTTTTCCGTTGGGGGTATTGCATAACCACGTTTCCGGAATAGACTTAACCTTCGAAAGTATGGGAGAGAATAATAATCCAATTCGTTTCTCTGCTTTGATAAGAGAATTCTGGGTAGATAAAAGTCATAAGATAGAAGAATCGCATGAAAATTACGGTGAAGAAAACATCAAAGCATGCACTGAATCTAATCCCGAAAAAAGATCCACTTACCTATACGAGGCATTGTATTCTCAATATTCTGTATTCGATGGTTTTAGTGTGCAATGGGTTGACGGTAATGAAAATGAAAGAAAAGAGATTCGCTGTGTAAAAAACAGATTGAATGTGGCAGAATATAAAATGGAAAATGAGGATGGGAAAGGAGAGAAACCTGTAAAGATAAGTAAAGCAGAAAGTTCAATTGAAGAGCTTACCCAAAATCAGAAATACAAACAATGTTCTAGAATGTGGAGTTACTCGGTAAACGCTGATAAGACGAAATAGACAAGTGGATAATATCATATGTAAAATGTAATGCGGGCAATTTCTCTTCTTGGCTTAAAAGATATTATTTGTATCTACGATGAATATTGGGTTACCAATAGATTAAATAGTAAATAGGAAGGTGGTAACCACAAATAATGGAAATTCTAAAAAGAAAAAGTTGCCTTCCACTGTAAGAAGAACTGGGAAGACAACCTCTTGTTCGTTTCTTATTCCGCATTCTTTTTCAGCCATTCCTGTCGGCGAAGGTCAGGAAGGTGTTTCACTTTGAAGTGTTCGAAGGTGGCATTGAAGCCGTTTCCGTCGGGGCTGGCTGCCATGAGTCCTACGTGTACGGGAGTGTTGTCCTGAAGCCAGGCATTTCGCATCATGACGTATTCCTTGTCATCGAACGAATAGAATATTTCCACGGCATCCAGTCGTCTTACTGCTTTAATCCATACGTAAGGAACCGGCTTGTCCAGTGCAATGACGCTCCAGTCGGAGGTCTTGTGGGTGACTACAGTGCTCAGGTTGAATTTCCCGTCTACAAACTCAATGCCTGTCTTGATGTAGTTCTCGTGGTCAATGCGCAGCATCAGTCCGGCCTGGTCGAAACGGGTTTTATAGTCTCCGGTCACTTTTACCTTGACCTCAAATTCGCCTCCGTAAGTTGCGTAATAAAACGGGGCGTCATCTACGGTAAAACCATAGTGTGAAATTCGCCAGTAGTCACTCTGCGGGGTGACATACATGGTCAGTGTCTGGTTTTCTATTTTCCATTGTTCGGGTTCGTTGAACCATTGCATTTTTTCCAGTGACTGGGCCATTCCGCATTGCAGGGATGCCCAGAGGGCCATGTCTAATATAAGTCGTTTTTTCATATCTGATAATTTAATTACGATTCCTTTGATATATTTGCTGATAAAATTCGTCAGGAAGTTATCTTTGCAAATGTAAGATGCCGGAAAAGAATCTGCAATGATTATTAATAACCATTTTCGTATGAATATAGTCGATGAACTGAACAATGAGTTTTCGAAACAGAAATCGCTTTACAAGGTAGGGCAACAGCCTGTGGCAGAACTGGAAAAATACAAGCAAATTGCCATGGGGTATGCGGAGATGGAAAATGCTGTATCTGTGCTGAGTGATATGCATACGAATGTGAGTTACGTGTACTATGGGCGCTTTTCTCAGGTGTTTGGCTGGAATCGTGAGAATGGCACGGAAGAGAAAATAGATTCTATTTGGGAGGAAAAGATTTTGAAGCAGATTCATCCCGATGATTTGCATGACAAGTATTTGCAGGAGCTTCGTTTCTTTCACTTTGTGCGACGTCAGCCCAAGACAAAGCGGACTGATTTTTATCTGGCCAATAAGTTGCGTATAAAGGATGCGCAGGGAAACTATCAGTTTGTGCTGCACCGGTTGTTTTATGTTCCTTCTCCTATAGGGAATAGTTTGTGGCTGGCATTATGCGTGTATACTCCATGGTTATTCGGCTTTTCCGGCAAGAGCAGGGTAGTTCATTCGGTTACTGGAGAAATGATGGAATTAGGCGGTCAGGAGGATGCACAAATCTTGTCGGACAGAGAGAAACAAATTCTCCGGTTGATAGATAAGGGGCTGATGAGCAAGGAGATTGCCAGCCAGCTTTCTATCAGTGTGCACACAGTCAGCCGGCACCGTCAGGAGATTTTGAGCAAGCTTCAGGTGAAAAGCTCCATTGAAGCATGTAGGGTCGCAAAGGAGTTGGGGATTTTGTAAAGTGATAATGTATCCGGTAAAAAATCATTATTTGCCATAGAGGTTTTTGGCATTTTTCTGTAAATTTGTAAAGATAAGCATTGGCTTTATTCTGTACTTTTAAGTTAACACTAAACCTAAATAATAAGTAATGAAAAAAATGTTGTTTTTATCGGCGCTGCTTGCATGCGGGCCGGCCTGTTTTTCTCAGCAGGCAGAAAAGTTTCCATTGGGAGATTATGTAGAATTGACCGATACGAAGCCGCACGACGGGGAAGAGGTGTGGAGCAAGATGACTGCTCCGGTTCGGTTTTGTTGGGGAACGACGGATGTGCGTTACAAGAAACTGAATGTGCCCGACGTGAAAGCTACTGGTACGCTCCGGCTGAAGGCCTGGAAGGGAGAGCGTGTGAATGCACAGGCAGTGCTTTGGACGCAGAAAGAACTGGAAGGAGCGGAAATTGCTGTCAGTGAATTGAAGAACGGGTCTTCGGTAATTCCCGCCTCGGCCGTGAATACGTATTTCGTGCGTTATGTGATGACGGATGAATTGAATAAGGATGGAAGCGGAGGTTGTGGTCCTCGTGAGAACAAGGCGGAATGGGATTCTTCCATGGTGGCCGATGTGCTCGATATTGTGCGGGTACGTGAAGTTCAGGCGCGCAGCACGCAGCCGGTGTGGCTGACTGTATGGGTGCCTGCTGATGCACGCCCCGGAAAGTATAAAGGTACGCTGACGGTGTCTGGAAAGAATTTTGAAGCCATGAAATTACCGTTTGAAATCGAAGTGGTGAACCGTACGTTGCCGGAGCCGCAGAAATGGGCGTTTCACCTGGACTTGTGGCAGAATCCGTATGCCGTGGCGCGTTACTATCAGGTGCCGTTGTGGAGCAAGGAGCATTTTGACGCCATGCGTCCTATCATGAAGATGCTGGCCAATGCAGGGCAGCGGGCCATTACCGCCAGCATCATGCACAAGCCGTGGGCCGGACAGACGGAAGACCATTACGACAGCATGATTTTCCGGATGAAAAAGCTGGACGGTACGTGGGTGTACGATTATACGGTGTTCGACAAGTGGGTGGAATTTATGATGAACGAAGTGGGTATTAAGGATTTGATTAGCTGCTATACGATGATTCCATGGGCGTTGAGCTTTGATTATTTTGATCAGGCTACCAACCGCGTGCAGTTTATCAAGGCTGCTCCGGGTGAGGAAGCCTACGCTGAATACTGGGGTACGTTCCTGAAAGATTTTTCCCGTCACTTGCGTGAGAAGGGGTGGTTTGAAAAGACGGCCATTTCTATGGACGAACGTCCGATGGAGGCCATGCGTGAAGCCATTAAGGTGATTAAGGCGGCCGATCCGGAATTCAAGATTACACTGGCCGGCAATTATCATGAGGAGATTCAGGGGGATTTGTATTATTTGAGTATCCCTTATGGCAATCAGTTCCCGGAAGAGGTAAAGGCAGAACGTGAACGGAAAGGGCAAATCAGTACGGTGTATACTTGTTGTACGGAGGCTTTCCCTAATACATTTACTTTCTCTGAACCTGCTGAAGCGGCCTGGACGGTACTTCATGCGGTGGCTGGAGGATATGACGGTTATCTTCGCTGGGCAGTAAACAGCTGGCCGATGGACCCGCTGCGTGATTCACGTTTCCGTACGTGGGCAGCCGGTGATACGTACAGCATCTATCCTGGTCCGCGTAGCAGTATCCGTTTCGAACGTCTGGTGGAAGGTTTGCAGGATTGTGAGAAAATCCATATCCTTCGGGAAGAACTGGCAGCCAAGGGCGCAAACGGAAAATTGAAGAAGTTGAATGCCAAACTGTCGGAATTTACTCCGGAAGGTTGGATAAAGACGAATAAGAAGTCTCCTGCTAAAATGGTGAGTGAAATGAATGCATTGCTCAATGAGATGTAAAAGATGCATCTGCAGGAAATAAAAAAAGTCCGGTCGCAATGGCCGGACTTTTTAGTATGATAAAATCAAATGAGTATTTATTTCTTTGTGCTAGGAGTGTAACGTGCGTTCAAGCCGTCTACGATTTCCTGTGTAATATCCAGTGACTTGTCTGCAAACAACAGGTTGTCCAACTGAGTGTTGCTGATAATCAGGCTATAGCCTTTTTTCTGGTTGTATACTTTCAAGAATGAGTTGATAGAATCGCGAAGCTGCAAGCTGTTCTTCTGGTTTTCAGCCTGGAGGTCAGCATAAAGCTTTTCCTGTAACTGCTGCAAGTCGCGCTGCTTCTGCAACAGACGTGCGTTTTCCTGTTCTGCACGTTCGCGGCTGGCAAAACCGTTGTTTTCCAACTTACGCTGGAATTCTCTCATTTCGCCGTCCAGTTCTTTTGCTTTTTCATTCAATGTTGTACGGATGTTTTCTTCCTTCTGAATCATCAGTTCGTTCAGGTCATTCCAGTAGCGATATTTAGTGAGCAGCGAATCAACTTCTACGTAGGCAATCTTCATATTTGTACCTGCTACTGCCGGAGCAGAAGCTTCAGTAGAAGTTCCCTTGTTGTCTGTGCATTGTGCAAACAGGAATACTACGGCAAGAGCCAGGAGTCCTTTCAAAACATTCATTTTTTTCATAATGATATTGATATCGTTTTTTAGTTAATTATTAGCTTCATTGTTCTGTTGCTGCCGACTGCCTTTCCGGAATGGCGTGAGGATTGATGCGTTGGGCTTCACGGTCTTGCGATTGCACGCATCCGATACCTCTTTTTCGCATGGCCTTGCTTCCGCTGACGTGTGTGTTAGGGAAGCGTCCATTCTTCTTGAAAAGTATTTTCACCGATAATAGCGCTATGCAGATAGCAACTATTAACAAAGTTATCAGGAGAGTCTTGAGCATTTCTATTAATTTTGTGGTGCAAAGATATAGTTTTTGTCACGATTCCTCAGGGTTTTGTCTTTAAAAAAGCCTTTTATGTGAGGAAAAATGCTGTATTTAACTTTTGTTTGCATCTAATTTTTAATCGTTTATTGAAATACTTTTATGGAAAAGAAAGATTTGAAGCCGGCATCGGTTTTTCATTATTTTGAAGAAATCTGCCGTGTGCCGCGTCCTTCCAAGAAGGAAGAAAAAATCAGAAATTATCTGGTGGACTTTGCAAAAGCCCATGCGCTGGAATATAAAGTGGATGAGGCTGGAAATGTATTGATTAGCAAACCGGCTACCGCTGGTATGGAAAATCTGAAAAAAGTGGTGTTGCAGTCGCACATGGACATGGTATGCGAGAAAAATAACCAGACAGTACATAATTTTGAAACAGACCCGATTGAAACTTACATTGACGGGGAATGGTTGAAAGCGAAAGGTACCACACTGGGGGCTGACAACGGTATCGGTATGGCGACTGAACTGGCTGTGCTGGCTGCAGATGATATTCAGCACGGACCGCTGGAGTGCTTGTTTACCGTAGATGAGGAAACGGGACTGACCGGCGCATTTGCCTTGAAAGAAGGTTTTATGAGCGGAGATATTCTGATAAACCTGGATTCGGAAGATGAAGGAGAATTGTTTATCGGTTGTGCCGGAGGTGCTGGTACCACAGCTGAATTCCCTTGCCCAATGACAGCAGCTCCTGAAGGTTATTTCTTCTTCCGTGTGGCAGTTAAAGGATTGACCGGCGGACATTCTGGTGACGACATCAATAAGAACCGTGCCAATGCCAACAAGTTGCTCGATCGTTTCCTGGTAATCTTGATGAAGCAGTATGATTTGCGTCTGAGCCACATTGACGGAGGTAATTTGCATAATGCCATTCCGAGAGAAGCCCATGCCGTTTGTGCCGTACCGATGGCTGATAAAGAAAATGTGCGGGTGGCATTGAATATATTCTTGGCTGAGGTGGAGAATGAGTTTGCGGTGACAGAACCGAACCTGACCATGGAACTGGAATCGGAAACTCCTTGTGCGGAGGTGATGGAAAAAGAAGCCATGGCACGCTTCCTGCATTCACTGTATGCCGTACATCATGGAGTGTATGCCATGAGTCAGGATATGGAAGGCTTGGTGGAGACTTCTTCTAACTTGGCTTCGGTGAAGATGCGCGACGGCAAGATTGTGGTAGTGACCAGTCAGCGTAGTTCTATCCTTTCTTCTCGCAAGGATATGTCGCAGATGGTACGTTCAGCATTTGAACTGGGTGGAGCTACTTGTGTGACCGGTGACGGTTATCCGGGATGGAAGCCGAATCCGTCGTCTGCTATTCTGAAGGTGGCTGTAGAAAGTTACAAACGTCTGTTTGGAGTGGAACCGAAAGTGAAAGCGATTCATGCCGGACTGGAATGTGGATTGTTCCTGGAGAAATATCCGTCATTGGATATGGTTTCTTTCGGACCGACGCTGCGTGGCGTGCACTCACCGGATGAACGCATGCTGATTCCTACGGTGGACAAGTTCTGGCGTCATCTGCTGGATGTGCTGGTAAATATTCCGGCTCGTTCATGAGAAAATTAATTTATAGCTTGCTATGGGCTGTGTGCGGCATGAGTGCCGCACCGGCTCAGGCACAGCATGCGTTCCGGGTGATGGAGTACAACGTGGAAAACTTGTTTGACTGCCTTCACGATTCCTTAAAGCAGGATACGGAATTTTTGCCGGGGAGTGTACGGAACTGGACGTATAGTCGCTTTCAGGATAAGGTGAACAAGATTGGAAAGGTCATACTGGCAGCAGGAAAGGAGCAGGTGCCCGATTTGGTGGGCTTGTGTGAAGTGGAAAATGACTATTGCCTGAAAAGTTTGACCCGTTATTCTCCGCTTCGTGAAGTGGGTTACAAGTATGTCATGACCAGCTCGCCCGATGAGCGTGGCATCGATGTGGCTCTGTTGTATCAACCAGTCTCGTTCCGCTTGCTCGCTTCACAGAAAATTCGTATTCCGTCAGATTCATTGGGTATGCGTCCTACGCGGGATGTGCTGTACGTATCAGGGCGTGTGGTAAGTGGAGATACGCTGGATGTCTTTGTCTGTCATCTTCCCTCGCGTGTGGGAGGCGCAAAGAAAACAGACCCCTATCGTTTGTGGGTGGCCCGCAGAATCCGTCAGGCCGCTGATTCGGTCATGGCTGAACGGCAGAATCCCCGTCTTATTATTATGGGGGACTTTAATGATTATCCTGATGGAAAGTCCTTACAGGAAGGGATTCGGGTGTCTGCCTTGGCTGGACAGCCGGAATCACGTGCCTTGTATAATCTGATGGATAACCAGCAGGGAGGTACCTATCACTATAAAGGAGAGTGGGGGGTACTGGATCAGATGGTGGTGAACGGTGGTCTGTTGCAGCCGGATGCCCGTACAAGGACTTCAAAAGAAAAAGCTTCTATCTTGCGTTTTCCTTTTTTGTTGGAAGAAGATAATGTGTATGGAGGGGATACGCCTTTCCGCACCTATAAAGGAATGCGGTATCACGGAGGATATAGCGATCATCTTCCGGTGCTGCTGGAACTGATAGTGGAAGAATAGAGAATAATGAGATGAAATATTATAAATATGTAATTCTGCAGAGGCTGGGATGGGTAATTGAGTAAAAACGTGTATATTTACTAGCAAACTAAAATCTAGGCTTATGAAAAAATCATTGTTTCTTATGCTTGCCGGCATATTGTTGTTTTTACTTTCTTGCAGTAAAGAGGAGGTACGGCCCTTACTAAACCCACAAACGGAATTGGGAGATTCGTGTTTTTATAGTTCTGATTATGAATTGCAATGGAACGGAGAAGCATTAGGTGGTAAAGATTCCTGGGCTCACCCGAAAGTAAAGTTCAGTACCATAAATTCTGATTCTACAAAACTGAAACTGATAATTTCTTCTTTAAATGCAGACGAGATTGATTTAGTGGTAGATGTGGTTCCGGGTGTGTCTGAAATCACTTTTTCCGGGAAGTCTTCTCGGAAACCGTATGACTTGGAGGTAGAAGGACGCTTTGTACCGGATGATAAAGGGAAAAAATTGTTCTTAAATTGTCATTATCAGATAAATGATTTTTGTATTGAAGTGGATACGCCTTATGATTTCCGCTTTGGCGAAGATTGCTTGTCTTTGTTCATTTGGAGAGGAGGCGATATAGAATGGAACGGGAGCACATGGGAGAAATCGGAACTGGTGCGGGATGTGCTGCGTAAAATAGGGCAGAGAGTGGCTCAACACACAGAAATGATGCGGGTGATATTTCATGCAGATGCTTCGCTGGATATACTGGTAAAACGGGTTGGAGAGTCTGATTTTGTGCGGTTTGCCACCTTGAAATATGATATTTCCGGGAAATACCAGAATCGTATGGACTGGATTTTTACGAAGGAACAGGCTCGGTATGTGGAAACAGAACTGATTGGGGAACCTCCAGTATGTGCAGTTCTTCTTACAGATTTTTTTCTTGATGGAAGATATTTTTTGCCTATGTTCTTTAAAAGAGGAGCCAGTTCTGGTGAGTTGTATCTCAATATAGCTAACCCTTATCGTTTGATTGCAGTGTCACGCTACGTGCAGACGAAAGGCGTGGAAGGACTTTCGGAAAAGGATGCAGAAGAGATGCAATTGTTTTTCCAGATTATTCAGGAGAATGATGCCTGGCAAAAAGATACTGAATGGTTGTATCTGTTATGCACTGAAAGAAGATAGTTGCTATAAAGCCCTCATTCCTTTGGGGAAAATGAGGGCTCTATTTTTATTTATTATATTGCTGGTGGAATTCCACTACGGCTTCTATTCCTTTTCTGAAAATGTTGAGTGAGAAATTCTCATTCGGGGAGTGGATGGCATCGCTTTCCAGTCCGAATCCCATCAGAATGGTTTTGATGCCCAGAATTTGTTCAAAATCGCTGATGATAGGAATACTTCCTCCACGACGTACGGCCAGTGGTTTTTTGCCGAAGGCTTTTTCAAATCCTTTTTCTGCAGCTTGATAAGCCGGATGGTCAATCGGGCACACATAGCCTTCACCTCCATGCAGAGGAGTGACTTTCACTTGTACATAGTCGGGTGCCTGCTGGGTGAGGTAGTCTACAAACAGCTGGGAGATTTTTTCATGCTGCTGGTGAGGGACCAGACGGCTGGAAACCTTGGCATAGGCTTTAGAAGGCAATACAGTCTTGGAACCTTCGCCGGTATATCCTCCCCAGATACCGCAGACATCAAATGACGGGCGGCAACTGTTGCGCTCCAGTGTGGAATAGCCTTTTTCGCCTTTCAGGGCTTTCACCCCGATGGCTTCCATGTATTTTTTCTCGTCGAACGGAATCTGGGCAATCATTTCGCGCTCGGCAGCCGGTACTTCTTCTACGTCATCGTAGAAATGAGGAATGGTAATACGTCCGTCCGCATCGATGACTTTTGAAAGTAAATCGCAAAGTACGTTGATAGGGTTGGCCACTGCACCACCGAAATGCCCGGAATGAAGGTCACGGTTCGGGCCAGTTACTTCAACTTCCCAGTAAGCCAGTCCTCTTAGTCCGGTGGTGAGGGACGGCAGGTCGGCTCCTAACATGCTGGTGTCGGACACTAAGATCACATCGGCTTTCAACAGTTCCTTGTGTGCTTTTAGGAAAGCATTCAGGCTGGGTGAGCCAATTTCTTCTTCTCCTTCAAAAATGAATTTCACATTGTGACGGAGCAGGCCTTCACGTACGAGGTATTCAAAAGCTTTGACTTGAATCATGGACTGTCCTTTATCATCGTCGGCACCGCGTGCCCAGATATGACCGTCACGAACTTCCGGTTCAAAAGGCTGGCTTTTCCATAATTCCAACGGCTCGGCCGGCATGACGTCATAATGCGCATAGACCAGTACGGTAGGAGCATCGGGGCTGACGCGCTTTTCGGCATAGACTAACGGATGTCCTTCTGAGGGCATGACCATTGCTTCATCGGCTCCTGCTTCGAGCAGTAGCTGACGCCAGCGTTCCGCACAGGCCAGCATGTCATCCTTATGCGCAGGAAGCGCACTGATGCTGGGTATGCGGATAAGGCTGAACAGTTCGTTCAGGAACCGTTCTTCATTTTCTTGGATGTATTGTTTGATTTCCATGGTATTTTTATTTATAAGTGCGTAGTTTTATTGAGCAGATAATAATCGAGTATTGTCATGGCTGCCATAGCTTCCACAATGGGGACTGCACGGGGTAATACGCAAGGGTCGTGACGTCCACGGGCTTTCAGAATGGTTTCGTTGCCATGGATGTCGACTGTAGGCTGTTCCATCAATACCGTAGCTACCGGCTTGAAGGCTACGCGGAAATAAATATCCTGGCCGTTGCTGATACCTCCCTGAATACCTCCCGAGCGGTTGGTGCGGAAGGCTATTTTGTCTTCGTCACGATAGAATATATCGTTTTGCTGGCTGCCTTTCATCTCCATGTGACTGAAACCTTGCCCGTATTCAAAGCCTTTGACAGCGTTGATACTGAGCATGGCATTACCCAAGGCGGCATGAAGCTTGCCGAAAACCGGCTGTCCCAATCCGATAGGGCATCCTTGTATGACACAGCTGATAACACCACCGATGGTGTCGCCTTCTCCTTTTGTCTGGTAAATGTAGTCAGCCATCTGCTTGGCAAGTTCCTGATCCGGACAGCGTACCGGATTGTTTTCGATGGTACTCAAATCGTATGCAGTATAGTCTTTATCTAACTTGAATTCTCCTACCTGCGACGTGAAAGCTGTGATGCGAACGCCGAGTTGTCGCAATGCCAGTTTGGCGAGGGCACCGGCTACGACACGGGCGATGGTTTCACGGGCTGAAGAGCGCCCGCCTCCCCGGTGGTCGCGTATACCGTATTTTTGTGTATAGGTAAAGTCGGCATGAGAAGGCCGGAATACGTCTTTCATGTTGTCATAATCGTTGGAGTGCTGGTTGGTATTCCATACCACAAATCCGATGGAACATCCGGTAGATACTCCTTCATATATTCCGGAAAGAAATTCTACCTGGTCGGCTTCTTTTCGTGCTGTGGTAATGGCCGATTGTCCAGGACGACGCCGGTCCAGTTCCTGTTGAATAAATTCCATATCGATGGCAATACCTGCCGGAAATCCGTCGATAACTCCGCCTATAGCTTTTCCGTGTGATTCACCAAAACTGGTGAGACGGAAGATATTTCCAAAAGTGTTGTTGTACATCGTTGTATAGTATAATTGATTGTGATTAGAATCTGCTTCCGGCGCCACCGCCTCCGAAGCTTCCTCCTCCAAAACTGCCGCCGCTGAAGCCGCCTCCACCTCTTCCGAAGCCACCTCCAAAGAACGGGCCGCCCAAGAAAGGACCTCCGTTACCTCCCCGGTGATGGAATTCGTCATCATCTACTTTTCGGTGAGTGTGACGTACATGTCCGCAGTTGCTGCACAGGTAGGTAATTTCTTCGGTACGTACGCTACCTACACGTGAAATGGTACGGACCGAAACCTGTTGCAAGGTATGCTTATGGCAATTCGGACATTTATTTCGTTGGCGTGCAGAATACCATAATAAGGCAGGTACAAGGATAAAGCAGCATCCCAGGATGATGAAAATCAGCAGTCCGTCTGACTCTCCCTCGGTAGGAGTGGGAGCACCGGAACTTTTATCCAGAACTTGTCGTACGGCCTGAATACCGGCTACCATACCGGAATCCCAGTCACCTTTACTTAAATAAGGATTCATGTAACGGGTTTGGATGCGTTTGCAGATGGCATCGGGAAGGATACCTTCCAGTCCATATCCGGTAGCAAACTGAATACATCTTTCTTCTGTGACTAGCAGAATGACTAGTCCATTATCTTTTCCTTTCTGGCCTACTCCGTTTTTTTCTCCCAGTTGGTAGGCAAAGTCAAAGCAGTCACCGCCTTCTATCTGTCGTACGGCTACGACTACGGTCTGGATACCGGTTTTCTGTTCCAAAGCAAAGAGGGTAGTATCCATTGCGGTTACAGCGGCAGCACTAAGAATCCCGTCAGGATTGCTGACATACCGTGTCCGGTCTTGCAGGTGTACCATGGGAATCTCTTCTACCTTGTATCCTTCAGCTTGCAAAGTGCTGAAGACAGTTGTCAGTAAACAGAGTATTCCGAATAAAGATATTCGTTTCATTGTGAAGAAAGTGGGTTAGAACTTCACTTCAGGTGCCTTTTCACTGCCCTCTTCAGCTTCGAAATAAGGACGTTTTTCAAAACCAAACATGCTTGCGACGATGTTTTTCGGGAAACGGCGGATGCTGGTGTTGTATTCGCGTGCAGTTTCGTTGAATTTACGACGTTCTACGCTGATACGGTTCTCAGTTCCTTCCAACTGTGCCTGCAGTTCCTTAAAGTTTTCATTGGCTTTCAACTCCGGATAGTTTTCCGTCACAGCTAGCAGTCGGCTCAATGCACTGCCCACAGCTCCTTGTGCTTTCTGGTAGGCTTCAATTTTTTCAGGAGTCAGGTCTTCGATGTCGATGGTCGTCTGAGTAGCTTTTGCTCTGGCTGATACCACAGCATCGAATGTTTCTTTTTCGTGTGCAGCATATCCCTTGACGGTATTGACCAGGTTAGGAATCAGGTCTGAGCGTCTCTGATATTGGTTTTCTACGTTGCTCCATGCGGTGCCTACGGTTTCTTCCTGAGTGACTAAAGAATTATACGAACTGACGCAGTAAATCACAAGAACAGCTACTACTGCGATAACAATAATCCATGTTTTTTTCATACGTGTTATTTATGTTTTATGATTAGTTTCAATGGCAAACATACATAAAAATCTCATTTTTTGCGTATCTTTGCCCAATAATTTTGATAAGTTGTAATATTATATATGAAGAATATCCGAAATTTTTGCATCATTGCACACATTGACCACGGTAAGTCTACACTGGCTGACCGCTTGCTGGAATATACGCAGACAATTAAGGTCACAGAGGGACAGATGTTGGACGATATGGACCTGGAACGTGAACGTGGAATCACAATCAAGAGCCATGCCATTCAGATGGAGTATACTTATAAAGGTGAAAAATACATTCTGAACTTGATAGACACTCCGGGACATGTGGACTTTTCATATGAAGTGTCTCGTTCCATTGCAGCTTGTGAAGGAGCACTGTTGGTTGTCGACGCTTCTCAAGGTGTGCAGGCGCAGACTATCTCGAACTTGTACATGGCTTTGGAACATGATCTGGAAATTATTCCGGTGATGAACAAGTGCGACATGGCCAGTGCGATGCCGGAAGAGGTGGAAGATGAAATTATCGATTTGTTGGGTTGCAAGCGTGAAGATATTATTCGTGCATCGGGAAAAACTGGTATGGGTGTGGAGGATATTCTTCAGGCGGTAGTAGAACGTATCCCTGCTCCAGTCGGTGATGAGAATGCACCGCTGCAGGCTTTGATTTTCGATTCTGTCTTCAATTCATTCCGTGGTATCATTGCATATTTTAAGGTTGTTAACGGAGTGATTCGTACAGGCGATAAAGTGAAATTCTTCAATACAGGAAAAGAATACGATGCCGACGAAGTTGGTGTATTGAAAATGGATATGGTTCCTCGAAAAGAGTTACGTACGGGAGATGTAGGATACATTATTTCTGGTATCAAGACTTCTAAAGAGGTGAAGGTAGGAGATACCATTACACATATCAGTCGTCCGTGTGATAAGGCAATTGATGGATTTGAGGAAGTAAAACCGATGGTCTTTGCCGGAGTTTACCCGATTGAGGCGGAAGATTACGAGAATCTGCGTGCTTCTTTGGAGAAACTTCAGTTGAACGATGCCTCTCTGACCTTCCAGCCGGAATCTTCTTTAGCACTGGGCTTTGGATTCCGCTGCGGCTTCTTGGGACTGCTTCACATGGAAATTGTGCAGGAACGATTGGACCGTGAGTTTGATATGAATGTGATTACCACTGTTCCTAACGTATCGTATATGATTTACGATAAGCAGGGAGGAGTGCAGGAAGTACATAACCCGGGAGGAATGCCCGACCCAACGTTGATTGATCATATTGAAGAACCTTATATTGATGCTTCCATTATTACGGCAACAGATTATATCGGTCCGATTATGACGTTGTGTCTGGGTAAGCGTGGAGAACTGGTGAAACAGGATTATATCTCAGGTAATCGTGTGGAATTGCATTACAAGATGCCTTTGGGTGAGATTGTGATAGATTTCTATGATAAGTTGAAGAGTATTTCCAAGGGATATGCTTCTTTTGACTATCATCAGTCGGGTTTCCGCCCTTCTAAGTTGGTGAAGCTGGATATTCTGTTGAACGGAGAATCGGTTGATGCCTTGTCTACGTTGACCCATTTTGATAATGCGTATGATTTAGGACGTCGGATGTGCGAAAAACTGAAGGAATTGATACCTCGTCAGCAGTTTGAGATTGCGATTCAGGCGGCTATCGGTGCAAAAATCATTGCGCGTGAAACCATCAAGGCAGTTCGTAAGGATGTGACGGCTAAATGTTATGGAGGTGACGTAAGCCGTAAGCGTAAGCTTTTGGAAAAGCAGAAAAAAGGAAAAAAACGTATGAAGCAAATTGGTACGGTAGAAGTTCCTCAGAAGGCATTTTTAGCGGTTCTTAAGCTTGATTAAGCTTTTAAGATCGTAGAAAAGGCGTCAAAAAGACAAAAAATCTCTTTTTGACGCCTTTTTTATATCTTTCAAATTGTGATTGCTGGCAAATTTTTTATGTAAAAATGTTGTTTAATTAGACAAAAATATATACTTTTGTTACGTAAATGAAATTTTAAAGACTAAGGAGCTTGCAAATTCTTTGAAAGTGTGACAATTTTTCATTTTGAGATTATAAAAATATGTATTAACTCTCTTGCTTATCTCTATGTATGGGGATAAGCAAGATTTAAAAAAATTTCAAAATGGGTAAAATCCGTTTGACTGATAGGCCTAAATTCGCCTATCGTAATGAGGAGTCCGATAGTGAAGAGTATATTCTTTATCATAGATGCTCATTGATGGTAGAGAAGTATATTAAGATGCATGTTCATAATATAGAGGATGTGTATAATCTACGTCAGGAAGTATTGTTGAAAGTATTGGAGGGATTGGATAAATCATATTATGAGCAAGGGCATTTCTTTCAATGGGTAATGACGATAGCTGTTAATATGGTAAATGATTACTATCGGAGAAAAAAGAATGCTCCTGTATTAGTTGCTCTTGAAGATAATGTAGCACAGGTGTTTGTGTCGGAAAAGACTTTTTATAGAAAGGAGAAGCAATTATTGAAATGTGAACGTATATATATAGAAATAATGAATATACTTCAATCGTTTACTCCTTTTGAAAGAGAGTTGATAGAGGATCTTTTTTTTCATAACTTAAGTTTTAGAAAAGCGGCTGAAAAGAGGAATATCAGTAAATCGACTTGTTTCAAACTTTGCAAGAAGCTGTTAGAGAAGCTGCAGAGACTATTGAGGGAAAGAGGAATTGATATAACTTTTTTAAAGGACGATGAATAATTAGAAAAAGGCATTCGAATGAAGTTTGCATTTGAATGCCTTTTTCTTTTTTATTTCTTTTGAAATTCGACTTTTTTTGTACTTTTGCGCGGAAAAATAATAAGAATCTATCTTTATGTTAACATTGGATTGTATTTATAGGGCGTCATTTGCCTTGAAAAATGTGATAAGAAGAACGGATTTGATATATGCTCCTCAGATAAACAATGAGAGTCAGATCTATTTGAAACCGGAAAATCTGCAGTATACAGGTTCGTTTAAATTGCGTGGTGCGTGTTATAAAATTTCCTGCCTGACAGAGGAGGAAAAGTCTCGTGGAGTAATTGCTTGTTCTGCAGGGAATCATGCACAAGGGGTTGCGCTTGGTGCAACGAAACATGGTATAAAATCGTTGATTTGTCTTCCGGAAGGTGCTCCTATTTCTAAAGTGGAAGCTACTAAGCGTTATGGGGCCGATGTTTGTCTGGTTCCGGGAGTATATGATGATGCCTATCAAAAAGCCTTGCAGTTAAAGGAAGAAAAAGGTTATACGTTTATTCATCCTTTTGATGATGAATACGTTATTGCAGGGCAGGGTACAATTGGATTGGAATTGTTAAATCAGCTTCCAGATGTGGAAGTCGTGATAGTGCCTATTGGTGGAGGAGGACTTATATCTGGTGTGGCTTATGCGTTGAAATCTTTAAAGCCTGATGTAAATGTGTATGGTGTGCAGGCGCAGGGTGCTCCGAGTATGTTGCGGTCTATTGAACATGAACGTCGCGAATGTTTATCTTCAGTGTCTACGATCGCAGATGGTATTGCAGTAAAGGAACCGGGAGAGCATACATTTGATTTGTGCAGTAAGTATGTGGATGGTATTGTGACTGTAACAGAAGATGAAATCTGTGCCGCTATTTTAGCATTGATGGAACAGCAGAAACTTATTGCTGAAGGGGCTGGGGCTGTGGCGGTAGCGGCTGCTATGTTCAATAAGGTTCCGGTGACAGGAAAGAAAACAATCTGCGTAGTGTCGGGAGGAAATATTGATGTGACTATCTTGAGTCGTGTGATTGGACGTGGGTTGGATATGTCCGGCCGCTCTTATACTGTAACGCTTGATTTGCATGATAAACCCGGAGAACTGATGGGAGTGGCTACTATTGTGGCTCGTTTGGGGGGAAATATTATTTCCGTACTTCATGAGCGAAATAATAATAATAGTAATGTGACTGCCTGTTTCCTAAGGCTTGTAATGGAAACTCGTAACGCAGAGCATATTTCACTTATTCGTAATGCACTGTTAGAGGCTGGATATACAATTGTGAATTAAGTTGGAGGAGTAGTAATTTGCCGGATTTCTGAACAGGTCTTGGTGAATTTAATTTTTTTAAGCAGATTTTCCTCGTTAACGTTACCAACAATACAATATTTATCGTACATTTGCCACACATTTGTAATGTGTGGTTTGCAAAAATGACTGATAAAATAAAACATCTAGGTATTGTGGAAAGCATTAACGGTTCTTACTTGAAGGTGAGGATTGTACAGACGTCGGCTTGTTCTGCGTGCAGCATAAAAGGGCATTGCAGTGCGGCTGAATCGAAGGAGAAACTGATAGATGTATACAATAAGTCTGGTCTCGCCTGTCAGGTCGGGAGCCAAGTCATGATAAGCGGAGCGACATCCCTGGGAATGAAAGCTGTAATGTGGGCTTTTGTTTTTCCTTTTGTGGTGTTGCTCGTTTCTCTTTTTGTCGCTATGTATTTTACGGGAGGGGATGAGGCCGTTTCTTCCATTGCATCTTTGTGTATGCTTATACCTTATTATCTGATACTTTTCTTTTGCCGGGAGAAATTCAGACGTACTTTTGTGTTTGTTTTGGAATCAATTAATAATTAATAAACTAACTTTATATTATGAGTTTAATTTTAGTTGCAGTGATTTCACTGGGTGCCATTGGCTTGATTTCAGCTGTTATCTTGTACGTGGCTTCTAAGAAATTTGCTGTGTATGAAGATCCTCGAATTGCTCAGGTGGCAGAAGTGCTTCCTCAGGCCAATTGCGGTGGATGTGGTTTCCCGGGATGTTCCGGTTTTGCAGCTGCTTGTGTGAAAGCTGGTTCTCTGGAAGGGAAAATGTGTCCGGTAGGTGGTCAGCCTACTATGGAGAAGGTCGCAAGTATTTTGGGACTGGAAGCAGCTGCTTCAGAACCGAAGGTTGCGGTAGTGAGATGTAATGGAACATGTGCCAACCGTCCGAAACTGACTCAGTACGACGGAGTACGTTCTTGTGTGGTAGCTAATTCTACTTTCGGAGGTGAAACCGGTTGTACCTTTGGCTGTTTGGGATGTGGTGATTGCGTATCAGCTTGTCAGTTTGATGCCATTCACATGAATCCGGAAACAGGACTTCCTGAAGTAGACGAATCAAAATGTACGGCTTGTGGTGCTTGTAGCAAGGCTTGTCCGCGTAACATCATTGAGATTCGTCCGAAAGGAAAGAACAACCGCAGAGTGTACGTACAGTGTGTCAACAAGGACAAGGGTGCTGTAGCTCGTAAAGCATGTGCAGCAGCTTGTATCGGCTGTGGTAAGTGCGTAAAGGTTTGTCCATTTGAAGCTATTACATTGGAGAACAACCTGGCCTATATCGACCCGGCTAAATGTAAGTCATGTCGTAAGTGTGAGATGGAATGTCCACAGCAGGCTATTGTTGCAGTGAACTTCCCTCCTCGTAAACCGAAGGCAGAAGCTCCTGCAGCAGAAAAACCGGCTGTAGAGAAAACTGTAGCAGCCAGTCCGAAAACTGAAGCCGTAAAGAATGAAACGGTAACTCCGGCTACAGCTCCGGCTGCCGAAGCTCCAAAGAATACAGAGGCTTAATCTTATAATTGTATAATACTAAATAACATAAAAGTGAAGACGTTTAGAATTGGTGGAGTTCATCCAGCAGAAAATAAATTGTCAGCCGGGAAAGCTATTGAAACGCTTGCACTTCCTAAGCAGGCGGTGTTCCCGTTGTCTCAGCATATTGGTGCGCCTGCCACTGCCATTGTAAAGAAAGGCGATGTGGTAAAGGTGGGTACCAAGATTGCCGAAGCGGGAGGCTTTGTTTCGGCAGCTATCTTCTCTTCCGTGTCTGGAAAGGTAAACAAGGTAGATAGCGTAATTGATGCAAGTGGCTATCGCAAGCCTGCCATTTTCATTGACGTAGAAGGTGATGAATGGGAAGAAACAATCGACCGTAGCAAGGATTTGGTAAAGGAATGCAACCTGACTCCGGAAGAAATTGTCGCAAAAATCAAGAATGCCGGTATCGTAGGTATGGGTGGTGCTTGTTTCCCGACTCATGTGAAACTGACTCCTCCTCCCGGATGTAAGGCAGAATGTGTAATTATCAATGCCGTAGAATGTGAACCTTATCTGACTGCCGACCATCGTCTGATGCTGGAAAAAGCAGATGAAATTCTGGTAGGCGTACAGATTCTGATGAAGGGAGCGAAGGTAAACAAAGCCTATATTGGTATTGAGAACAATAAACCGGATGCCATTAAGCTGATGACAGAAAAGGCAGCCGCTTACCCGGGTATTGAAATTGTACCTTTGAAAGTGAAATACCCTCAGGGAGGTGAAAAACAGTTGATTGATGCAGTAATCGGTCGTCAGGTGCCGGCTCCTCCTGCTATACCTATCAATGTAGGTGCAGTGGTACAGAATGTAGGTACTGCGTATGCAGTATACGAAGCTGTACAGAAGAATAAACCTTTGTTTGAACGTGTGGTAACGGTAACCGGTAAGTCATTGAAGAATCCTTCTAACTTCCTGACTCGTATGGGTACTCCGATGAGCCAGTTGATTGAAGCTGCCGGAGGTCTGCCGGAAGATACCGGAAAGGTAATCGGTGGTGGTCCGATGATGGGTAAGGCTTTGGTAAATACCGAAGTACCTATCTGTAAAGGTAGCTCTGGTGTACTGATTATGAACGATAAGGAAGCGCGCCGTGCAGAACCTCAGCCATGTATCCGTTGTGCGAAGTGTGTAAGCGTTTGTCCGATGGGACTGGAACCTTACTTGTTGGCTACTTGTTCGGCTCATGGCGACTGGGAACGTGTGGAACACGAAATGATTATGTCGTGCATCGAATGCGGTTCATGCCAGTTTACATGTCCTTCTCATCGTCCGATGTTGGATTACATCCGTTTAGGTAAAGGTAAGGTGGGCGGTATCATCCGTGCACGTAATGCAAAAAAATAATTTGAGAATCTTATGGCAAACAAATTAATAGTATCCTTATCGCCGCATGTACATAGTGGCGACAGTGTACAGAAAAACATGTACGGCGTATTGATTGCGCTGATACCGGCCTTGCTTGTATCTTTCTACATGTTTGGTTTAGGAGCAGTGGTGGTGACACTGACTTCTGTCATTGCATGCTTGTTCTTTGAATGGGCTATCACCAAATTCATATTGAAGCGCGAACGTACTACTATCATGGACGGTTCGGCTGCCCTGACCGGTGTGTTGCTGGCATTTAACCTGCCTTCTAACCTGCCGTTGTGGATTATCATTATCGGTGCGCTGGTAGCTATCGGTATCGGAAAGATGACTTTTGGTGGATTGGGATGTAACCCGTTCAACCCGGCTTTGGTGGGACGTATCTTCCTGCTGATTTCTTTCCCTGTACAGATGACTTCATGGCCGGTAGTCGGTCAGCTGACCAGTTATACGGATGCGGAAACTACTGCTACTCCGTTGGCATTGATGAAGATGGCAGTACATGGTGATGCAAATGCATTGAGCCAGTTGCCTGATACCATGTCTTTGTTCCTGGGTAACAATCCGGGCTGTATCGGTGAGGTAAGTGCTTTAGCTTTGTTACTGGGACTCGTCTATATGTTGTGGAAAAAGATTATCTCCTGGCATATTCCGGTTTCCATTCTGGCAACCGTATTCGTATTCTCTGGTCTGATGCACTTGGCTAATCCTACAGTGTATGCTTCCCCATTGGCACATCTGTTTACTGGAGGTTTGATGTTGGGTGCGATTTTCATGGCTACAGATTATGTGACTTCACCTATGACTCACAAAGGAATGTTGATTTATGGTGTAGCTATCGGCTTCCTGACAGTAGTGATCCGTACTTTCGGTGCCTATCCGGAAGGTATGTCGTTCGCTATTTTCATCATGAACGCATTTACTCCGTTGATTAATACATATTGCAAACCAAAACGTTTCGGGGAGGTAGTGAAGAAATGAAAAAACTAGAATCATCTTTAAAGAATATGGCTCTGGCACTGACCGGATTTTCCGTAGTGGCCGGAGGTTTGCTGGGCTGGGTGAACGATGTGACTGCTGAACCTATTGCTCAGGCGAATGCCAAGACTTTGAGTGATGCCATTGCAGTAGTAGTTCCCGGTTTTGATAACAATCCGGCTGAAGCTCCTGAAACCGTAGAAGTCAATGGTGCCACTTATAAGATTTACAAAGCGACTAAAAACGGACAGCCTATCGGAGCAGCAGTAGAATCAGCTGCCAACGGTTTTGGTGGAGCGCTGACCGTGTTGGTCGGTTTTGACAATGAAGGTAAGATCATTGATTATTCTCTTTTGAGTCATGCGGAAACTCCGGGCCTTGGATCAAAGGCTGCCGACTGGTTCAAGAAGGGAGCCAAAGGTGATATTACCGGAAAGAATCCGGGCGAAGCTCCTTTGACTGTCAGCAAGGATGGAGGAGAGATTGATGCTATTACCGCCTCTACTATTACATCACGTGCTTTCTTGCTGGCTGTAAACAATGCATATGCAGCTTATAAGAATCAGCATGTAGATGGAGCCAGCGGAGCTACTCAGCAGGAACAGCCGACTGAAGAAGCAGTCAGTGATACAACGAATGTGGAACCCGTTAAATAAGGAGGACAGGCTATGAATAATTTTAAAGTGTTAATGAATGGGATTGTAAAAGAGAATCCTACGTTTGTACTCCTTTTAGGTATGTGTCCGACACTGGGTACAACTTCTTCGGCCATCAACGGTATGGGTATGGGACTGGCCACTATGTTTGTGCTGATTTGCTCAAACGTGGTGATTTCTCTGATTAAGAATCTGGTGCCCGACATGGTACGTATTCCTATTTTTGTGGTGGTAATTGCTTCGTTCGTAACCTTGCTTCAGATGGTGATGCAGGCATACGTACCGGCATTGTACGCTACATTGGGATTGTTCATTCCGTTGATTGTGGTGAACTGTATTTTGCTGGGGCGTGCTGAAGCGTTTGCGGCTAAGAATAACCCTTTGTCTTCTTTCTTTGATGGCTTGGGTATGGGACTTGGATTTACCATTGCCTTGACTTTACTGGGTGGTGTACGTGAATTCCTGGGAACTGGCAAATTGTTTAACATTGCCATTATGCCGGAAGATTACGGAATGCTGATTTTCGTATTGGCTCCTGGTGCATTCATCGTATTGGGATACCTTATTGCGATTGTAAACCGCTTGAAAAAAGCATAACCCTTAAAAATAGAAAGATATGGAATATATATTGATATTTATTACCGCAATCTTTGTGAACAACGTGGTGTTGTCACAATTCTTGGGTATCTGTCCGTTCCTGGGTGTTTCCAAGAAAGTAGAAACTGCCATGGGGATGGGAGCAGCGGTAGCTTTCGTGTTGACGCTGGCCACCATCGTGACGTATGTCATCCAGAAGTTTGTATTGGATGCTTTTGGATTGGGATATTTGCAGACTATTGCCTTTATCCTGGTCATTGCCGCATTGGTTCAGATGGTAGAAATTATCCTGAAAAAAGTTTCTCCTTCTTTATATCAGGCGCTGGGAGTGTTCTTGCCACTGATTACAACAAACTGCTGTATTTTAGGTGTGACTATTCTGGTAATCCAGAAAAACTATGATTTGCTGACTGGAGTAGTATATGCTTTCTCTACTGCATTAGGCTTTGCTTTGGCGCTGATTGTGTTTGCTGGAATTCGCGAACAGTTGAGCCTGGTAAACATTCCGAAAGGTATGCGTGGAATGAGTATTGCACTTGTCACAGCCGGATTGCTGGCTATGGCATTTATGGGCTTCTCAGGCGTAGATAAAGGACTGGCAGTGCTGTTTGGTTTGAATTAATTCTGTCTTTTTGACAGTAACATATTGGAAAAGTGTTATTTGGTATATTCCGAATAACACTTTTTTAATTTTTTAATGGGAGGTACATGGACATTTCAATCCTTTTTTCTACTTTTGTAGAGATATAGTAAATGACTTTAATAAAGGAGTTAAATATAAGAAAAACCTTAGTGTTATGAAAAAAAGAATTCTCGTGACAGGTGGAACTGGATATATCGGTTCTCATACTGTAGTTGAGTTGCAGAATAGCGGTTACGAAGTGGTAATTGTGGACAATCTTTCCAATTCGCGCGCTGATGTAGTAGACAGCATCGAACAGATTTCAGGTGTACGTCCGGCTTTTGAAAAAGTAGATTGTCTTGACTACGAAGGTCTGAATAACGTATTTACTAAATATCCTGGTATTCAGGGAATCATTCATTTTGCAGCAAGCAAGGCTGTAGGTGAGTCTGTTCAGAAACCGTTGCTGTATTATCGTAACAACTTGGTTTCTTTGATTAACTTATTGGAGCTGATGCCGAAACATGGAGTAAAAGGTATTATTTTCTCTTCTTCTTGTACGGTATACGGTCAGCCGGATGTATTGCCTGTAACAGAAGCTGCTCCTATTAAGAAAGCTGAATCTCCATACGGTAATACGAAGCAGATTAACGAAGAAATTATTCGTGATACAATTACTTCTGGTTCTCCTATTCATGCTGTAATGTTGCGTTATTTCAATCCGATTGGTGCACATCCAACTGCCTTAATCGGTGAACTTCCGCTTGGAGTACCGCAGAATCTGATTCCATATCTTACTCAGACTGCAATGGGTATCCGTGAAAAACTGAGCGTATTCGGTGATGATTATGATACTCCTGACGGTTCTTGTATTCGTGACTATATCTACGTAGTAGACTTGGCTAAGGCACACGTAATTGCCATGAATCGTATTTTGGAAGACAAGCAGAAAGATAAAGTTGAAGTATTCAATGTAGGTACCGGTCGTGGTCTTTCTGTATTGGAACTGATTCATAAGTTCGAAGAATCTACCGGCGTGAAGTTGAATTACCAGATTGCTCCTCGTCGTGCAGGTGATATTGTGAAAGTTTGGGCCGATCCTTCTTATGCAAACTCTGAATTAGGATGGAAAGCTGAAACTTCTATCGAAGATACCTTGCGTTCTGCATGGAATTGGCAGGTTCACCTCCGTGAAAAAGGTATCATGTAATTTGAATTCTTAATAAAATAAAAAATACTGAACTAAAGATATTTTATGAACGTTACATGTAATATACAGCTCTTGTGGTTCTTGTGTATGTGATATAGATAATGAACGGCAGCTGATTTTCATCTGAAATGAAAGCAGAGAGTTGTATTTTTGCATAGTAGTTTTGTCGTGTTTTATTTTGTGTTTGTGTTGTGGCTGTTCTCCGACGAGAGTCGGGGAACAGTTTTTTTATGTTTGTGGATTTTATTATATCTTTGCAGCCGATTTTCGAATCAAGGGAATGGGACTTCCCTGTGATAAACCGCTAATGAAGTAGCTGATAGTTCCTACCGGAGCAGGTCTCTTTTTAGGACCGGCAGGGAGGACTATATCTGTATCCATGCTGTGTGAAAGAGTTCGGGCTTTGGTTTTTGCGAAAACTTGAGATAATGGATACAAGAAAACTTAGAAAAATATGAAGACTTTAAGAAATCAGAACTACTGGTGGAAGTTTGAACAGCTTCCTTTACTCCTTTATTTATGTAAGTGGCTTTTCCTTTCAGTTTTGTCAGGGGCTTGTATAGGTTCGGCTTCTGCCTTGCTGTTGGTATCTCTGGAGTGGGCTACACAGTATCGTGAACACCATCTTTGGATAATTGCTCTTTTGCCAGTGGCCGGTTTGCTTATCGGCTTGATGTATCATTATTGGGCAGGAACGGCTTCCCGGGGAAACAATTACCTGATTGAGGAAATCCGTTCACCACATGACATTATTCCTTTCCGTATGGCTCCGTTAGTATATATCGGAACTGTATTAACTCATTTGTTCGGTGGTTCTGCCGGACGAGAGGGCACCGGGGTACAGATGGGAGGAGCCATAGCCGACCAGTTTTCCCGTCTGTTCCGTATGCGTCGCAGAGATCATCGTCTGATGGTAGCTATCGGAATCAGTGCAGGTTTTGCTTCTGTATTTGGTACCCCATTGGCTGGAGCTGTTTTTGGCTTGGAGGTCATTGTAGTGGGACGCATGCGTTACGAGGCCATTTTGCCGAGCTTTCTTTCGGCTGCTGTAGCCAGTATGGTTTGTCATGCGTGGGGAGTGGAGCATACGCATTATGTAGTTTCTGAAGTTCCTTTTCCAGATGCATCCAATTTGTTGTGGACCATTGGCACAGGTATTCTTTTCGGGTTGGCAGCCATGCTGTTTTCACGTTCCATCGGTTTTTGGTCAGGAATGGCCAAGCGCATCAGTTATCCGCCTTTCCGTCCGCTGATAGGAGGACTGGTGATTGCTGCAGTTGTCTGGATGATGGGAACGACGAAATACATCGGTTTGGGTGTACCTACCATTGTGGCTTCGTTCTCGGAGCAGCAAATGTGGTATGATTTTCTGCTGAAGATTCTGTTTACGACCTTCACGATTGGAGTTGGATTCAAGGGGGGGGAAGTTACTCCTCTGTTCTTTGTGGGAGCCACCTTAGGCAGTGCGTTGTCGGCTGTGGTACCCCTTCCGATGGGATTATTGGCTGGAATTGGTTTTGTGGCTGTGTTTGCCGGAGCAACGAACACCCCCATTGCTTGTACGTTGATGGGAATTGAACTTTTCGGGGCAGAGCCAGGTCTTTATTTAGGCATAGCTTGTGTGGTAGCTTACCTTTTCTCCGGTCATACCGGCATTTATACAGCTCAGCTGATTGGCAGTCCGAAACATTTGGCTTATTCTCGCAGGAAGGGAAAAACACTTGCGGAATAGTGTTTTCCACGGTGGTTTTTGGTATAAACAAAACGCAAGGACGTTTGATGTAAAACGTACTTGCGTTTTGTCTTAAATGCACTTGCGTTTTAGTTGAAACGCAAAGGCGTTTTAATTGAAATGTACTTGCGTTTTGAGGTGTACTGAATTTAGTTGACAGGTTAA